>WNEY01000298.1_pt1 | contig 29164 bp, 21 predicted proteins | sample 5400531 | NCBI WGS metagenome assembly WNEY01 (sample SAMN13153338, study PRJNA577476) | soil metagenome | isolation source: 200 cm saprolite under Douglas fir tree site 1 | place: USA:California | collected 2015-04-18
CGACCTGGTCGCCGAGCGCCACCATGACCGCGAGCGGGATCGCGAAATAATAGGCGTAGCGCTGCTCGAGGCAGAGCGGGCACGGCTTCAAGCCGAGCCCGTACTGGAACACCCAGGCGCCCAGGATCGCCGCCGCGCCAGCGACCGCGATCGCGATCGCGGCCGCCGCCACCGGGCGGGACTTGATCATGGCGGTCGCGATCTCGCTCATGCGGGATTCCCGCTCTGTTTCTTTCGCATTCGCCCGCCCATATAGCGGCGCGAAGGCGGCTTTGGTATGGGGCGTTGACCCCCTCAGCTTCGCCGCTATGATCCCGCGGCCTGCCCCTGTGGCGGAAGTGGTAGACGCGCCTGACTCAAAATCAGGTGGGCTTACACCCGTGCTGGTTCGAGTCCGGCCAGGGGCACCAGTGCGGCTTTGACCATTTGGCGCGGCGTTGTCCTAGCGAACCCTCAACAATTGCTTAGGCAGACTCTTCCGCTCGCGCTGCTTCTTCGGCCGCGACGCGTAGCTGTAGCTGTTTGAGGGATTGCTCTGTATCAATCAGGATGAGAGGTGCTGTTCACCCTTTTTTCCGTTGCACGGTCCGGGCGGCCCTCTCCCGTAAGGTTCTCGGGGTGGTCTTTCCCCGAGATGGATGTGGCGCCGCGTTGAATTCTTGTTCTTCGAGAAAGAACCACGCTCGGAGCTTCATCCCGCGAGATATGCCTTACGCACGTGCGGATTATTGATCAGCTCGCGCCCGCTCCCTTCGAGTGCCAATGAGCCGGATTCCAGCAAGTAGGCATGGTCGCACATGTCCAAGGCGGCAGACGCATTCTGCTCAACCATGAGGACAGTCGTGCCGGAAGCGCGAATGCTGGTGACAATGTCGAATGTGCGCTCGACGATGGTGGGTGCGAGGCCGAGTGAAGGTTCGTCGAACAAGATGAGCTTTGGCCTCGACATCAGTGCCCGGCCGATCGCCAGCATCTGCTGCTCGCCGCCAGATAGTGTTCCCGCCGCCTGCTGCCGCCGTTCAGCAAGACGCGGAAACTGATCGAAGATGCGCATCATATCGACTGCAATCTCGCGACGATCGATGCGCAGATAGCAACCCATTTCCAGATTTTCCAAGACGGTCATTTGCGGAAATACGTGACGTCCCTCCGGGCAATGCGCAATGCCGAGCGACAGAATCGTGCGAGCCGAGGCATGAGTAATGTCGTGTCCGTCGAAAACAATCGTCCCGGCAGTCGGATGCAGCAACCCCGAAATTGCCCGCAAGGTCGTCGTCTTGCCGGCTCCATTGGCGCCAATCAAGGCGACAAGCTGGCCCTTGCCGACGGTGAGGGAAATCCCTTTGAGCGCCATCACCGGGCCGTAACGGCAGACGACATCGTGAAGCTCAAGCACGCTTTTTTCTCTCCCCCAAATACGCGCGAATGACCTCGGGATTTCTCTGGATGACTGCCGGCGGCCCTTCCGCAATGATGCGCCCGTAATTGAGGACGACGACGCGGTCCGACACCTGCATGACCATGGGCATGTCGTGCTCTACCAAGAGGATGGTCACGCCGGACGCGCGGATGGTCTCGATCAGCTTCATGACATTGGCGGATTCGTTCGCGTTCATCCCGGATACCGGCTCGTCCAGCAGCAGCATCGACGGCCGCGCGGCAAGCGCCAGAGCCATGCCGAGCAGGCGCTGCTCGCCGTAAGGAAGAGCGCCGGCTAGCGCCGCCGACCGCCGCTCCAGTCCCACAAGACGAAGGATCTCATGCGCGTTGTCGGCGAGCTCGCGCTCCTCGGCCCTCTCCCGCGGCAGCGCCAGCAGCGTGTCCCACACGGTCGACCGTCCCCGGCGGTGCAACCCGGTCAGCACGTTTTCGAAGACACTGTTGTTCTGAAAAATGCTCGTGCGCTGGAACGTTCTGACCAAACCAAGACCGGCGATTTCGTGCGGCTTGAGGCCGTTCAACAAGGCTCCGCGATAGCGGATTTCGCCATCCGTGGGCTTCAGGAACCCGGTGAAGACATTGAATGCGGTGGTCTTGCCGGCGCCATTCGGGCCAATGAGGCCGACGATCTCGCCGTCGTAAACCGTCAAATTCAGATCGGAAATGGCGACGAGCCCACCGAAATGCACCGCGACGTGCTCGATCGAGAGAACGACCTCCCCCGGTGTGGCGCGGGCCGGCATTATTTTCCGTCATCCGGCTTGGAGTTACCAGCCCAAATCACTCCAGTGGGTTTGCCCTTGGACGGCGTCCAATTCGTTATCCAGTGTTCCACCGCCGGTACGATCCCCTGGGGCAGAACGAACACGATCAAGATCATCAAGCCACCGTAAAGGATCCATTGCACGGCAGGCGCTGCGAACGGGCGTACGATCACCGGTAGGAAACCGAAAATGATCCCTCCGACGATCGGCCCGGCCAGCGTTCCCTTGCCCCCGGTGATCACCATGATCACCATCGTGACGGTGTAAATGAACAGGAAAATGTCGGGGTCGATGATCTTGAGGTAGTGCGCGTACAGGCTTCCGGCGCCACCGGCGATCGCCGCGGAAACGATCGCGGCCAGCACGAGATAGCGCGTCACATCGATGCCGACAGAGCTGGCAAGCGACTCGTTTTCCTTCAGCGCGATCATGGCGCGGCCGACGCGGGAACCGACCAGCCGGCTGATGATGAGGTAAGCGACGAGGCCCACAACACCGACGAGGTAGTAATAGGCGGTCTTGCCCCAGAGCGTGTAGCTTCCGAGGCCGGGGAATCCCAGGGTAAAGGGAGGGATATTGGTGAGCGCCAACGGACCCTGCGTCAACTCCACCCAATTCAAGGCGACCAGCCGCGTCACCTCGGCGAAGCTGATCGTGACGATCACGAAGTAGGCGCCGCGGACCTTGAAGGACAGCCGGCCGATCACGTAGCCGCTCATGCCCGCGATGACTATGCCGACCAGGAAGCCGACGATGGCGGGCCATGGCTCGTGCACCACGCGAAAGCCGCCGAACAACTCAACCTCGAAGCCAAGGGTGGTCAACGCACTGGCATAGGCGCCGATGCCAAAGAACGCCACGTGGCCGAGGCTGAGCTGTCCGGTGTAGCCGAGCAGCAGGTTCAAGCTCATCGCCGCGATGATGAAAATGCCCGTCGTGATCAGGATGTGCAGGATGTACTGATCCTGCAGCCACAACGGAACGGTGAAGAGGACGACGAGCCAGACGGCCGGCGATACCCGCTTCATCCAACGCGCTCCGCTCGCGCGAACAGGCCGGTTGGCTTGAACAGCAGCACCACGATGATGATCAGAAAGCCCATCGCGTCGCGATATCCTGATGAGATGTAACCGGCGCCGATCTCCTCGACCAAAGCAAGGATGAATCCGCCGATGGTCGCACCGGTGATGTTGCCGAGACCGCCGAGGATCACGATGGCAAAAGCCTTGAGCGAGGCGAGGTCTCCCATCGTCGGCGTGACGAGAAATACCGGGCCCAGCAGGGCGCCCGCAGCAGCAGCAAGGCCGGACCCAATGGCGAAGGTCGCGGTGTGGATGCCCTTTATGTGGACCCCCATCAATGCCGCAGTATCGGTGTCCTGGAAGGTCGCGCGCATCGCCTTGCCGAGCTTGGTGCGATGAATGAGCACGTAGCTGCCAATGATCAACAGCAGCGCGACGACGAGGACGAAGACGCGCAACCAGGATATCGAAACCGGTCCGATCACCAGCGGGGCGTCGGGGAACGGCGTGACGATCGCCTTGGCCACGCCGCCCCAGACCAGCAGCTCGGTGTTCTGCATCACGATCCAGCCGCCGATCATCACCAGCATGACGGTATCGATGTCGGCGCTGCGCATCGGCCGCAGCAGTGCGATCTCGATCAGCGCGCCGAGCAGCACGCCGGCGATGACCGCAACCACGAGCCCGAGAAAGAAATTGAGCCCGAGCGTAGCGGCTACCAGATAGACCATGTAGGCGCCAAAAGCGTAGAGCTCGCCGTGGGTGAAATTCACCACCCGCATAATGCCGAAAATCAGCGTCAGCCCGATGCCGAGCAGCGCGTAAGTTCCGCCCAAGATGACGGCGTTCACGACGTGCTGGAGGAATTGATCCACACGCCCCTCACGGGTCCGGACGCAAGCCCGCGCCCTCGATCTTGCGATCGCACGCAAGAATCGAGCCTCCGGGAGACCCGGAGGCTCGTGATCGAAGCGGTCAGGCGCTCGGAAGGACGACCTTGCCGTTCTCGATCTTGATCAGATAGATGCCCGGATTGCTCTGGCCGCTTTCCTGACCCGCGGGGCCGGCTTTGTTGAATTTGATCGGACCATTCATCCCGGTCAGCTCGATCTGCCAGAACGCCGCGCGGATCGCCTCGGGGTCGGCCTTGCCCGCCTTGCCGATCGCCGCCGCAATAGTGCGAATGCCGTCATAGCCGCGGAAGCTCTCGGTCAAGCCGGCGAACGGATGGCCGCGCTTCTTCCATTCTTCGATGAACGCCTTCGCCATGGCCGGATCGGCCGAGACATTGGGGTTCCAAGGCGTGAAGAAGGTGATGTGGGTGGTGTCGTTCGCCGCGGCGCCCGCCTGCTCGATCAACTGATCCGGATTCTGCGAGCCGCCGGTGGTGATGATCCGCTTCTTCAAACCCAGCGCCGCCGCCTGCTTGAAAATCAGTGTGAGCTGCTCCACCGCCGTGGTGATGATGAGCGTATCGGCATCGGACGCCTTGATCTTGGCAAGCTGTGCGCTCATGTCCTGCGCCGGCGGATCCATGGTCTCGACCAGTCCCACCTTGATATTGTGCTCCTTGAACATTTTTCCGAAGTCTTCCGCGGCGCCGCGGCCCCAATCGTTGTTCACGACGAGGAAATCCGCCTTTCCGATCTTGAGCCGATCGACGATCTTGGCGAATGCGACCGCCTCGACCGCCGACGGCGGCGAGATGCGGAAGATGTACGGGTTGCCCGACGTAGTGATCTTGCCAGCCGACGAGGTCTCGACCAGCATCGGCACCTTGTATTCCATGAGCTTGGGCATGATCGCGAGTGTAAAGCCCGAGCCCCACGCACCCATCATCACCGGGACCTTGTCCCGCACAATGAGCTTCTCGGCGACCGCCGCCGCCTCCGTCGGGTTGCTCTTATTGTCCTCGATCACCAACTCGAGTTTCTTGCCGAGCACTCCGCCTTTGGCATTGATTTCGTCGGCGGCAATCTTCGCACCGTTAGCGACATAATTTCCGGACGCTGCGAACGCGCCAGTCAATGGCTGAATGACCCCAATCTTGATGGCCTCTTGCGCGTCTGCTCCCGTTATTAGGCCTGCCGCGAGGACGATCGGCGCCAGCGCTGTCTTTGTTGCATATCGCCTCATGTCTATCCCTCCGTTTTGGGCGCGGGGTCAGCCGATCCTCGCGTATTACCAACTTTGTTCAGGGAGTAAGCAGCACATCGTGCGTGAACCGCGTCCGATACTCGAATTCTCTCTTGCACGCGGGCGACCGAAGTCGCCCGCGTCAGTGGTCCCTTGTTAGGATGATAGCATGAGGAGCGAATGACCGGGCAAGCCGAAATCGGCCGCAGGCCGCACGACAAAATGCATAATTTCGCGCCAAAACGAGAGGCGCCGCCGGGTTCGTTTATTCGCGCGGTCATTCATGGTCCGAGCGAATCAACCGACAGTGCAATTCATTTCGCGTCGAGCCGCGGGATGATCTCGGGCGCAAGGCTCTCGATCTGCTGCATCTCATACTTGTAATGAACGAAAATGAGCTTCGCAGCGTACGTCTTTCTCGGCTTGGTCGGCCTGACCGGTCTCGTCGCTATCATATGGCGCGTCGCTTCCCGTCGTCATTCGGTGCCCTGCCCAGTATGGCTGCGCTGGCTTGTGGAACTCGACAATCCCTTCGCCAAAACCAATCGAGCGGCGGTCATCGTGCAGCATCTGGATCTTCAACCGGGCATGGCCGTGTTGGATGTCGGCTGTGGTCCTGGCCGCGTTACCATCCCGATCGCCGAGCAGGTCGGCCAACAAGGCGAAGTCGTCGCCATGGATATTCAAGCCGGCATGCTGCACCGAGCCGAGGAGAAAGCACGGGCCGCAAACCTCACAAATATTCGATTTCTCCAGGCCGCGGCGGGCGAGGGCAAACTAGGCCGCAATCACTTTGACCGGTCGTTGCTGGTCACGGTACTGGGCGAGATTCCAGATCGGGAAGCAGCACTGAGAGAGATTTTCGATGCCCTGAAGCCTGGTGGCATACTGTCCGTGACCGAAATCATTTTTGATCCCCATTTTCAGACTCGCAACACCGTCGCGCGACTTGCTCGAGCGGTCGGGTTCCGAGAGAAGGCGCTGCACGGGAGTCGCGTTGCATTTACACTGAACTTAGAGAAGCCCCACGACAGCCAACAACAGAATTAACGTGAAACGCTTTCTGCGCCAGCCAAGGCAGCTTGCTTATTTCTTCACGACGACGATCAGCGGCTTATCCTTTGCCGCTCGGCTGTGAACGACCAGCGCTTTGGCGCTCGCGCTGCTGCTCTCGTTGCGGGCGAGATGGACGAGCTCGGCCGGGATGATTCCGGCTTCCCCGGCGGTGAGGCGCGTGCTCCCCTTTTCTTCGATTTCCACGGTCAAGCCGCCTTCGATCACATGCAGCAGCTCCTGGGCGCCGGGATGCATGTGCCAGGGGGCGGCGGTGCCGGGCGCGAACTCGACGACGCTGACGACGGTCTCCTGGACGACCTGCCCCTGGCTCTCCAGGTCCTTTCGCAGGATTTGGGTCAGCTTCGGCCCGGCTTGGGCTTGCGCCAGCGCAACGCTCGCAATCGACGGCATTGCGACTGCGATTCCGGAAAGACCAAGAAATTCCCGGCGGATGATCTTCATGATTCCCTCCCTTTGATGGTTGGCGGATTTTCGATGACACCTCGTGGCGCGTGTTTTTGAACTGAAGATTGAACCCCAGGGATGGCCGGAAATTCCCGGCTGCCACCATCACGGAATCTTGTGCCGGGATCGAGGCCGCGCACGCCGCTGCCGACGCCCTCCTCTTTCCGGTCCTTCGGGCCAAAGAATAGACGGCGTACGAAGCGCGGCGCTCGACGCCGTCGATGACGAGCATTAAGAAAGATGCCGCTCGAAGCCGGACGCTTGGCCAACCCGCGGGAGAATCTCATGCTGCACATCCGCAGATCGCTGCTGCTGCGCGATACCGTGACCTCGGACATGGGACAGACAGCCAATCGCCCGATCGTGCGCGCGGTGGCGATGGCGGTCATCGGCAATCCGTTTGCCGGCCGTTACGTCGAGGATCTGACCGAGCTGTTCGAGGCCGGCCGCAGCCTCGGCGAGCAACTGATGCCCGACCTCGTCCGCCTGCTGCCGCACAGCCCGGTGTCCTACGGCAAGGGCGCGATCGTCGGCCTCGACGGCGAGTTCGAGCACGGCGGCGCGTGCATCCACCCGATGCTGGGGAAGCCGATGCGCGCCGCCGTGGGCGGCGGCAAGGCCGTCATTCCGTCGAACGTCAAGGTCGCCGCTTGCGGCGCCAGCCTCGACGTGCCCCTGACCCACAAGGACGATTCCTGGTCGTTCGACCATTTCGACACGGTGACGGTGTCGATGCCCGATGCGCCGCGGGCAGACGAGATCGTCGTGGTGATGGCGGTCGCCGACGGCGGCCGCCTGCACCCGCGCTGCGGAACCGCCCCGCGCTAGCAAGAGAGCATTTTCAGGAAAAAGCCTGCCCCGGACTCGATCCGGGGTGGGAACCGGTTTTCCGTCCGAAAATGCGACCACGCAAAAAGACTGGAGCGCATTCAGTTCGGTCGAAACTGAATGCGCTCCAGCACTGCGGAAGACGCGATCGGCCGCAAGCGCAGACCGGAAAGATCGGCGCGGGCGTGCACGACGTCTCCCCCTTCGCCCTTGCGCGGCGCGCGCAGTTGGTCCAACACGAGCCGCGCCACGCAAGCTTTCCGCATCAGTCAGCCCAGGGGCCGCACATGGCCGAGCCGTCCCGTCCCGCCCGGCTGTGGTACCAGAGCTTCGTCCACCCGACCGATCAGGCGCCCTACATCGAGCGGCTGCAGGGCCTCTTGGACGCGGCCGCCGCTCCCGGCATCCGGTTCGAGGTGCACGGCCTCGATCCTCCCGACCATCTCTTCCACCCGCTGACCGAATTCCGCTGCGCCGCGCAGACGATCCGCAACGCGCTCGAGGCCGAGCGCGCGGGATACGATGCCTTCGTCATCGGCCATTTCCAGGAGCCGGGCCTCCTGGAGATCCGCGGCGCGGTCGACATTCCCGTCGTCGGGCTGGGCGAGGCGACCTTGCTCGCGGCGTTGAGCATGGGGCGTCGGCTCGGCCTCGTGACCATCGATCCCGTGTTCATCGATTGGCATGAGCGGCAGATCACGGCCTACGGCCTCAAGGAGCGCGTGACCGGCGTGCGGGCGATCCATGTCGACCTGCCGGGCTTCATGCGCGCCTTCACCGACGACGCGAGCTACGCGCAGGTGCGCGCGAATTTCGTGGAGCAGGTGCGTCCGTTGGTCGTTGCCGGCGCGGAGGTCATCATCCCGGCGGGCGGGCTGCCGATGCTGCTGTTCGCCCGCGAGTGCCCGTTCGTGATCGACGGCGCGCTCGTGCTCAACGGCATCGCCGTGGTGGCAAAGGCCGCGGAGATGGCGCTGGCGCTTCACCGGCTCACCGGAACGGTCGTCAGCCGGCGCGGCACTTATGCCAAGGCCTCGCCGCAATGCGTGGAGGAATATCTCCGCGCGCGCTGGTGAATGCCCCTGTCCGCCCTCTCGGTCGCGTTGTTAGAGCGCATTCAGTTTCGACGGAAACTGAATGCGCTCCAGTCTTTTGCGTGGTCGCATTTTCGGACGGAAAACCGGTTCCCACTTTTCCTGAAAATGCTTCTGACTGAGCGAGAAACCGGCGAGCGTTCACTCTGCCTTTATGTTCGCCGCCTTGATGATCGGCCACCACTTCTCGATCTCGGCTTTTTGCAGCGCGCCGAGGCTTTCCGGCGTCTGCTGCTCGCGTCCCGGAACCTCCTGCCCGAGGTCGGCGAGCTGCCGGCGGACCGCAGGATCGGCCAACGCGCTCATGGCGGCGGAAGTGAGCTTGGCGATCACGTCCCTGGGCGTCCCCTTGGGCACGAACATCCCACCCCAGACGGAGATGTGCAGCCCCGGAAACCCGGCCTCGTCCACGGTCGGGATGTCCGGCGCGGAAGCCAAGCGGCTCCCGCCGGTGACGGCGTAGGCGCGCAGGAGACCGCCGCGCACCATTGCCAGCGAGCTCGCCGGCGAAGGGCACATCACATCGATCTGGCCGCCGACCACGTCCTGCAGCGCCGGCGCCGCGCCGCGATAGGGCACGAACTGCCAGCGCGCGCCGGCGGCGCGCTGCAACTCGATGCCGCAGAGATGCTGCGCGCCACCCGACCCATTATGGCCTTGCGAAACCTTGTCATGGTTTGCCTTCGCCCACGCGATCAATTCGTTGAGGTCATGCGCCGGGACCGCGTTCTTGCTGACGATCGGAATGGGACCGTTCATCAGCAGCGCAACCGGCTCGAAGTCCTTCACCACGTCGTATGGGAGCGAGTAGATGACGGCATTGACGACGAACTGATCGGCGGAGCCGACGCTGACCGTGTAGCCGTCCGGCGCCGCCCGCGCGACGCGTCCAAGGGCGATGCTGCCCCCGGCGCCGCCGACGTTCTCGATCACCACCGTTTGCGACAGCGCGATCCGCATCGGTTCCGCGAGGATGCGCGCGAGCGCATCGAACAGGCCGCCCGCCGGATAGGGTACGACCATCGTGATCGGGCGCGACGGATAGACCTGCGCCGGCGCGCTCCCGATCGATCCCAACATCGCGACCAGCGCGACAGTGACCGCGAATGCTCGCTGCAGCCGTTTCCTCTTGCGCATGGAATCCTCCCCTCGGGCTTTGTCGAAAGGTGGTCGTCGGCTGTTATACCAATGGTATTGGCCGATGACTCACGGTGTCGTCATGGCCGGGCTTGTCCGTGGGCTTGTTCCCATCGGCTTAAGGTCGTCATTGCCGGGCTTGACCCGGCAATCCATCAATCTTCGTAAGAACTTCTCGCGAAGAAGATGGATGCGCGGGTCAAGCCCGCGCATGACCTGGGGCGAGCCTTATAGCCCTTCAGCCCGTGAGTCGCTTGACGGGCTCGTAGAGTCCGACGGCGCGCAGGCCGCGCTTGAGCGCATCGCGGACGGGGACGGGAAGATAGGAGAAGGCAGGCGCGAGACCGGCCTTGCGCGTCTTGGCGAAAGGCAGCGCCGCGTCATAGGTCACGTAGCGGACCGTCACGATCCGGCGCGCGGTATCGAGCATCATGTAGGTCGCGCGCCAATCCCGCGTGCGCGGCTCTCCCACCGTGCCGGGATTGACGAGGTAGTAGGCGTCGTCGTCGAGCACGACCTCGTCCTCCGGCCGCAACCGTGCGCGGCCGCCGCGAAGCTCGTAGACCCCATGGCGGTGGGTATGGCCGAAAGCGCAGATACGCGCGCCCGACGGATGGGCGACGAGCGCCTCGAAGCTCGAGAGGCGACGGTCGTCGCTGTCGAGCCGGACGGTCTCGCAGCCGCTCTCGGGGTGAAGGGCGCCGTGCACCGCGAGAACCTTATCTTCAATGTTGGCCTTGAGCGGCAGGCCGCGCAAGAAATCGATGGCGTCCGCGCCGAGGCGCCGGCGCGTCCATGCGACCGCCCGCGCGGCGACGTCGCTGAACGTCTCGGTCGTGATCTCGCCGCACACCGCCCGATCGTGGTTGCCCGCGATGCACAGGCAATCGACCTGCCGCAACAGGGCGATGCATTCGGCGGGATTGGTATTGTATCCGACGATGTCGCCGAGACAGACGATGCGATCGGGGGATTGGCGGCCGATGTCGGCCAGGGTCGCTTCCAGCGCCTCGAGATTAGCGTGCACGTCGGAGATCAGCGCGAGCTTCACGATTAGACCCAATTGCGCCCGCGGCGCGAGGTCGCGAGCCCGACACGCCGCCAGAGCAGGCGAAACAGGGTCGAGCGCAGAACCGGCATCGGGTCGTCCCAGGACAGGGCCGACTTCGCTTCGCAACGCAACGCCCAAGGGAGCCACGTCGCCAGCGGCACGCCGCCTGCCCGCGCGGCCGGGAGGTCCTTCCAGATGCGGCACCAGCGCACTCCCGCCTGCGCGCGCGAGGCGCCGGGGCGCGACAGCCCGACGAGGTCGGCATAGACCAGCGCGGGAAGGTTGACGCCGGCGACCGCCGCCGGGTGATGCCAGAGATTGAAGCGCGGGTTGATCTCCAGCAGATGCAGCTTGCCGTGCGGGTCGCGCTTGAAGTCGAGCTTGGCGACGCCTCGCAGATCGAGGCGCTGCACGATCGCGCGACCTTGCTCCTTCACGTCCGCCACGTCGGTGATCGCAAGTGCGGTGGTGTGGCCGTAGGAAACGGGAAAGGTGCGAATCTTCCGTCCGGTGAATTCGCCGGCGACGTCGCCGCGCTGGTCGACGTAGACGTGGTAGCTCTCGATGTGCGCTTCCGGGCCGGGGATGAGCTCCTGCGCCAGGAGCTCGGTGCCCGTCGCCGCCAATCGCGGCCACAGGGCGCGCAGGGCATCCGCGGTTTCCGCCTGCAGCGCCTTGCGCAGTCCCCAGGTCTCGTTCCAGCGCTCGAGCCGGGTCAGCGGCTTGATGATGACCGGGAATCGAAGGCCGAGGTCCGCAGGCTTCGCGCCGGCGGGCTCGAATCGACGCGCCATCGGCACCGACAGGCCCAGCCGTTCCGCCAACGCCTGAAAGCGCGCCTTGTCGACCAGGTCCTCGACCAACGCCGCGTCGGCGACGACGAAGCGAAACGCCTGCGCCAAGCGCTCGCGGTAGCGCGAGACGAGCAGCAGCTGCGCGTCCTCCTCGTAGAACAGGACCGGACGCTCCGGCTGCGCCGCGCCGAAGCGCACCAGGGTCTCGACCAGCTCCTCGACGTTTTCCGAGAAGTCGTCCCAGCGAAGGGAAGAGCGGGCGTAGCGCGAATAGAGCGACGGAACGCCCGGCCGCGTCACGACCGCGCAGGGAATGCCGGCCAATGCGATCGGCCGCAACAGGTCCATGTCGCCCATCACGCAGGCGAGCGCGGGCGGCGACAGCGCACTGGCCGCGGCGAGCGCCCGGCCCTTTCCGTCAGGCGACGGTCGCGACCTCCGTGCAACAAGCAATGATCCGACCGCGGATCGGACATGGCGGAAGGACCGCCACAGGACGGGCGTCTGCTTGACGAAACGCCGCAGCGAGCGGCGCGCAAGGGACGCGCGGCTCGCCGGCCAGCCGCGCCAGCTCACGCCGGCGACGTGATCGTAGAGCTTCAGGGCGGCGTCGGACCATTCCTGCTTGTATGGTTCATCGCCGATGGTGAAATCGAAACGCGCAAGTCCGCGCTCGATCGCGTGCCGGAGAAGCTCGCGCAGGTGGATCGCACCGGGACCATAGCGGGACAGCTCGCCGTCGTCGTGGCTCGCCAGCACATGGTAGTAGCAGTCGCGAAACGCGAGGCCGAGATTTGCGGCCGCCGAGGTCGTCCCGACCGCCAGGCGGCTGACGTGCACGAGGCCGGCGGTATTCGGATTGGTCGCGAGATCGAGATAGAATTCGCGGTATCCCGGCCGCGCAAAGATGTCCGCGGCGCCCATGCGCGCCAATGCCCTGCTTTTCTGGCGCATGAGCACCTCGAGCGTGCGCTCGGCGTCGTCACGATCGGCGGCGGTGACAAAGCGGATCTCGCCGTACTCGGACAAGCGCTTGCGCTTGGTGCGATCGCGCCGGCGCGTCGCCGCCGAGCGCTTGGCGACGTAGAATTGCTCCCAATCGCTGCCCAGCCGCGCCAGGTGCGCGCCGCTGGCGTTGAGCGTGACGTCGAGATAGGTGAAGGGATTGACCTGCTCGCCGACCGTCTCCGGCATTTTCTCGAGCTCGATCCAATCGTGACGGAGCCGCGGATCGCGCTGCAGGAGATTTCGAATCTCGTGCCAGGCGGCGAGAAAGCGGTCGGGCGTCATGCGTTGCGCAAAGTCGCGGGCCAGCAGCGGCGCGTTGTAATCGCAGAGGTCCTGGCCGAGCCAGCACAGTCGCCTCGGCCGGCGCTCCGGCTCGACCGCGAGCGGGAGGATGCAGGCGATCTCGTCGTCGGCCCACCGGCCGACGACGATTGCCGGCATGACGTGGTTGCGTCGTCCGATGTGCCGGTGCCAAGTCGCGAGCCAATCGAAGCATTGAAACGCCGTGCAATCGGCAGTTTGCTCAAATCGGCGCCAGTCGGCTGCGACCGCGTCGAGGGCGTTGTGGATGGACAGGCCGAGATCCAGCCGAGATTCGTGCGTCGGCGCTCCTCGCGGCGCAAAATCGCTGGTCGCGGCATCGACGGGCGGACCCGCAGCCGCAAAAGCCGTCGATTTCCTCGCAAGCGTCACAATGGTTCACGAGACGTAATGAAATTGCCGGGCCAATATTGTACTCGCGACTCGTTAACCGACTGTCGCTTCCGACCGCAATCCCGTCAGTCGGTCGGTCGGCGGTCATTGCCTCCCCGGCCGCAACCGGGCTCCGTCAGGTCAATTGGCGGATCGCCGCCAACGCAAGCAGGTGGCCCGGATAGAAGACGTGGAGCGCGTAGCGGGGAAGGAAGCGCGGGCGATTGCGGAGCACGAGCGCCGAGAGCACGACCGCGATGCCGCCGACTGCCGCAAACAGCGCGGCCGGCAGCGGCTCGAGCTGCAGCGGATCGGGCTGGTGCCAGTTCAGCCCGACCAGCAGCATCGCCAGCCAGACGACGTGGGATGGTCGGCCGTCCATCACCAGGAAGAGGGCGGCCGGAAACAGCATTCCCGCGAGACCGAAATCGAGCCCTGATCGCGCTTTGATCCATGGGCTGAAGATCGCGGCGACGCCCGCCGCGAAGACGGCATGTTGCAGCAGCAGGCTTTTCGTCCGCAACGCCGCCAGAATGGTCGCCCCGACCGCGAGGGTGAACAGGATGTTGCCGTCATCCCCGCCCAACGCCCTGGCATAGATCGGCTGAGAGACGGCGCCGAGCAGCAGCAACGTCCCGACATATTCGGGCATTCTCGCGCCGCGCCGCACATTGCATGCGAGCGCGAAACAGAACAACGGGAAGGAGATGCGACCGAGCTTCCACCATATGTTCGCGTCGCGCCCCAAAAAGATGGAGTTCACATGATCGACGACCATGAGAATGGCTGCAATGAGCTTCACCGCGTCGAGCGGCGCGCCGGTGAAGATGGCGGCAATGCTCGAGGACCTGGGCGCGACCGAGGATTCCGCCATTGCTTTCGCTCGCGCTAGCCTCGTCGCGCCCGCAACCATGGCGACGCACGTCTCTTTGTTGACTCAATCACATCATAACTTATGATGGTACCGTCAAAAGTGGGGATCGAGGGGATCATCATGACAAAAGCCGTTATCGCAGTGCTGATCGCCGCGGGGTTGTTCTCGGCGGTCGTGCCTGCTGCTCTCGCGTCCGGCGGACCGCCGCGTTGCGTGAAGGACTGCAAGTGAGCCGCTAGCGAAGGCGCCGCTCCGCATACCTGCGGAGCGGACCGCCGTTTCTCTCCTGCGTTCATGTCCAGGCCGCCGGACGAGGGGTTCCTCCTTCGTGCGGCGGCGCTTGGGTAGATTTTACGCCGGCGGAACGCGCGCTACGGCGGCGGGACGCCGCCGAGCTCGATGATCTGCCGGCGACAATCCTCGTGCACATCGGGCGGCGAGGCGCTTCTCGGCGTCCATGCCGTTCGCTTGACGGGAATCGCCGCGCATTGCTCGAACGCCGCCAAGGCGCGGTCCCGCTCGCCCTGCATCCGCAGCGTCACGCCCAGCCGGTGATGGCTGGTCGCCAGATTTTTTTGCCAGGTGGCGTTCGACGCATCCTTGGCCGCGAGCAGGCCGGCGACGCTCAGCTCCTCCTCATACGCTTTCAGTGCGGCGGCGAGATCGCCCTGGGCGCGCAGGGCGTCGCCGATTTTCTCGTACGCATTCGAGACGTCGTAGAGCGATGCGCTGTTGGACGGGTCCTTGGCGCGCGCTTCTTGCGCGATCGACAAATAGGTCCGAAACGCCGCGAGCGCGCTGCCGTAATCCTTGTCGTGCAAGTGCACTTCGCCGATCCGTTGATGGGTGAACTCCAGCAGCTCCTGCCATCTGAAATTCGACGGATCGATCCGCAACAGCTTCGCCGCCAGGTCCTGATAGGCGCGGTACTCGGTCATGGCGCGCGCCGAATCGCCCTGGGCCAGCAAGGCGTCGCCCAACCGCTGATGGCTGAACACCAGGCCCTCGAGAAAGATCGCATTGTCGGGCTCCGCCGCCGCCAGCCGCGACACGAGCCCGAGATAAGCCTGATACTGGCCGGCAGCGTCCGCCGCCTTGCCTTGAATCTGCAGGTTGTCGCCGAGCCGCTGATAGGCGAATGCCGTCCCCCGCTGCCAAAGGACGTTGGCAGGCTGCCGCGTCTGCAAACCTGAGGATCGCTCGAGCCAAAGGCGATACGTCTCGGCGGCGCCGTCGAGATCGCCCTGCGCCCGCAGATCGTCGCCGACCCGCTGATGGGCGAGGATGAGCTGCCAGAGCAGCTTTTCGTCGCCGGGACTGTCGGCGACGAGTCGCGCCAGCGCGCCTTCTCCGGCGCGGGCTCGCCGCAGCGCGCCGTCGAGGTCGCCTTGCCAGTACAAGGCTTCCGCCAGCCGCCCTTGCGCGATCGCCCAATGTCTCTTCCACAGGCCGTTCGACGGTTCCTTGGCCAACAATCTCTCGGCGAGCGCGTTTTCCTGCTCGGCGAACTCGCGCGCCTTGGCGACGCGGCCGACGGACACGTTGGCGAGGCTCATGACGTCGAGCAGCTGCACGCGGGCGGCGGTCACGTCGTCGGTCTCGTCGGGCAGGCCGTTGACCGTCTGCTGCGCCTTTTCCATCAGCTGCTGCATCAGCTTGGTCGAAATGGCGCCCTGATCGTAGCTGTCGACCAAGAGCTGAATGCTGCCCGCGGCCTGGTCCAGGGCCAGCTGATAGTTCTTTTCCGCCTCCAGCCGCGCGGCGGTCGCAATGCCTCGCTGCCGCCACGCGAACAGGCCGGCGGCGACCGCGAGCAACAGCAGCACGGAGACGACCGCGGCGAAGCGCCGGCTGCGCTTGAGCTCGCGCCGCAGCGCGTCCTCCTTGGCGCGCTGAATGGCGGCTTGGCGATCGCGCTCGGCGGCGATCGAGGCCTCCGCATAGCCGACGATCTCCGGATCGAGGTCGTTGCGCCGCAGCGCCAGCGCTTCCTCGGCCTCGGCGAGGCGACGGCCCGGCGGCAGCAGAAAGTCGCTGTGTCGCTGGTGACGCTGCCAAGCCGCGGCTTCGGCCTGCAGGCGCCGGCGCACGAGCAGGAAGTCGCGGTGCTCCTCGATCAAGGCGGCAAGCCGAGGCCAATTGGCGAGCAACGCCTCGTGCGCCAGCCGCAGCGTCTCGCCGGCGCCGGCGTCGTCGGCCACCGCCAGGCGGGCCGCCACCAGGCGATCGGCCAACTCGCGCTGTGCCGCGTCGGCGAGCGTCGAGCGCCGCACGACGCGGGCGGTCGCCGTCGATTTGGCTTCGTCCACCTCCACCAGCGACAGCAACAGCGCGGGCAGCGCGGACAGCAATTCCGCCGAAAGCCCGTCGACAAGCTCGTCGGCGTGGCGCGCGATCGCGCCCTCGAGGCCGCCGAGCTCCCGATAGCTGCGATAGGTGAGGGTGCTGCCGCCGGCGGCCTCGACGTCGCGGCGGTAAAGCTCGTCGAGCACGAACGACAGGAGCGGCAGCGACGCCGGGTCGCGCGCGGCCGCTTCGCGGACGACGGCATCGAGGCCGATGCCGGTCTGCTCGTCGAGCTCGAAACCGAGCCCGGCCACCTCGGCCGGACCGCGAACGATCTGCTCGATCTCGGCCGCGCTCGGCGGGGCGAGCTGATACTGTCCGAGCCCCGCCGCCAGCGCGTTGAGCTGCGGCAGCTCGACCAGCCGATGATAGAAATCGCTGCGCAAGGTGGCGATGATCCACACCAGCCCACTTTGCGCGAGTCTTGCGAGAAGCGCATCGAGCGCCCGGAGCGATTGATCCGGGAACGCGGCCGCGGTGAAGAAGACCTCGAGCTGGTCCAGCACCAGCACCAGCCGCGCCTGCCGCAACCCGCCGCGCGCGGAATTCTCGTCGGCGGCGGCGGCGCGCTCGAGCGCGAGCCGCAGCGGGACGAGCGCAAGCGCCGGCTCGGCGGCGAGCTGCGCCGCGATCTCCGCCGGCTGGTATCCGATCGCGCCGAGCTCGGGCAGAGCCTTCGGCCGCATCAGCGCGGCGGCGAGGCCCGCGAACGGGTCCGGCGCCAAGTCGGCCGGCTGAACGATCGCGTGCCGCCAGGTCGACACCTCTCCGACGACGCCGGGCGCCATCAGATCGGGTAGCAGCCCCGCCCGCACCACCGACGATTTGCCGGAACCGCTGGCCCCGAGCACCAGCATGAAGCCCGCGCCCTCGCCCGCCCGGCGAACCAGATGCTCGGTGATCTCCCGCTCCGCCCGCTCGCGGCCGAAGAACACCGCGGCGTGCTCGACGTCGAAAGCCTTCAGGCCGCGGTAGGGGGAGCTCGACCACCAGTCGATCTTCCCGCCCTCTCTGGCGCGCGCGATGCGCAAGGGCTGCGGCGGCAGGCGGCGGCGAAGCAGCTCGCGCAAGTGTGCCTCGAGCTGGGATTCGAACTCGTCGATCGTGACGAATCGATTGAAGGCGGCCTTGAAGCGGCCATCGGCCTCCTCGAAATGGCGCTGCCAAAAACGCTGCAACGCCTCCCATTGCTCGCGGATCTGATCGAGCTGCTCGGCACGGCTGAAACGCGCGAACCCCTCGGTGAACTTGCGATAGACGAGAAGGTCGGGGGTGCCGCGCTGTTCCCGCGCCGCCACCGCCTCCTCGTACTCCCATTCGGTGCCGGTCACCGGCACTTGTCCATCGCGCCCGCGATATTCGCGCGTGGCGGTGCGCGCCGGCAGCGGCGTGCCGAGACGGGACCACAGGATCAACACCACGATGTCCGTGGTCGAAGGCGGATCGATGACGTCCTGGAAGTGGCCGGAGCTGAGCATCGGCTCATACTCCCACAGCACCGCCGAAAGCTCGAAGAAGCGGACGAACTCGCGGCTCAACCGGCTTATCACCAGCGCCGCGCGGCGGCGCTCGTCGGTCACGTCGCCCGGCGATGAAATGAAGATCCGCAACCGCTGCGCCATTAGCGTCTCCCGTTCCCCGTCAAGAGCGCATAGCCGAAAGCCGGGGATCAGCAGGCGCATCCGATCGCTGGCCGCCGATGCGTGACAGGCCGCCGTCCATCTCACAGGCAACCATGAATCAGCGCACGTTCGCCTGCATCCAGTCGTCCAGGAGTCGAGCAATGTCCAGATTGTTCTTCTCGATCATCACCATGTGGCCGTTGCCGCGGATGCCCTTGTCCTGCAGCCGAATGTATTCGGTCTTGACCCCGGCCTGATTGAGATATTTCGCCGTGCAGTGGTCGTAGACCTGGTGATAGGAGGCTTCCGCCGCCATGATCACGACCGGGATGTTCTTGAGGTTGACGAGCTGGCGCGCCGGCGCCTTCTGCATCCAGCACACGAACAGATCCGGGCCGTCGGCCTCGGCCTCGCGCTCGATCGCGATCTCGCTCGGCTCCTTGACCGGTGGCTCATAGGTGATCGCGATGTTGGTTACACCAAAGGCGCGCGCCTTGCCGGTGCCGATGATCGTCGCTTCGAACGGCGGCCCGGCGGGCTCGATCGCAACGATCGCCTTGACCAGCTGCGGCCGCGCGTCGGCGATCAACCAGCCGAACGGGCCGGATTGCGAGTGCGTGAGCACGATCGCCGGTCCGATCCGGTCGAGCAACGCTGCGCCGGCGTCCTTGTTGCGCTGCTGCGTCTCCTCGTTGGATATGACGGTCTCGACCTGAGTGGCATAGAACGCGTCGAAGACCGGATCGCCCTTCTTGCCCTTGCTCGGTCCCTCGCCCGGCCATTGCGTGTGCTGCTTGGCTTGCGGCCAGGTTCCCTCGGTCGCGATCGCGGTGAACTGGAACTGCTCGCCCTTGGCGGTGAACATGCGGGTCGCGCCGTCGCCGGGATGCCAGGCGGAGCGGCCGCGCATCGGCTGATCGATCATGTAGACGACGTAGCCCTGCTCGACGAAGTACTCGGTCCAGCCCTTGCGCCCGTCCGGCGTGCCCATCCAGTTGGTCGCGGTCTGTCCGGCGCCGTGGATGAGCACGAGCGGATAGGGCCGGCGCTGGTCCTTCGGCGCCACCACCTCGACATAGGTCTGGCCCTGCATGATCTCCTTGCCGGGCTCGCCGACGTATTTGCCACCGACGTAGAAATAGCCGCGCTGGCCGACCGCCGACTGATCGACCGCCGGCACCGGCAGCTTGGGCGGCTCCGCGCGTGCCGGCGCGGGCATCAAGGCGAGCGCCGACAACCCGCAGACGATGCGCGAAATGGCGTTCTTCATGGCGTGCTCCCCGTTCCGCTTGGCGCAGCAACTTTCGAATTCCCGCAATGATCAAGCGTGACGCGCGCATTCAAGCCTTGTCAATACAGATCGACAGGCTCCGAAGCGCGCGGATCGAGCTTGAAGTTGCACACTCGCTTGCAGTGGGCCGTGTGCCCGACGCGGGCCCACGACAGCGGCGGGCGTACCCTCGAGATGAGCAGCCTTGGTCAGCGCCCGCCGAACAGGTAGTTGAAGCGTGCCATGAGGCTGTTGTTGCGCAATCCGACCCCGTAGCTCTCGGTTGTGCCCGCGCTCGTCGGTCCGCCGATGTCGTTGCTGCGGCCGAGTTCGGTATGCATGAATTCGAGGCCGAGCGTGTATTGGCGCGCGACCTTGAACTCGACGCCGCCGCCGACCGTCCAGCCGTAATGCACCGCCGATCCCTGCACCGCCGCGCCGATGGCGTTGTTCCGGATGCTGGTGTCGACGTTGCCGGCGGCGAAGCCGCCCTTGATATACGGCAGCCAGCTGTCGAAGCCGTAGCCGATGCGGCCGGTCACGGTCCCGAGCCATGTGAGCTTCGAGGACCAGACGTCGGTCGCCGGGAAGAACGGGCTCGCAAAGCTGCGATCGAAATCCGCGGCCGACATCGAGCCCTCGATTCCGAATACCATCCGATTGAGCTGGAAGTTGTAGCCGAGCTGCCCGCCGCCGATCACCCCGCCGCCGCGGTCGAGCACCAACGAATTGGGCGGCGAGAACAAGGGAGATGCGCCCAGATTCCGCCATCGGACGCTGTCCGTGCCATAGCCGACCTGGCCGCCGAGATAAAATCCAGCCCAACTGGAAAAGAGTTCCGCCGGCGGGCCGGAATAGGGCGGGTTCTTGACCGGACGGATATCGGCCGCGACCGCGAGCGGCGCGGTTCCCAGGCTGACGCATCCGACAACGAGCAAGCCGCGACCGACGCGCAACAGCATCTGGTCTCTCTCCTGGACTGAACGCACCAACTTTCCGTTCACCGGATCGCCGAGAACGACGGCGAAACAGCGGCCCGCCGGCGGTATCTTATTGGCGAGGTTAATTAAATTTTGGCAACCGGACCGCGCCGGCGGAACCGGCAGTGGTAAATTTCTTCGAAACGGTCGAAACTCTCCTCGACGGCATGGCCGTCTCTCAGCCCGCCTTCCACATGCCGTGCAGGCGCGCGCCGATGTCGACCGGCGCCCGCGTCGGGACGACCGCGGGCGCGGCGGCGGCGTGCGGCCAGGCGCAGCTCTCGAAGCGATCGAGGATCGCGGCCGGAATGAAGCGGGTGCGTGCCGCGTACATGTGGCGGTCGCCGTTGCTGCGCTGCTGGTGCGCGAAGAACCGCTGCGGCACGATCAGCGAAAGGTGGTCGCGGGCGCGCGTCATCGCGACATAGAGGAGCCGCCGCTCCTCCTCGATGTCGGCCTTGCTGCCGGTCGCGAGATCGGAAGGGATGCAGCCGTCGACCGCGTTCAGGATGAACACCGCCGTCCATTCCTGGCCCTTGGCCGAATGGATGGTGGAGAGGATGAGATAGTCCTCGTCGCGCAGCGGTACGCCGGCCTCGCCGCTCACCGCATCGGGCGGATCGAGCGTGAGCTCGGTCAGAAACCGTTCGCGGCCGGCATAGGTCGACGCGATCTGCGCGAGCTGCGCCAGGTCGACCTGCCGCAGCACGGCGTCGTCGTACCGGCGCTCGAGATGCGGCGCGTACCAGCGAGCGATGATGTCGAGCTCGGCCGGCCACTGCGCGGCCCTGAGGCGCACGAGCCGGATGGTCTCGGCAAAGGCCGGCCAGTGCGCAGCGGCGGCGGCCGGCGGGACGAAGGCGTCGATGGCGCGGAGCGCGTCGTCGGCATCGCGCACGCGATCGATCAGCCGGCCGGCGGTCGCCGGGCCGCAGCCCGGGATCAGCTGGATCACGCGGAAGCCCGCGACCCGATCGCGCGGATTTTCGGCGAAGCGCAGAACGGCGAGCACGTCCTTGACGTGGGCGGCCTCGAGAAATTTCAGCCCACCGAATTTCACGAACGGGATGTTGCGGCGGCCGAGCTCGATCTCGAGCGCGGCGCTGTGATGCGAGGCGCGGAACAGCACGGCTTGCGACTTGAGCGCGATGCCCCGCTCGCGCCGCTCCAACACCGTCTCCGCCACGTGGCGCGCCTGCTCGGCCTCGTCCCGCACGGTGACGAGCCGCGGCCGTTCCGCCGACGCGCGCTCCGACCAGAGGTTCTTGCCGAAGCGCTCCGCGGCGAGACCGATTACGCAATTCGCCGCCGCGAGAATGGGCTCGGTCGAGCGGTAGTTGCGCTCGAGCGTGACGATCTCGACCGGCGAGCTGAACTGGCCGGGAAAATCGAGAATGTTGCGAACGGTGGCGGCGCGGAACGAGTAGATCGATTGGGCGTCGTCGCCTACCACGGTGAGGCCCTTGCCGGTGGGCTTGAGCGCCTTGAGGATCGAGGCCTGCAGGCGATTGGTGTCCTGATATTCGTCGACCAGCACGTGGTCGAAGCGATCCGCGACCTCGGCCGCGATCGCCGGCTCGGCCATCATCTGCGCCCAATAGAGCAGCAGGTCGTCGTAATCGAGCACGTGCTGGCGCTGCTTCGACTCGACATAGGCGCAGAACAGCCGGCGGAGCTCGGCTTCCCAGTCCTCGCACCAGGGAAAGACGCGGCCGAGCACTTCGTCGAGCGGCATCTCGGCATTCACCGCGCGCGAATAGATCGCGAGGCAGGTGGCCTTGCCCGGAAACCGCTTCTCGGTGCCGGAAAAGCCGAGATCGTGGCGAACGAGATTCATAAGATCGGCGGAGTCCTCGCGGTCATGAATCGTGAACGACCGGTCGAGCCCGATCTGCAAGGCGTGTTCACGCAGCAGCCGCGCGCCGATGGCGTGAAACGTGCCGGACCAGTTGAGCGCGACGGTCATCGCCGCGGCACCGGCACCGAACGCGTTGCTCGTCAGCGCCTCGGCGGTGATGCGCGCCGCCCGCCGTGTCATCTCCGCGGCCGCGCGGCGCGAAAAAGTCAGCAGCAGGATGCGGCGCGGATCGACGCCGTTGACCAGGAGGTGAGCCACCCGGTGCGCCAGCGTGTTGGTCTTGCCCGAGCCGGCGCCGGCGATGATCAAGAGCGGGCCGGCCTCGCCGAGCGCCGAGCCGCCGTGCTCGACGGCGCGGCGTTGGTCCGGATTGAGCTTCGCGAGATAAGGGACGGTCATCCGGTGCGGGGGCGCGAATCAGCTGCGCCCTAGCGAGCACGTCTTTCGTCCTCGCCGCAATCGTCGCGAAAGTCGCCGGGCGTCGCGCATCCGGCCGACGTCGGATCGCTCCGATGTCGGCCGGCGTCAAGCGCGCAAGCGCCGTCTATTTGCAGGTCGGCTGACCGTTCACGACCGCCATGGTCTTGCCCGGCGGGCAGGCGGGCCCCTTGGCCTGGGGCGGCGGCGGTGGTGCCGGCTTTGGCGCGGCTGCTGCCGGCGGTGGCGGCGGCGGTGCCGCCGGCTTCGGGGGCGGCGGCGGCGGTGGAGGCGCAATCCTCGCCGCGGGTGGCGGCGGCGGAGGCGCATGGGCCGCCGGCGGTGGTGGCGGCGGCGGCCGAACGGCCGGCGGCGGTGGGGGTGGCGGCGGTGGCGCCAGCCTGGCCGCGGGCGGCGGCGGCGGCGCATGGGCAGCCGGCGGTGGTGGCGGCGGCGGCCGAACGGCCGGCGGCGGTGGGGGTGGCGCCAGCTTGGCCGCAGGCGGCGGCGCAGGCGCATGGACGGCCGGCGGCGGTGGCGGCGCGGCGGTGGTCGGCTTGCTCGGGGCCGCCGGCGGCGGCGGCGCAAGCTTGGCCGCAGGCGTCTGCGGCGTCGGAGTTCCCGCCTTCGGCGCCCCGCCGGGCGGCGGCGTTGTCGGAGCACCGGTGGGCGGCGCCGTCGCGGTGGCGGGCTTGCCCGGCGCCGGCGTCGTCGAGGGGCTCGTGGCCGCAGGCGTTTGCGGCGGCGTCACGGGCTTTGCTCCCGGCGGCGTCGTGGGCGGTGGCGTGCCGGGCGTGGCCGGCGCGACCGCGGCCGAAGGCGCCGCCGGCCCTTTCGGCTGGCCCGGCAGCGGCTGGCCTGGCTGGCCCGGCAGCGGTTTCGACGCCGGCGCGGCGGCGCCCGGAGCCGGCGGCGCACCCGGCGGCGGCGTGGGCGGTGGCGCCCCGGGCGTAGTCGGCGTCACCGCGGCCGAAGGCGCCGCCGGCCCTTTCGGCTGACCCGGCTGGCCCGGCAGCGGCTGGCCCGGCAGCGGTTTCGACGCCGGCGCGGCGGCGCCCGGAGCCGGGGGCGATCCCGGCGGCGTCGTGGGCGGTGGCGTGCCGGGCGCGGCCGGCGTGATCGCGGCCGAGGGCGGCCCCTTCGGCTGACCCGGTTGTCCCGGCAGCGGCTGCCCCGGCTGGCCGGGCAACGGCTTCAACGCCGGTGGAGCGGCGGCGCCCGGGGTCGGGGGCGATCCCGGCGGGGTCGAGGTTTGGATCGTCGCGGCCTTTTGCGCGACCGAGGGCGGCAGCGCCGGCCCGATCGCGGCAACCGGCGCGGCGGCGGCCGGCGCTCCCGGCGCGGGGGCCGCGGCTCCAGGCGCGGGCGGCGGTGGCGCCGGCGGGGCCAGGGTCTGCGTCTGCCCGGCCGGATTGGTGACGGTGACCGTGTTCGTCACGTTATTGACGACGACGGTATTGTGGACGTTGGTATAGATGACGTTATTCGGCGGCGGCGGGGCAACGTAGGCCGGCGGCCTGACCCAGACCGGCACCGGCCGATAGACCGGCATCGGCAGCACGAACAATCCGACCGGCGGCGGCGGCGGCGCCAGCACCACGAATTCGGGCGGCGGCGGCGCCAGGAACAGGATCGGCGGCGGCGGCGGCGGCGCGAAGGCGAAGATCGGATCGTCGAAGATCAGCACCGGCCGGCGGATATAGACGATCTCCTCGGGCGGAGGCGGCGGCAGGTCGTAGGCCAGCACCGTGAACGACGGCGGCGGCTCGAACGCGGCGGAGAGATAGGCGAGGCGGCGATGCGCGTCGAACGCGTGCGGCCCCTCCGGATAGCGCCGCAGATAGGACCAATAGGCCGGCGGCGTGTCGACGATCCGGGTGCGCCGCCAGGTGATGGCCTCGCGCCGGGCGGCCAGGATGGCGCGCACGCGCGCAGCCATCGGATCACGGGGATAGACGGCGAGAAAATCCGTGTAGCCTTCCATCGTGTCGCGCTCGAGCGCCGCGGCATAGGCTTCCGACGCGGAGAAATCGCGAATCGGCCTGGCGCGGATCACCGCGACCTGCTCGGGCGAGACGGCGGGCGGCGGCGCATCGGCCGCGCGCTCGAAGAACACGACTGCGGTTTGGATTTTCGAGGCGTGCCAGGGCACCTCGGCGCCCTTGGTCAGATCGTTGACGCGCAGCCGCGTGCGATCGAACGCGCCGGCAAGCGGCAGGCCGCCTTCGCGGAGCATCTCGGCGAGCGCCTGCGCGTAAGGCCCGTAGGGCCCCTGCCCTTCCGGCGCCACCGTTCCGGGCGCCGCGTTGAACGCGACCAGCAGGCCCGGCTCGGGATCGACCAAGGCGAGGCCGCCGGCCAGCGGCTGCCCGGACCTGGCGAACGGGTTCGCTCGCGCGGCATCGAGCACGACCACGCTGGCCTTGAGCTTGAGCGCGAGGAGCGGCCGCGTGTAATCCGAGATGCGCACCGCCTCCGCCGCCACGTCGGTGTCGTGCGCGATCCTGGCGTCGATCGGAACGAAGTAGTTTTCGCCTTCGAGCTGGAGGCCGTAGCCGCTGACATAGACGAAGGCGACGGTATCCGGTCCCGCGCCGGTGACTTTATCCAGGAAGTCGCGAAACGCCCGCCGCAGCGAATCCTGGTCGAGGTCGCGGGCGCCGACCACGTCGAAGCCGGCGGCCTGCAACGTCTGCGCGATCAGCCCGGCATCGTTGGCCGGGGTGTTGAGCGCTCCCGCCTGATAACCGGCATTGCCGACGACCAGCGCGAGGCGCTTTTCCGCCTGCGCGGCGCTCGGCGCGACCGTGAGCGCGAGCGGAACGAGCGCGCAGAGCGCGGCGACGAGATTGCCAATGCGCAGCATAAGAACCCCCATCCATTCGTAGCGGGAACGCGCGGCCTTGCAGTCGATTACACCGCAACGGCGCTGAACGGCGTCTGAATAGATGAGGTCAATAGTAAGGCGGTCTTAAGGCCGGAACTTCCATCGGCGTGGGACTTGTTCCATAAACGATGCCGCGCGGGCCGGTAGTTAAGGAGTCTGTAGGGTGGGCAAAGGCGCGCCGCACGACATTCGAATCGCGCCCGGTATTGCGCGCCTTTGCCCACGCGTCGCGATTGTCGAAACGCCGAGTTCCGGGCAACGGTCGCGCGTGGGCAAAATCGCGCCCGCCCCGTTTCCATATGGCGATGTTACGGCAGGCGATTTTGCCCACCCTACTTCAGATTAGCGATGGACGTCACGCTGACGCCGGTTCCCGACATCCCGCTGGTTCGGCCGGGCGACGACCTCGCGCGCCTGCTGATCGCGGCCATGACCCGCTACGCGCTCGCGCCGGCCGACGGCGACGTCCTGGTGGTGGCACAGAAGATCGTCTCCAAGGCCGAGGGGCGCCACGTCGATCTCGCGCAAGTGCGTCCGTCGCCGCGCGCCGAAAAGCTCGCCGCCGAGGTCGGCAAGGACCCGCGCCTCGTCGAGGTCATTCTCGGCGAATCGAGCCGCGTGGTGCGATATCGGCGTGGCGTGCTGATCGTCGAGCACCGGCTCGGCTTCGTCATGGCCAATGCCGGCGTCGACCGCTCGAACGTCGATCCCGCGGCGGGAGCGGAGCCGGTGCTGCTGTTGCCGCGCGATCCCGACGCCTCGGCGGCGAGCCTGCGCGAGCGGCTCGCCGCGCATTTCGGAAAGCGGCTCGCGGTCGTGGTCAGCGACAGCTTCGGCCGGGCCTGGCGGCGCGGCACGGTCGGGGTCGCGCTCGGGGCCGCGGGACTGCCGGCGCTCATGGACCTGCGCGGCAGGCGCGACCTCTTCGGCCACGCGCTGCGCGTCACCCAGAGCGGCTTCGCCGACGAGATCGCCGGCGCCGCCTCGCTGCTGATGGGACAGGCCGACGAGGCGCGGCCGGCGGTGCTGGTTCGCGGCCTCTCCTGGTCGGGAGCCCCGGCGCCGGCGGCGACGCTGATCCGCGCGCCGCAAGAGGATCTGTTCCGGTGAGCGCCGCGGCGGCCGCCCGGACGCTCGTGGTCGCGCTCTCCGGCGGCATCGGCGGCGCCAAGCTGGTGCTCGGCCTGAGTCGCGTCGTCGCCGCAGCCGATCTGATTGTGGTGGCCAATACCGGCGACGACTTCGAGCATCTCGGCCTGTCGATCTCGCCCGATCTCGACACGCTGATGTACACGCTCGCCGACCTCGACGATCCCGTGCGCGGCTGGGGGCGGCGCGACGAGACCTTCGCCTGCATGGATGCGCTCGCGGCGCTCGGCGGCGAAACCTGGTTCAAGCTCGGCGACCGCGATCTCGCCACCCATCTCGAACGCACGCGGCGCCTCGCGGCCGGCGAGACCTTGTCCGCCGTCACCGCCGATCTCTGCCGGCGGCTGAACGTCGCGACCCGAATCGTGCCGATGAGCGACGATCCCGTGCGCACGCGCCTCGACACCAGCGAGGGCCGGCTCGACTTCCAGGATTATTTCGTGCGCCGGCGCTGCGAGCCCGTGGTCGCGCGGCTCGCCTATGCCGGCGCCGCGAGCGCGCGCGCGCATCCCGACGTGCTCGCGGCCTTGCGCGATCCGCGGCTGCGCGCGGTCGTGATCTGCCCGTCCAATCCGTTCCTCAGCATCGAGCCGATGCTGGCCGTTCCCGGCCTGCGCGCGGAAATCGCCGCTTGCGCGGCGCCGGTCGTAGCGGTGTCGCCGATCATCGGCGGACGCGCGGTCAAGGGCCCGACCGCGAAGATGATGGCCGAGCTCGGCCTGCCGGTCGGCGCCGATGCCGTGGCGCGGCGCTACCGCGACCTCATCGACGCCTATGTGCTCGACCATGCCGATGCCGCGGCCGGCGCCGCGCTTGGCATTCCGGTCAGCGCGGCGCATACGCTGATGCGCACGCTTGCCGATCGCGAGGCGCTGGCGCGGACGGTGCTCGCCGCCGCCGATGCACTAATAAAGGCTCCCGCATGAAGGCGCCTCCGAAACTCTGCGCCGTGGTGCCGGTCAAGGCGACCGGCGAAGCCAAGCAACGGCTTGCGCCCGTCCTCTCCCGCGCGCAGCGCCGCGACCTGGCGCTGGCCATGCTCGAGGACGTGCTGGCGACGCTCGCCGCGGTGCCCGAGCTCGCCGGCATGCTGGTGGTGACGGTCGACCCCGCCGCCGCGGCCATCGCCGCCCGCTACGGCGCCGGCGTCCTGCGCGACGGCGCGGAGGAAGGACACAGCGGCGCGGTTGCGGCGGCGGCGCGGCGGCTCGCGACCGAGGACATGCTGGAGCTGCCCGCCGACATTCCGCTCGTTCAACTCGACGACGTCCGGCAGATCATTTTCGCGCACCGCAATGCCGCCGATCGCGACGGGCGCGGCTTCACCATCGTGCCGGCGCGGGACGGGCACGGCTCGAACGCCGTGCTCTGCGCGCCGGCCGGCGTAGTGCCGCTCGCCTTCGGCGACGACAGCTTCGTCCCGCATCTCGCCGCGGCGAGAGCGCGTGGGATCGAGCCGCGGGTGCTGCGGCTTCCCCGCATCGCGCTCGACATCGATACGCCCGAGGACCTCGCGCTGCTCATCGCCGCTCCCGCGCGCACCCGCGCCCACGCGCTGCTCGATCGCTGGCGCCTCGAAGAGAGCGTGCGCGCATGAGCGGTTTTGCCGCAATGCTCGACCGCGCCGCCGCCGGCCGCGCGCCTTCCGCCGAGGCGGCGCTGGCGCTCGCCGACTGCGACGACCTCGCCGCGCTCATGGAGGTCGCCGCGGCGCTGCGCGATCGGGGCCACGGCGCCAACGTCTCCTATTCGCGCAAGGTGTTCATCCCGCTCACCCGGCTCTGCCGCGACTCCTGCCACTACTGCACCTTCGCGCGCCCGCCGCGCCGCGGGGAAGCCGCCTATCTCGCGCCCGAGGAGGTGCTCGCCATCGCGCGCGCCGGCGCGAACGCCGATTGCAAGGAGGCGCTGTTCACGCTCGGCGACCGGCCGGAGCGGCGCTATCGCGCCGCGCGCGAGGAGCTCGCCCGGCTCGGCCACGGCAGCACCATCTCCTATCTCGCCGCGAGTGCCGCGCTGGTGCTGCGCGAGACCGGGCTCCTGCCGCACGTCAATCCCGGCGTCATGTCCGCGGCGGAGATCGCACGGCTGCGCGCGGTCTCGGTGTCGCAGGGCTTGATGCTGGAGAGCGCGGCCGAGCGGCTCACGCGCCGCGGCGGCCCGCATTTCGGCTCGCCCGACAAGGCGCCGGCGGCGCGGCTCGCCTCGATCGCGGCGGCCGGCGCGGCCGCGGTCCCCTTCACCTCGGGCATCCTGATCGGCATCGGCGAGAG
>WNEY01000676.1_pt1 | contig 29132 bp, 27 predicted proteins | sample 5400531 | NCBI WGS metagenome assembly WNEY01 (sample SAMN13153338, study PRJNA577476) | soil metagenome | isolation source: 200 cm saprolite under Douglas fir tree site 1 | place: USA:California | collected 2015-04-18
TGTGGCCGAAGCCGCCGACGGCGACGCCGCGGCAGGAGGCCGAGCCGCCGAGCAAGCCCGAGAGCACGACCGCCCTGCTCAACGGTGCGGCCCCGACCGTGCCCGCCGGCGGCTTCGAGAACCGCTTCGGCGCGTGGCGTTAAGCCGGACGTCGGAGGACGGACGACAGACGACGGCAAAGATGCGCTCGACGCCGTGGCCGGACTCGTTCCGGCCATCCGTGTTTTTGCGGGGATCAACTCGTGGGGCCCGCGAACTGCGTCCGCGCCACCTCCGCTCGTCCCCGCGTAAGCGGGGACCCCAACAGGGGCGACAGGCCGGTGCCTCGGGCTTCTGGGCCCGCGCTACGCGGGGGACCCTACGCGAACCGCCCGTGGCAATGCTTGTATTTCTTGCCCGAGCCGCACGGGCACATCTGGTTGCGGCCGACCTTGCCCCAGCTCGAGGGATCGTTCGGATTGCGCTCGGCTGCGGCCGCGGCGGTGATTCCGTGGCGGGCGAGCGTCTCGGCGCCGGCGCGCGCCAGCGCGAGCTCGTCCTCGCCGGTCGAGGGATCGATCTTGTGCGCCTCCATATAAGGCAGCTGGGCGGGCTCCTCCGGCGGCGGCGCGGTCCTGATCTCGACCCGCATCAGCTGCGCGGTCATCGCCTCGCGCAGACTGGTGCCCATCGCCTCGAATAGATTGAACGATTCCGCCTTGTACTCGTTGAGCGGATCGCGCTGGCCATAGCCGCGCAGCCCGATCACCTGGCGCAGATGCTCGAGCATGACCAGGTGCTCGCGCCAGAGGTGGTCGAGCGTCTGCAACAGGATCGACTTCTCGACGTAACGCATCACGTCGGCGCCCCACTGGGCGACCTTCGACGCCATATGCTCGTCGGCGCGCCGCTCGATGCGGGAGAGCAGCTCCTCGTCGGCGATGCCCTCTTCCTTCGCCCATTCATCGACCGGCAGGTCGAGGTCGAGAACGCGCTTGAGCTCCTCCCGCAGCCCCTTGGTGTCCCACTGCTCGGGATAGGCGTTTTCCGGGACGTGCTTGGCGAGCAGCTCCTCGATCGCGGCATGGCGCATGTCGGCGACGATCTCGTGCACCGCCTCGTCCCGCATCCACTCGATGCGCTGGTCGAAGATGACCTTGCGCTGGTCGTTCATCACGTTGTCGAACTTGAGCAGGTTCTTGCGGATATCGAAGTTGCGCGCCTCCACCTTCTGCTGCGCCTTCTCCAGCGCCTTGTTGATCCAGGAATGGACGATCGCCTCGTTCTCCTTCAGCCCCAGCCGCTGCAGCATGGTGTCGAGCTTGTCGGTCCCGAAAATGCGCATCAGGTCGTCTTCCAGCGACAGGAAGAACTTGGAGTGCCCGGGGTCGCCCTGCCGGCCGGAGCGGCCGCGCAGCTGGTTGTCGATGCGCCTCGACTCGTGGCGCTCGGTGCCGAGCACGAACAGCCCGCCGGCCCCCAGCGCCTTCTCCTTCAGCCGCGCCACCTGCGCCTTGATCTCCGCCGCCTTCAGGTCGTGCTCGCCGCTCTCGTTGCCGACGTCCTTGAGCTCCTGGCGGATGCGCATCTCGGCGTTGCCGCCGAGCTGGATGTCGGTGCCGCGGCCGGCCATGTTGGTGGCGATGGTGATCGCGCCGGGCACCCCGGCCTGCCCGATGATATGAGCCTCCTGCTCGTGGTAGCGGGCATTGAGGATGGCGAAGACCTTGGCCTTGGAGGCGCCCTCGTCGCCGCTGTAGAGCGCGGCGAACGCATTGGGGTCGGAGAAGTCGTGCTGCTCCCAGCCGGCTTGGCGCAGCCGCTCGGCCAGCTGCTCCGACTTCTCGATCGACGTGGTGCCGACCAGCACCGGCTGGCCGCGGGCCTTGCAGTCCTCGATCAAGGAGAGGATCGCCCGGTATTTCTCCGCCGCGGTGCGGTAGACCTCGTCGTCGTCGTCGAGGCGCACCATCGGCATGTTGGTCGGCACCTCAATCACCTCGAGGTTGTAGATGTCGAGGAACTCGTCCGCCTCCGTCAGCGCGGTGCCGGTCATGCCGGCAAGCTTCTCGTACATGCGGAAGTAGTTCTGGAAGGTGATCGAGGCGAGCGTCTGGTTCTCCGGCTGGATCGGCTGGCGCTCCTTGGCCTCCAGCGCCTGGTGCAGCCCCTCCGAATAGCGCCGACCCGGCATCATGCGGCCGGTGAACTCGTCGATGATCACGACCTCGCCGTTGCGCACGATGTAGTCCTTGTCGCGATGGAACAGCTTGTGCGCCCGCAGCGCCTGGTTGACGTGGTGGACGGTCGAGACGTTCTCCACGTCATAGAGCGAGTCGCCCTTGAGCAGATCGGCGTCGCGCAGCATCTGCTCCATCTTCTCCATGCCGACCTCGGTCAGCGTGACCGTGCGCTGCTTCTCGTCGACCTCGAAATCGGCCTTGTCCAGCTTCGGGATATAGGCGTCGATGGTGTTGTAGAATTCGGAGCGGTCGTCGAGCGGTCCCGAGATGATCAGCGGGGTCCTGGCCTCGTCGACCAGGATCGAGTCGACCTCGTCGACGATGGCGTAGATGTGCCCGCGCTGGACCATGTCCTCGAGCCGGTACTTCATGTTGTCGCGCAGATAGTCGAAGCCGAGCTCGTTGTTGGTGCCGTAGGTGACGTCGGCGTCGTAGGCGGATTTGCGCTGCTCGTCGTCGAGCCCGTGCACGATGACGCCGACCTTGAGGCCGAGAAAGTTGTAGATCTGCCCCATCCATTCGGCGTCGCGCCGGGCGAGGTAGTCGTTGACCGTCACCACGTGCACGCCGCGCCCGGCGAGCGCGTTGAGATAGACCGGCAGCGTCGCCACCAGCGTCTTGCCTTCGCCGGTCTTCATCTCGGCGATGCACCCCTCGTGCAGGATCATGCCGCCGATCAGCTGCACGTCGAAGTGCCGCTGCCCGAGCGTTCGCTTGGCCGCTTCGCGACAGGTGGCAAACGCCGGCACCAGGATGTCGTCGAGCGAGGCGCCTTCCGCCACCTGCTGCTTGAACGCCTCGGTGCGCGCCCGCAGCGCCTCGTCCGACAGCGCCTCGAGCTCCTTCTCCAGCGCATTGATCGCGGCCACCCGCGGCTGATAGCTCTTGATCCGCCGCTCGTTCGAGGAGCCGAACAGCTTGCGGGCAATGACGCCGATCATGCGATCGATCCTTCACGTCCTGTCGGGTGCCGCCGCGACTCTACCAAATCCGATGGGCAGGGACGCCACGGCATGAACCGAATTTCGCCGCGGCAGCCGGTGCGCGCGTAGATCCGCGATCGCGGAACACGGGAATGCCGCACTTTTTTCAGCGTCCTTCGTACCCAAAGAGCGGCTGACGGCCGGAAACCGGCGGGTTTGCCGACACATAGGAGGGGGTCGGACCCTTGTCAATCGGCGAGACATGCGTGCGCGTTTGCGCTCACGTTCTCGTCAAAATCGGCCGTTAGGCGATTGCCAATCGGGGCTCGTTACGCGACTGTCCGGCGCCGCCGGCGGCCGGCCTCGTTTCAGGATCATGCCATGACCCCCAATCCAGTGCCCCGTTTCGCGCCCCGCCGGCGCTCGATCGCATTCGCCGCCGCCCTGCTGCTCGCGCTGCCGGCGGCGTCGGGCTGCTCGAAGAATTCCGAGGCGCCGGCGGCCTCCGGCGCCGACCCGGTGATCGCGCGCGTCAACGGCGTCGACATCAAGGAGAGCGATCTCGCGCTCGCCGAGGAGGACGTCGGCGCCGAGATGCAGGCGGCCTCGCCCGACGCCAAGCGCGAGCAACTGATCGCGTATCTCGCCGACGTCATCATGGTCACGCAGGCCGCCGAGAAGAAGAAGCTCGGCGACCATCCCGACTTCAAGCGTCGATTGGCGTTCCTGCGCAACAAGCTGCTGATGGGTTTCGAGCTGCAGGAGGAAACCAAGGCCGCCATTACCGACGACGCGTTGCGCCAGACCTACAATGACGCGTTGAAAACCATGGGCGGACAGGAAGAGGTGCACGCGCGCCACATCCTGGTCGAGAGCGAGGACGAGGCCAAGACGATTCTCGGCGAGCTCAAGGCCGGCGCCGATTTTGCCGCGCTCGCCAAGGAGAAGTCGAAGGACCCCGGCGCCTCGGCCGGCGGCGATCTCGGCTATTTCACCAAGGACCAGATGGTGCCCGAATTCGCCGAGGTGGCGTTCAAGATGTATCCGGGCCAGCTGTCCAACCCGGTGAAGACGCAATTCGGCTGGCACATCATCAAGCTCGAGGACAAGCGCGCCAAGCAGCCGCCGGAGTTCGACCAGGTGAAGGACCAGATCGAGGCCTTCCTGGCGCGCAAGGCGCAGAGCGAGTTCATCGGCCAGCTGCGCCAGAGCGCCAAGGTTGAGCGCCTGGACAAGCCGCCCGCCCAGCCCGCCCAGCCGAAGAAGGACTGACCTGCGGTCTCTCCCTCTCTCTCTCGGAATCCCCCTCACTCGTTGCGGTCGTTCCCGCGCTGGCGCATAGGCGCTAAGTTAAGCTTTCTCTCCGTCGTCATGCCCGCGTAAGCGGGCATCCAGTAACCTCCAATGTGAGGGATCGGCCTAATCGGTGCCTCGCACCCCCGTTCAGGGATTGCTGGATCGTCCGCTTGCGCGGACGATGACAGCCGCGGGATCTTTGTTAGCGCCTTTGCGCTCACGCGCGGACGACGGTGACCGAGGAAAGGACATGACCACCGCAGTCTCCCCGCTCGCGCCCGCGCAATTTCCCGACCTGCCGCCGATCGACGGCGTCAAGCTCGCGACCGCCGCCGCCGGCATCCGCTATAGCGGGCGCACCGATGTGCTGCTGGCGCTGCTCGATCCGGGCACGTCGGTCGCCGGCGTATTCACGCGTTCGAAATGTCCGTCGGCGCCGGTCGATTGGTGCCGCGCCCGCCGCAAGGGCGGCGCGGCGCGCGCGCTCGTCGTCAATTCCGGCAACGCCAATGCCTTCACCGGCAAGTCCGGGCGCGAGGCCACGAGGCTCACCGCCGAGCTCGCGGCGGCGGGGGCCGGCTGCAAGCCGGCGGAGGTCTTTCTCGCCTCGACCGGCGTGATCGGCGAGCCGCTCGACGCGACCAAGTTCGGCGCCGTCATGGATCGGCTGGTGGCGAACGCCGCGCCGGGCGGCTGGCACGATGCGGCGCAGGCGATCATGACCACCGACACCTTTCCGAAGGGCGCGGCGGCGATCGCGCGGCTCGCGGGAACGCCGGTCACCATCTGCGGCATCGCCAAGGGCGCCGGCATGATCGCGCCCGACATGGCGACCATGCTGGCCTTCGTCTTCACCGACGCGCCGGTGGCGCCGCGGGTGCTGCAGGGCCTGCTCAAGCAGGGCGTCGCGGACACCTTCAACGCGGTGACGGTCGACGGCGACACCTCGACCTCTGACACGCTCCTCGCCTTCGCCACCGGCGCCGCCGCCGCGCGCGGCGTGGCGGCGATCGCGACTGCGTCCGACCCGCGGCTGCCGTCGTTTCGCAAGGCGCTCGATGCCGTGCTCGCCAATCTCGCCGAGCAGGTCGCCCGCGACGGCGAAGGCGCCCGCAAGCTGGTCGAGATCGTGGTCGAGGGCGCGACCTCGAAAACGTCGGCCCGCCGGATCGCGCTCTCGATCGCCAATTCGCCGCTGGTGAAGACCGCGATCGCCGGCGAGGACGCCAACTGGGGCCGCGTGGTGATGGCGGTCGGCAAGGCCGGCGAGCCCGCCGACCGCGACCGGCTCTCGATCTGGTTCGGCGGCATCCGGGTCGCCCACAAGGGCGAGCGCGACCCGGCTTACGACGAGCGCGAGGTCTCGGCCGTGATGAAGAAGCCGGAGATCACGCTCAAGGTCGCGCTCGGGCTCGGCCGCGGCCGCGACCGAGTGCTCACCTGCGACCTCACCAAGGAATATGTCGCGATCAACGGGGGTTATCGCAGTTGAGGCCCCGGAAATCGGGCCCTTGTGCGAGGCTGCCGTGGGACTCGGAACGGCGCATCCTCAATTCGTGCTTGGGAGGCAGACCGTCTTCCGGCCGCGTGAGGTTCTCAGTCGTCGGCCGTCGAACCGAGGCTGGGGGCGATGTAATCCGGCTCTGATCCCGCGCCGCGAACTCGGCTCCAACGCGAAGCCGGGTTGCCGCGCCCGTCAACGTTCCCGCGGCCGCCGAGCGGCGGTGGGTCGGAAACGCTGCGAATGTGCCGAACCTGAAAAATGCGAGTGAGCGACATGGTCACGTCTCTGCGCTATCCGACCTCGGTCATCTTCTGCCGCGGCCGGGGGACACGTTCGGCCGTCGTGCGTTACTTCTTCGCAGCCGTTTTCATTTCGGCGTCGTATTGCGCCTGGCAGCGCGGGGTGGCCTGGGACTTTTTCGCCAGCAGGCATGCAGCGATCTGATCCATGGTCGAGTGGAATGCGTTGCACAGCTTGATCGCATCGCTCATGCAGGCGGAGCGCAGCTCGGCCGACGGCTTGAACTCGGCGGACGCTGCGGTCGGAAGCCCGCTGAGAGCGAGGGCAAGCGCAGCAAACATTCCACGACGTATGTTGGTCATAACAGTCTCCCTAGGCCACGATGGCGCATCCGCCACCAAATTACGATGACGCGCTTTTACCCCCCGACCCCGGGGAGCCGCTGTGATCGCGATCACAAAAATGCGGAATGCCGCCGCGAATCAGCGCCGCGGAGGCTCGACCGCGCCCGGGATGCCGCCGTATCGCCCGGTTCTCGACACGATGCCGCCCTTCGGGCGCGCCCCGGCAGGCGTCGAGCGCGCCGAGCGGCGATGCTCGTCGTTGCGGATGGGTTCGATATCCATGGCGGATCTCATCGGAATCGCGATACTCATATGGTGCAACCAAGCATTAACCAACGCGGCGGTTCCGAAGGTCCGCTCGAACGCGTTGAAACGGCCTTAACCCCGCCGTCTGTATCGTCGATCGCGAGATCGTGAGCGTGAAACTCGTCCTCGTCGCCGCTTGCGCCCTCGTCGATGCGGACGCCCGCGTGCTGATCGCACAGCGGCCGGGGGGCAAGCCGCTGGCGGGCCTGTGGGAATTTCCCGGTGGCAAGGTCGAGGCGGGCGAGCGGCCCGAGGAGACCTTGATCCGGGAATTGAAGGAGGAGCTGGGGATCGGCGTCGACGAGGCGTGCCTCGCGCCGCTGACCTTCGCGAGCCACGGCTATCCGGACTTCCATCTGCTGAGGCGTTGGGCGGGAACGGTGACCGCGCGGGAAGGCCAGACGCTTGCCTGGGTGCGGCCGAATCGGCTGCGGGACTATCCGATGCCGCCTGCCGACGAGCCGCTGGTCTCCCATCTGATGACGCTGTTGTGAAAGCCAAGCCGGAAGGCCGAACAGGAAACCACATGTCGAAGAACGTCACGCTGCGTTCCACCATCGCCCTCATGCGTGATTTCCTCCTCGCCGACGAGCGCGGCGCGACCGCGATCGAATACGCGATCATCGCAGCCGGCATCGGCGCGACGATCGCAGTCACGGTCTTCACCTTCGGCGCCGAGCTCAAGACCAACTTGTACGACAAGGTCGCCGCGCTGTTTTGATTTATCCCCCGGCCTTGTCCCCGGCCGAGATTTCCTTCGTCCCCAGCGCGTCGGCGAGGCGCCGCCGGGCCGAGCCCGGAGCGAGCGGTTTTTGCTGGCTCTCGTGCGGCGCCCAGCCGGAGAGCCAGACGATGTCGAAGGTCGCCCGGATGCGGCCGTCGCCGTCGGCGAAACGCGCGGCGTAGCGCTCGAGCATCCGCGCGAGCGTCGCACGCTTGAGCGGCCGTCGGCTGCGCTCGGTCAGCGCGTTGGCCGCGCCCATGCGGCGCAGGTCGTGCATCAGCGCGGTCGGCGAGGCGTAGCGCACCGTGAGCCGGTCGACGTCGGTCACCGGCAACGCGAAGCCGGCGCGCTGCAGCAGCGCGCCGAGGTCGCGGACGTCGGCGAAGGGAGCGACCCGCGGCGAGATGCCGTGCTCGATCTCGGCCTCGGCGGCGGCGAATGATTGGCGCAGCTCCGTCAGCGTGTCGCCGCCGGCGAGCGCGGCCAGCAGCAGGCCGTCGGGCTTGAGCGCGCGGCGGATCTGCACCAGCGTGCCGGGCAGATCGTTCACGAATTGCAGCGCAAGCGCCGAGACCACGAGATCGAGCGAGCCGTCGCGGAACGGCAGCGCCTCCTCGTCGGCCGCGACCGCCAATGGCGCGGCGCGCGAGCCCCAGCGCGTGCCGATCAGCGCGTCGGCGGCGACGACGGTCGCGACCTTGCCGCTCGCGGCGAGCACGCGACGCAGCGCGTCGGTCGGCGTTCCGAGATCGACCGCGCATTCGAACCGGCGCAGCACCGCCGCGAGCCGGTCGGAGAGCTCATCCGCCACCCGTTCGACCAGGAAGTTGGACGCTCCCAGGAGCGCCGCGCGGGCGCCGCGGGCGCGCAACAGGCGGCGATCGAAGATCGACGGGTGCGGCGACATTTCTCGAATATGTCCATCGGCGCGATCTTTGTCATCGTTCCTCGCTGTCGGCGATCGGCCGATCCCGCCGCCCCCGGCGTTGAGGTTCACCGCCGGCGGCGCTACCTTTGCCGGCATGCACGGGGAGATCGAAGCCGCCGAGCCACCGGGGAGGCGCTGGGCGCGCGTTGCCACGGCGCTGCGGGCCACGCTCGGGCTCGTGGTCGACGTCGCGCTGCCGCAGCTGTGCGCCGCCTGCCGGGAGCCGGTCGACGGCGCCGGCCTGTGCGCGGCCTGCTGGTCGAAGCTCTCGTTCATCGCGCCGCCCTATTGCGAGCGGCTCGGCATCCCGTTTCCGTTCGACGGCGGGCCGGGCCTGCTGTCGATGGAGGCGATCGCCGATCCGCCGGCCTATGGCCGCGCCCGCGCGGCGGTGCGCTACGACGACATCTCGAGCAAGCTCGTCCATGCCCTGAAATACGGCGACCGGCTCGACCTCGCCCCGGTCATGGCGCGCTGGATGGCGCAGGCCGGCGGCAAGCTCACCGGCGAGGCCGACGCCCTGGTGCCGGTGCCGCTGCACTGGCGCCGGCTGTGGGCACGGCGGTTCAACCAGTCGGCGCTGCTCGCCGAGATGATCGGCAAGGCGAGCGGCCGGCCGGTCGCGCACGGGGCGCTCAAGCGGGTCAAGGCGACGCCGCAGCAGGTCGGGCTCGACAAGTCGGCGCGCGCGCAGAACGTGCAGGGCGCCTTCCGCGTGCCGGCCGATGGCAAGCCCGAGGTGGTGGGGCGCAGGCTCGTGCTGGTCGATGACGTGCTCACCTCCGGCGCCACCATCGATGCCTGTGCGCGCGCGCTGCTGCGGGCGGGCGCGGCCGCGGTCGATGTCCTGGTGTTCGCCCGGGTTGTGGGGACGGGCCGTGCCCCCATATAAAGAATGCGGTAAGTCCCTTAACCTACCATGATCCCGATCGAAATCTATACCACCCGCTATTGCCCTTATTGCCGTGCCGCCAAACGGCTGTTGTCGCACAAGGGGGTCGCCTTCACCGAGATCGACGTCAGCGGCGATCCGGCCGGGCGAAGCAAGATGGTGACGCGCGCGAACGGACGCATGACGGTGCCGCAGATTTTCATCGGCGCGACCCATGTCGGGGGCTACGACGATCTTTACGCGCTCGACCGGGCCGGCAAGCTCGATCCGTTGCTCGAGCGCAGCGTCGCGCCGACCGGCGCCGACGGGGGACCGGCGGCATGAGCCAGAGCTTCATCGCCGGTCTGGTGCAGATGCGCTCGGGCCTCTCGCCGCAAGCCAATCTCGACGCGGCGGCGCGGTTGATCGCCGAAGCGAAGCGCGGCGGCGCCGACTATGTGCTCACGCCCGAGATGACCAACATCCTCGAGATCAAGCGCGAGCGCCTGTTCGCGGCGCTCGCGCCCGAGGAGAGCGACGCGAGCCTCGCGGCCTTCCGCGAGCTCGCGCGCAAGCTTGGCATCTTCCTGCATGTCGGCTCGCTCGCGATCAAGCTGTTGCCGGAAAGAGCCGCGAACCGCTCGTTCCTGATCGATCCTCGCGGCGAGATCATCGCGCGCTACGACAAGATCCACATGTTCGACGTCGATCTCGCGAACGGCGAGAGCTATCGCGAATCCCGCAACTACCGGGCCGGCGATATCGCCGTCGCCGTCGATCTGCCATGGGGACGGCTCGGGCTGACGGTCTGCTACGACCTGCGCTTTCCCGCGCTCTACCGCGCGCTGGCGGAGGCCGGCTGCTCGTTCCTCGCCATCCCCTCGGCCTTCACCAGGCAGACCGGCGAAGCCCATTGGCATGTGCTCAATCGCGCCCGCGCGATCGAGAACGGCGCCTTCGTGCTGGCGGCGGCGCAGGGCGGCATGCACGAGAACGGCCGCGAGACGTTCGGCCACTCGCTGGTCGTCGACCCCTGGGGCCGCATCGTCGCCGAGGGCGGCACCGACCCCGGGGTGATCTTTGCGACGATCGACCCGGCCGAGGTCGCCGCGGCGCGGGCGAAAATTCCCTCGCTGCAGCACGGCCGGCGGTTCGAGGTGATCGAGCCGATGGTCGCGCCGGCCCATCTCCACGCCGTGCGAGGTCCGGTATGATCCGCTACGCGCTGGCGTGCGACAAGGGGCACGCATTCGAGAGCTGGTTCCAGAGCTCGGCCGCCTACGACCGACAGGTCAAGCGCGGGCTGGTGACCTGCCCGGTCTGCAACTCGGCCACGGTCGACAAGGCGATCATGGCGCCGCGCATATCGGGGGCCAAGAAACACGGCGGCGCGCCACCGCCGCTGCCGGCAGCGAACGCGCCGGCGGCCGAAACGCCGGCGCCGGTCGCCGAAACCCCGGCGCCGGTCGCCATGGTGTCGCCGCAGGAGCGCGAGCTGCGCAAGAAGCTCAAGGAAGTGCGCGAGCACCTCATCAAGAACGCCGACTATGTCGGCCAGAAATTCCCCGAAGAGGCGCGCAAGATGCACTACGGCGAGATCGAGCACCGCTCGATCTATGGCGAGGCCACCCCCGACCAAGCCAAGGAGCTGCACGAGGAAGGCATCGAGTTTCACCCGCTCCCGGTGCTCCCGGACGAGCGGAATTAGCAGCGCATGTTCCGGAAAAGTGGGAACCGGTTTTCCGAATAGAACATGCGCAAAACGTAAAGAAACCAGCCCTCACTGCGCGGCGACGAGCAGCGCGACGCCGGCGACGATCAGCACGATGCCGGCGCCCTCGCGCGCGGTGGTCGCCTGCTTGAACGCCAGGCGCGCGATCGCCTGCGCGAACAGCACCTCGACCAGGGCGAGGGTGCGCACGCTGGCGGCGGTCGCGAGCGCGAAGGCAAGAAACCAGAACTGGGAGGCGAGCGCGCCCATGAAGCCGGCGAACAGCGACGGCCGCCAGGCATGCACGATCGCGGCGAGCACGGCGGGATTGCGCAGCCAGAGATAAAGCGAGAGCAGCGCCGACTGCATCAGCAGCCCGATCACGACGGTGAAAGTCGCCGCCATGACGTAGCTCGGCAGGCCGAGGCTCAGGATCGCGCCGCGAAAGCCGACCGCGGAGAGCGCGAACATCGCGCCGGCGGCGAGCCCGAGCAGCGTGGCCCTCAAATCCATGGTGGTGCCGGGCTTGAGCGCCATGATCACGACGCCGGCGGTGGCGATCACGATGGCTACCGCGGTGCCGGCGGTGACGACGTCGCCGAGAAAGACGAGGCCGAACAGGGCGGCCTGCACCGGCTCGGTCTTGATATAGGCGTAGACCACCACGAAGGAGCGGTCGTTCATGGCGGCGAGCATCAGCGCGGTCGCCGCGATCTGCGTGAGCGCGCCGGCGATCACCCAAGGCCAGAACATCGGCGGCGGCCGCGGCGGCCCTTGCCCGAGCGCCAGCGTCACGCCGGCGAGGAAGACGAGCGCGAACGGAAATCCGAACAGGAAGCGCACGTGGGTGGCGCCCACCGTGCCGAGCTTGGCGGCAAGCTCGCGTTGCGTGGCATTGCGCACGGTCTGCGCGCCGGCGGCGATGACGGTGAAGAGGGCCCACAGCCACGAAGGATCGAACATCGGCACTGGTTATGGGACCGGACCGTCGCGCGCCGCGACCACCATGTAGTTGACGTCCATGTCGCCCGCGAGCTGCCAGCGGTCGGCGATGAGATTGTAGATCACGCCGGTCTGGTCGATCACGGCGAGCCCGTGCCGTTCCAGCACCGCTTCGAGCTCGTTCGGGGTGACGAACTTGTCCCAGCGGTGGGTGCCGCGCGGCAACCATCCCAGCACGTATTCGGCGCCGACGATCGCGAAGGCAAAGCTCTTGAGCGTGCGGTTGATGGTCGCCGTGATCATCAGCCCGCCGGGCTTGACCATCTCCGCGCAACGCTTGACGAAGAGGCTCAGGTCGGCGACGTGCTCGACCACCTCCATGGCCAGCACGACGTCGAAACGCTCGCCGTCGTCGGCGAGCGCCTCGGCGGTGGTGGCGCGATAATCGACCGTCACGCCGGCCTCGGCGGCATGCAGCCTCGCCGCCTCGATATTGGCCTGCGAGGGATCGGCGCCCACGACCTCGGCGGAGAGCCGCGCCAACGGCTCGCTCAGGATGCCGCCGCCGCAGCCGATGTCGAGGAGGCGCAAGCCCGAGAGCGCGTCGAGCCGCTTGGCATCGCGGCCGAACCGCCGGCAGGCGGCCGCCTTGATGAAGCCGAGCCGCACCGGATTGAACCGGTGCAGCACGGCCATCCGGCCGCGCGGGTCCCACCACTCGGCGGCGAGCGCGGAGAAGCGCTCGACCTCCGCCGCGTCGACGGTGGAACTCCCCTGCCTACTGCTCGCCATCGATTCCCCCTGCCCAGGCGCGGTTGCGGCCGGCAAACCTCGCCGGTATGTATACGCGCCTTTTCGCGCGGGCGCTCGTGGTTATGCGGATCGCGCGCCTCGAACGACGCGGAGAAGCCGCAAGCCCGCCATGGCCCGCCTGGTGATGAAGTTCGGCGGCACCTCGGTCGCCGACGTCGAGCGCATCCGCAACGTCGCGCGCCACGTCAAGCGCGAGGTCGGCGCCGGCCATGAGGTGGCGGTCGTGGTATCCGCCATGGCCGGCGCCACCAACCAGCTGGTGGCGTGGTGCCGCGACGCGGCGGCGCTGCACGATGCCCGCGAATACGACGCGGTGGTGTCGTCGGGCGAGCAGGTGACCGCCGGCCTGCTCGCCATCATGCTCGAGGGAATGGGCATCAACGCCCGCTCCTGGCAGGGCTGGCAATTGCCGATCCTGACCTCCAACGCCCACGCCGCGGCCCGCATCCTCGACATCAACGGCGCCGAGCTGGTCAAGCGCTTCAAGGAGCGCCAGGAGGTGGCGGTGCTCGCCGGCTTCCAGGGCCTGCACAAGGAGACCGGGCGCATCACCACGCTCGGGCGCGGCGGATCGGATACGTCCGCGGTCGCGGTCGCGGCCGCGATCGCGGCCGAGCGCTGCGACATCTATACCGACGTCGACGGCGTCTATACCACCGACCCGCGGGTGGTGCCGCGGGCGCACCGGCTCCCACGCGTCGCCTACGAGGAAATGCTCGAGCTCGCGTCGCTCGGGGCGAAGGTGATGCAGGTGCGCTCGGTCGAGCTCGGAATGGTGCATAATGTGCGCATCTTCGTGCGCTCGAGCTTCGAGCAGCCCGAGGACATCGATCCGCACGCGACACCCGACGGAACGCTGATTTGCGGCGAGGAGGAGATCGTGGAACAGCAGGTCGTCACCGGCATCGCGTTCTCGAAGGACGAGGCGCAGATCTCGATCCGCCGCGTGCAGGACAAGCCGGGGGTCGCGGCCGCGATCTTCGGCCCGCTCGCCGACGCCAACATCAACGTCGACATGATCGTGCAGAACGTCTCCGCCGACGGCGCCACCACCGATCTGACCTTCACGGTCCCGGCCTCCGATTACCAGCGCGCGACCGACGTCCTGGTCAAGGCCCGGCCCCAGGTCGGCTACGACCGCCTCGACGGCGCCAATGACGTGGCCAAGATTTCGGTGATCGGGATCGGGATGCGCAGCCACGCCGGTGTCGCCGCCCGCGCCTTCAAGGCGCTGGCCGAGAAAGGCATCAACATCCGCGCCATCACCACCTCCGAGATCAAGTTCTCGCTGCTGATCGACGCCAATTACACCGAGCTCGCGGTGCGCACGCTGCATTCGCTGTACGATTTGGACAAGTAGCCGGGGCATGTAGGGTGGGCAAAGGCCCGCAGCGCGCCTCCTCGAACGCGAACCGTCGCGCGCCTTTGCCCACGCGTTCCGCGTGATTGCCGTCGACGCGTGGGCACGGCGCTGTGCCGTTTTGCCGGCAAGTTTAGGTGCATGTCGATCGCGCCTTTGCCCACCCTACAAGGGTTTGACCACCGATGTCCCAACCGACCATCTCCTACGCCCAGCGCTTCGAGGATCTCTATCTCATGCGCTGCTTCGGTCCCCGCAGCGACGGGTTCTATGTCGACATCGGCTCCGGCCACCCGGTCTATGACAACATGTCGTTCGCGTTCTACCTCAAGGGCTGGCGCGGCATCACGGTCGAGCCCAATCCCTGGCTGGCGCGCCTTAGCCGGGCGGTGCGCCCGCGCGACCGCCATATCGAGGCGCTCGTCGGCGCCGCCGCCGGCGAGGCCGCCTTCTACCTCGTGCAAGACTTTCACGGCCTCTCGACCATGATCGAAGGCCATGCCCGGGCGGCGCAAAGCCAGTTCGGGAAGGCCTCGCAGGCGATCGCGGTGCCGGTCATGACGCTCGCAGAGCTCTGCCGGCAGCATGCCCCGCGCGCCTTCGATTTCCTCAAGGTCGACGTCGAGGGCGCCGAGCAGGACGTGCTCCTCCACGGCGATTGGCAAAGCTACCGGCCGCGGGTGTTGGTGGTCGAGGCGCTCGCGCCCTATACGCTGGCGCCGGCGTTCGCGGCCTGGGAGCCGTTCCTCGCCAAGCACGGCTATCGCTACGTCCTGTTCGACAGTCTCAACCGCTATTACCTCGCGGAGGAAGCGGGCGAGCTCGCGCCCTGCTTCGAAGCCGCGCCGATCGCCGCCGACGACGCCTTTCAATTCCGAAACGTCAAGCCGGCGCTTTCGGACCCGGCGCATCCCGACCATCGGCTGGCGACGCTGATCGGCCGCGCCGCCATGACCCGCCTGCCGCTGCTCGGGCGCGAGATCCTGCTCGAGCTCGTCTGCGTCGACGTCCCTGCCGCCGCGCTCGAACGGACCGCGGGCGCCGACGACGTTGCGCGCGCCATCGAACGGATGTTCGGGCCGGAGGCGCCGCTGTCGGCCGAGGATCTGAAGCTTCCCGCCGCCGCCCGCCTGCGCGACGTCTACGCCGCCCTGGTCGACAGCGACCACTTTCGCGTCGCCTGCGGCCGGATTTCCGCGAGCTATGCGTGGTAGCGTGTGCATGGCAGCACGAGCCTTCGTGGAAAGCCTCTACAGGTATGCTGGCCCTTCGCACCGCAACAACGATCAGCAGAAATTGCGCCCATGCATGACGCTCATGGGCCGTGCCCCATCATTGGCTTGCGGTTTGCATGTCGCATTCGCTATACGGCCTGATGGATTGCCGCCGCCGCGGGCGCCCGGGCCCGGCGGCTGCTGTCTCCTGACTTTCATCGTGCCGGCGGCAAGATAGCCCGGCCGGATGGGCTGGCCCGAGGGATCACGTCATGCGTGGCGCGCTCGGCGGTCCGCGCGTGCTGTTGCGCCGACTCCGCGAGGTGATGGCGGAGCAGGTCAGCGCGCAGGAACGCCTGGACAAGATCGTGGTGCTGATCGCCGCCAACATGGTGGCGGAGGTCTGCTCCGTCTACGTGCTGCGCGTCGACGGCACGCTCGAGCTTTACGCCACCGAAGGCCTGAAGAAGGAGGCGGTGCACCAAACCGTGCTGCGCGCGGATGAAGGCCTGGTCGGCCTGGTCGCGAGCGAGGCGACGCCGATCAATCTCTCGGAAGCCCAGAACCATCCGGCGTTCTCCTACCGGCCGGAGACCGGCGAGGAAATCTACCTCTCCTTCCTGGGCGTGCCGGTGCTGCGCGCCGGCAATACGCTGGGCGTGCTGGTGGTGCAGAACCGCGCCCGGCGCACCTATACCGAGGAGGAAGAGGAGGCGCTGCAGACCACGGCGATGGTGCTCGCCGAGATGATCGCCTCGGGCGAGCTCTCGGCGATCGCCCAGCCCGGCCTCGAGCCCGCCGCCCGCCGGCCGCTGCATCTTACCGGCACCGCGCTCAATGACGGCATCGCGCTCGGCCACGTGGTGCTGCACGAGCCGCGCGTGGTGATCACCAATTTCATCGCCGACGACGTGCCGAAGGAGCTCAAGCGGCTGGAAGCGGCGGTCGAGACCATGCGGTCGGATCTCGACGTGCTGCTCGAGCGCGGCGAGGTGGTCGACGGCGGCGAGCACCGCGACGTGCTCGAGGCCTATCGCATGTTCGCCTACGACCGCGGCTGGGTGCATCGGCTCGAGGAGGCGGTGGCGACCGGCCTCACCGCCGAGGCCGCGGTCGAGCGCGTGCAATCGGATACCCGCGCGCGCATGTTGCGCGCGACCGATCCCTATTTGCGCGAGCGCCTGCACGATCTCGATGAGCTCGCCAATCGGCTGATGCATCAGCTGCTCGGCCAGGACTACGCGCCGGCGCGCGACCGGCTGCCCGAAAACGCCGTCCTCGTCGCCCGCTCCATGGGGCCGGCGGCGTTGCTCGAATACGACCGCAAGCGCCTGCGCGGTCTCGTGCTCGAGGAAGGCGGTCCCAACTCCCACGTGGCGATCGTCGCCCGCGCGCTCGGCATCGCCGCCGTGGGCGAGATCGAGAACGCCACCGGCGTCGCCGATCCCGGCGACCCGATCGTCGTCGACGGCACCAGCGGCGAAGTGCATCTGCGGCCGACCCCCGACATGGAGGCGGCCTATGTCGAGCGCGTGCGGCTGCGCGCCCGTCGGCAGCAGCAATACCTCGCATTGCGCGACAAGCCGTGCGTGACCAAGGACGGCGTAAGGGTCGCGCTGATGATCAATGCCGGCCTCGCCGTCGACCTGCCGCATATCGCGGAGACCGGCGCGATCGGCATCGGCCTGTTCCGGACCGAACTGCAGTTCATGGTGGCGTCGACCTTCCCGCGCACCGCCGAGCAGTTCTCGCTCTACCGCGCCGTGCTCGACGCCGCCGACGACCGGCCGGTGATCTTCCGCACCCTCGACATCGGCGGCGACAAGGTCCTGCCCTATATGCGCAACGTCGAGGAGGAGAACCCGGCGCTGGGATGGCGCGCGATCAGGCTGGGACTCGACCGCCCGGGTCTGTTGCGCAGCCAGGTGCGGGCGATGCTGCGCGCCGCCGGCGGCCGCGATCTCAAGCTGATGTTCCCGATGATCGCCACCGTCGAGGAATTCGACGAGGCGAAGTCGCTGGTCGAGCGCGAGCTCACCCATCTGCGCCGGCACGCTCACAAGCTGCCCGAGCGGGTCGAGATCGGCACCATGGTCGAGGTGCCGTCGCTGCTCTACCAGCTCGACGAGCTGCTCGAACGCGTCGATTTCCTGTCCGTCGGCTCCAACGACCTGGTGCAGTTTTTTTATGCCGCCGACCGCGGCAATTCGCGCGTCGCCGAACGCTTCGATCCGCTCTCGGCGCCGATCCTGCGCGCGCTCAGGGCGATCGTGCAGAAGGCCCACACCCATGACAAGCCGGTGACCTTGTGCGGCGAGCTCGCCTCCAAGCCGCTCGGGGCGCTGGCGCTGGTCGCGATCGGCTACCGCTCGCTCTCGCTCGCGCCCACGGCGGTCGGTCCGGTCAAGGCCATGCTGCTCGAGCTCAATGCCGGCAAGGCGGCGGCGCTGATGGCGCCGCTCATCGACAGCCCGGCCGGCAGCGTGTCGATCCGCGAGCGGCTCAAGGCCTTCGCGGCCGAGCAAGGGCTGCAGACTTGATGTGCCATGATTACTTGATTGGTGCGCAGCGCGCGCTGCATGACGCGCGGCCACGCCGATGAATCCGGTCTTCGATGCTTCCTGAACAGAAACTCGACGCCCTGCTGGCCCGCCACAACGCCGTGGAAAGCGACCTCGCCCGCCAGGTCGCGCCGGAAATCTACGTCAAGCTGTCGCGCGAGTTCGCGGAGCTCGGCCCGATCGTCGAGACGGTGCGGAGCTATCGCGGCGTCGTCGCCGAGATCGAGGGCATCGAGGCGCTGATCGCGGACCCCGCGACCGATTCCGAGATGCGCGCGATGGCGGCGGCCGAGAAGCCGCAGCTCGAGCACAGGCGGGCGGCGCTCGAGCAGGAGATCAAGCTCGCGCTCCTGCCCAAGGACGCGATGGACGAGCGCAACGTCATTCTCGAAATCCGCGCCGGCACCGGCGGCGACGAGGCGGCGCTGTTCGCCGGCGATCTTTTTCGCATGTACGAACGCTATGCGGCCAAGCAGGGCTGGAAGGTCGAGGTGATTTCGGCGAGCGAAGGCACCATGGGCGGCTACAAGGAGGTCATCGCGGAAATCCGCGGCCGCGGCGCCTTCGCCCGGCTCAAATTCGAATCCGGCGTCCACCGCGTGCAGCGCGTCCCCGATACCGAGGCCTCGGGCCGCATCCATACCTCGACCGCCACCGTCGCGGTGTTGCCGGAAGCGGCCGAGGTCGACGTCGCCGTCAACGACGCCGACCTCAAGATCGACACCTTGCGCTCGGGCGGCGCCGGCGGCCAGCACGTCAACAAGACCGAATCGGCGGTGCGCGTGACGCATGTTCCGACCGGCATCGTGGTGATGATGCAGGAGGACCGTTCGCAGCACCGCAACCGCGCCAAGGCGATGGCGGTCCTGCGCGCGCGGCTCTACGACTTCGAGCGCCGGAAGCGCGACGCCGAACGCGCCGCCGAGCGCCGCGGACAGGTCGGCTCCGGCGATCGCTCCGAGCGCATCCGCACCTACAATTTCCCGCAGGGGCGGGTGAGCGACCACCGCATCGAGCTCACGCTCTACAAGCTGCCGCAGGTGATGGAGGGCGAAGCGCTGGGCGAGATCATCGACGCGCTGGTGACCGAGCATCAGGCCGAGCTGCTGGCCGCCGAGGGGGCGCCGCAGTGATGCCCGTTCCGGCGTCGCCGCTCGCGCATGCGGCAACCACGGTGGAGGCGGCGCGCCGGGCGCTGGCGCGCGAGTTCCGCCGCTGCGGTCTCGACAGCCCCGAGCTCGATGCGCGGCTCATCGTCGGCCACGCACTCGGCCTCGAGCACGCCGCGCTCGCCGCCCAGTCTCGACGTTCGCTGGCGGCCGCGGAGGCCGACGCCGTCGCGGCGCTGGCGGCGCGCCGGCTCGCCCGCGAGCCGGCGGCGCGCATCATCGGCCGCAAGGAATTCTGGGGCCTGCCGTTCGCGCTCAATGGCGAAACGCTGGTGCCGCGGCCCGAGACCGAGACCGCGGTCGAGGCGGCGCTCGCCGCGATCGAGCGCTTTAAGCCGCGCGCGCCGCGCATCGTCGATCTCGGCACCGGCTCCGGCGCGCTCCTGATCGCGCTGCTCTGCGAGCTGCCGCAGGCGTCGGGCGTCGGCACCGATATCAGCCCGGCGGCGCTCGATTGCGCCCGCGCCAACGCCGCTGCGCTCGGCATCGGCGCGCGATCCTCGTTCATCGCCTGCGATTGGGGATCGGCGCTCGTTGGCCGCTTCGATCTCCTGGTCTCGAACCCGCCCTATATCGCGCGCGGCGACATCGCGGCGCTCGCTCCCGAGGTGCGCGCATTCGACCCCCGGCGCGCGCTCGACGGCGGGCCCGACGGCCTCGACGGCTATCGCGCGATCGCGGCCGATGCGCGGCGTCTGCTGGCGCCGGGAGGCGCCCTGGTGGTCGAGCTCGGCCAGGGCCAGCTCGCCGCCGCGACCGCGCTTTTCGCTGCCGTGGGGCTTGCGCCGGGCGCCGTGCGGCACGATCTGTCAGGCATCCCCCGAGCCCTGACCGTGCGCCCGCAGCCATGAATTCTTCACATTCCAAGTCCCAAAAAAAGCACTTGGATTGTGGGTCAAGACCGACTAGGTTTCGGCCAGGAATCGACCCGAGATAGTTGAGCGCCGATAGCGAGCCCCGGAGCAGGACTGCGGAGAGCCGACGGTGCGGGCGGAGCGAACGAAGGGCGCCGGATGATCCGGCAAGCAGTTCGCGATCGGGACGAGATGCTTCATCGGTTCGGCGCCGATCCGCGAGATACGCGGGCATGCGCTTGAATGAAGAGGTGAGCAACACCGCGGTATGCTGCGGGCGAGGGGCTGCTGCTTCGCGACACGGAACCCGACAAGGCGGCGGACGGCGCCGCATTTTGCCTCCCGCTTGAGCGGGCGAGGACGCGGATGTCGCCGCGGCGCTCGCAAGAGGGAGTTCGAGGCATTCGTTCGAGCACTCGTTTGGTGAGGTACGAGCGGCAACCCGCCGCCACAACGAAGGGGTTGGCAACAGGCAAGCCATGAGAAACGGTCAGAACAAACGCATGCGCGGACGCAGCAACCACCGCAAGAGCCACAATCCGATGGCGCGCGTTTACGAGTCGAACGGTCCGGATGTGAAGATTCGAGGGAATCCGTCGCACATTGTGGAGAAATACGTTCAACTGGCGCGCGACGCGCAGGCCTCCGGCGATCCGGTCGCGGCCGAAAATTATTACCAGCACGCCGAGCACTATTACCGCGTGATCGCGGCGGCGCAGGAGCAGTTCCGGCAGGCCAACCCCCATTATGCGCGTCCCGAGGGCGGCGAGATGCCGAGCGCGCGCGACGACAACTTCGACGAGGGCGAGGATGACGGCCAGCCGTCGACGGGGGCCGGCGATCTGCCCTACGGCACCCGGGAGCCGCAACCCTACATCCCACGCGACGCCCAACCGTTTCCGCAGCAACAGCCGCAACAGCCGCGACCGAGCCAGGCGGGCACCGACGGCGGTGTCGATCAACTGCCGTCATTCATCACCGGCGGACAGCAGCCGCAGCAGCAGCAACCGAACCCGCAGGGCCAGAACGGGCACGACAATCAGCCCGACCGCTTCCCGTTGCATCGCCGGCGTCGCCGCCATCGCGGCCCGCGCCACGACATGCAAGGCGGCGGCAGCAGCGTCGACGAATCCTCGCCGCGCGGGGAGTGATCGGACACTCCGCGGCCGCGAAACATTTTCCTGAAAATGCTCTACCCGCCTGCTGACGGGGCGAGCGCGGGCTCGAGCGCCGGCACCAGCCGCACCCGCTCGCGCCGGGCCGGAACGGCGCGATAGACCTGCTTGCTGGCCTCGACGATGTGCACGCCGGCGAACGGCGCGGCAATCGCCGATCCCGCCCGCTCCCACGCCACCGCCGAGCGCAGGAACCAGCCGCGCGCGACCGGCGGCACGTGCAGCGCCTCGCCCCACCCGGTCGGCGTGAACCAGGCCTCGCGCAGGAGATGGGTGATCTGGGTGCGCGAATAGGGCCGGCCGTGGCCGAACGGCGTCGTATCCCGGCGCGCCCATACCCCGCGCCGATTGGGCACCACCAGCAGCAGCCGCCCGCCCCCGGCCAGCACCCGCCAGACCTCGCGCAGCAGGACCACCGGGTCGTGCGCCATTTCGAGCGCATGCACGAGCAGCACCCGGTCGACCGCGGAATCCGGAAGCGGCAGCTCGAGCTCGTCGACCAGCGCCGCCAACCCCGCCCGGTTCGTCGGCCATTGCAGCACGCCCTGCGCCGCCGGCATGAAGGCGAGGCAGCGCTCGGCCTCCTCGCGGAACAGACCGAGATAGGGGGTTGGATAGCCGATCCCGATCACCCGCATGCCGCGGGTATCGGCAAATCGCCTGCGGATGCCGCGCCCGACGAAGCGCCGCGCCACCACGCCGAGGCGCTGGGCGTAGAAATTGCGCAGATCGACGACGTCGATGGACATGGCGGGAAAGCTAGCATGGAACGGCGGCGAGGGTCTTCGCCCTCGGCTGGCCGGCGCGCGCCGGTTGCGCCGTCATGCGCGAAAGCGGATGATCCGCGCTCGGCGAACGAAGCGAACGGCCCGAACATGGCGAAGCTTCGATCGGATGCTCCGCCGTCGGTGGGCGCAAACCCCGGAAGGCCTTCGATGACCGCGCAGACCCGTCTGTTTCTCTGCCTCAAGGACAATTACGGCGTGCTGCTGAACGATCCGGCGAGCGGCGCCACCGCGGCGATCGACGCCCCCGAGGCCGCGCCGGTGGAAGCCGCGCTGCGCGCCGCCGGCTGGCGCCTCACCGACATTCTGGTCACCCACCACCATGCCGACCACACCGGCGGCATCGCCGAGCTCAAGGCGCGCCACCGCTGCCGCGTCGTCGCCCCGCATGGCGAAGCCGCACGCATTCCGGCGGTCGACGAGACCGTGCGCGAGAACGACGAGGTGCGCGTCGGCACGATCAAGGCTCGCGTATTCGAGACGCCCGGGCACACCGCCGGCCACATCAGCTACTTCTTTCCGGCCGACAAGCTTGCCTTCGTCGGCGACACGCTGTTCTCCATCGGCTGCGGACGCGTGATCGAAGGCACGCCGGAAATGATGTGGGAATCGCTGCTGAAGCTGCGCGCCCTGCCCGACGACACCCGCGTCTATTGCGGCCATGAATACACCAGGGCCAATATCCGCTTCGCCAAGACGATCGAGCCCGCCAACGCCGCGTTGCGCGCGCGCGAGCAGGAAGTCGACAAGCTGATCGCGGCCGACAAGCCGACCATTCCCTCGACCATCGGCGAGGAGAAGGCGGCAAACCCGTTCCTGCGCGCGGACCTGCCGGAGGTGGCGAAGTCGGTCGGGCTTGCGGGCGAGCCGGCGTGGAAAGTGTTCGCGGAAATTCGCGAGCGCAAGAACCGCTCGTGACCGGATCACTGACCGCCGCCGACGTCATCCGGCTGCTCGAGCTGAGGCCGCATCCCGAAGGCGGGCATTTTCGCGAGACGTTCCGCGACCGGCGGACGGTCGACGGCTCCCGCACGGCCTCAACCGCGATCTATTTCCTGCTGGCGCGCGGAGAGCGCTCGCATTGGCACCGCATCGATGCGGTCGAGGTCTGGCACCATCACGCCGGCGCGCCACTCACGCTCGAGATCGCGGCGGGGACCGGAGGTCCGGTCGAGCGAATGACGCTCGGAGGCGATCTCGCGGCCGGCGAGCGCCCGCAGGCGATCGTGCCGGCGGGCGCCTGGCAGGCGGCGGAAAGCCTGGGCGCCTGGACGCTCGTCGGCTGCACGGTCGCGCCGGGCTTCGATTTCGCGCGCTTCGAGCTCGCGCCGCCGGACTGGCCGCCGGGCCGATAGGTCACTCAGCTCAAATACTGCCCGCCATTCGCGGTCAGCGTCGAGCCGGTAATGAAACCGGCGTCGTCGGAGGCGAGAAACAGCACGCAGCGCGCGATCTCCTCGGGCTCGCCCAGCCGGCCGAGCGGGATCTGCGGCAGGATGCTCTTCTCCAGCACCTCCTTCGGCACCGCCTTCACCATCTCGGTCGCGATGTAGCCGGGGCAAATCGCATTGACGGTGATGCCGCTCTTCGCGCTTTCCTGCGCCAGCGCCTTGGTGAAGCCGAGCTCGCCGGCCTTGGCGGCGGAATAATTCGACTGGCCGATCTGTCCCTTCTGGCCGTTGATCGAGGAAATGTTGATGATGCGGCCGAACTTGCGGCTGCGCATGCCTTCGATCACCGGCCGGCACATGTTGAACAGCGAGTTCAGGTTGGTGTTGATCACCGCGCCCCATTGCTCCGGCGTCATGCGGTGGAACATGGTGTCGCGGGTGATGCCGGCATTGTTGACCAGCACCTCGACAGGGCCGAGATCGGCCTCGACCTGCTTGAGGCCGGCGGCGCAGGAATCGTAGGAGGAAACATCCCACTTGTAGACGGCAATGCCGTTCGCGGCCTTGAACTTCTGCGCCGCATCGTCGTTGCCGCCATAGTTGGCGGCGACCTTGTAGCCCGCGGCCTTGAGCGCCTTCGAGATCGCCTCGCCGATCCCGCGCGTCCCGCCCGTCACCACCGCAACGCGTGCCATGACCGTACCTCCCTGATCCTTGTTCTATTCCCCGCCCGACGACAGACGACAGACGACAGACGACAGCGGACGGAACAGGAATTCATCCATCCTCCGTCGTCGGTCCTCTTGTCTGCCGTCGTCCGTCTAGCGCTCGACGCACATGGCGATGCCCATGCCGCCGCCGATGCAGAGCGTGGCGAGGCCCTTCTTGGCGTTGCGCTTCTGCATCTCGTAGAGCAGCGTCACCAGCACGCGCGCGCCGGAGGCGCCGATCGGATGGCCGAGCGCGATCGCGCCGCCGTTGACGTTGACCTTCGCGGTGTCCCAGCCGAGGTCCTTGTTGACGGCGCAGGCCTGCGCGGCGAACGCCTCGTTGGCCTCGATCAGATCGAGATCGCCGATGTTCCAGCCGGCCTTCTTGAGCGCCGCGCGCGAGGCCGGAATCGGGCCGCTGCCCATGATCGCGGGATCGACGCCCGCATGCGCCCAGGACACGATGCGCGCGAGCGGCTTCTTGCCGCGCCTGGCGGCCTCGCTCGCCTTCATCAGCACGACCGCCGCGGCGCCGTCGTTGATGCCGGACGCGTTGCCGGCGGTCACGGTGCCGTCCTTGGCGAAGGCGGGCCGAAGCTTGGCGATCGCCTCGACCGTGGTTCCGTGCTTGGGATATTCGTCGGCGTCGACGACGACGTCGCCCTTGCGGGTCTTCACCGTCACCGGGACGATCTCGTCCTTGAATCGTCCGGTCTTCTGCGCCGCCTCGGCCTTGTTCTGGGAGGCGACCGCGAACTCGTCCTGCTGCACCCGCGTGATCTGCCATTGGCGGGCGACGTTCTCGGCGGTGTTGCCCATGTGATAGCCGTTGAAGGCGTCCCACAGCCCGTCCTTGATCATGGTGTCGACCATCTCGAAGTTGCCCATCTTCACGCCGCCGCGCAGATGGGCGCAGTGCGGGGCCTGGCTCATGGATTCCTGGCCGCCCGCCACCACGATCTCGGAATCGCCGTTGAGGATGGCCTGATAGCCGAGCGCGACCGCGCGCAGGCCGGAGCCGCAGAGCTGGTTGACGCCCCAGGCCGGGCTTTCGGCCGGGATGCCGGCAGCGATCGAGGCCTGGCGGGCGGGGTTCTGGCCCTGCCCGGCGGTGAGAATCTGGCCGAGGATCAACTCGGAGACCTCGCGTCCTTCGACGCCGGCGCGCTTGAGCGTCTCCGCCACCGCGACTTTTCCCAATTCGTGGGCCGGCAGGGACGCCAATGCTCCGTTGAAGGCCCCGACGGGCGTGCGGGTCGCGCTGACGATGACGATATCGTCCTTCATCTCGAAACTCCTTCGTGTTCGGCTGACGGTGACGGAACCTGGCCTGTCGGTTCACCACGGATTCCTGGCGACGCCCGCATGGCGCGCCCTTGATCCTCACCCATGGCCGACCATTTGGGACGCGGGCGCCAACCTGTCAATTACGCGGATTGCCAGTCTGTTCTGCATTGATCCACCGCAGCGGCCCCGGTGGCGCTGCGGACGGGCGCTCGCGCTCCAGCCGGCCCATAAATCGGTGGCCGGGCTTGCGAAAAACAGGCTATGCTGCCTCGGGGACAGAGGCGGCACCGGGCTCACCATGGTCAAGTCGGACGAACCGATCACGATCAAGAAATACGCCAACCGGCGGCTCTATAATACCGGCACCAGCACCTACGTGACGCTGGAAGACCTGGCGGGCATGGTGAAGGCGGGCGAGGACTTCCTCGTGCACGACGCCAAGACCGGCGAGGACATCACCCGCCAGGTGCTGTCGCAGATCATCTTCGAGCAGGAGAACAAGGAAGGGCAGAGCCTGATGCCCATCGCCTTCCTGCGCCAGCTGATCCGCTTCTACGGCGACAGCATGCAGATGCTGGTGCCGCGCTATCTCGAGGTCTCGATCGACTCCCTCACCCGCGAGCAGGAGAAATTCCGCGAGCACATGGCGCAGGCGTTCGGCGGCAGCCCGTTCGGCGCGCTCGAGGACCAGGTGCGGCGGAACATGGAAATGTTCGAGCGCGCCTTCGCCATGTTCACGCCGTTTGCGCGGCGCGAAGGCCAGGCGGCGGAGCCCGACAAGGGCGCAGCGGGTGGCGGCGGCGCGGGCGAGATCGACGATCTCAAGCGCCAGATGGACGACATCCAGAAACGTCTCGATCGCCTGAGCGACAAGGATAAGGAGTAGCGAACGTAGGGTGGGCAAATCGCGTGGCCTATCTCGCCGCGTGGGCACGGCGCGCGCACGCGATTTGCCCACGCGTCATGCCGAATATCGCGCGCCTTTGCCCACCCTACGCCTGTCATTCCGGCCGAGCGCAGCGAGAGCCGGAATCCAGTAACCACGAAAGCGCGTGCGCGGCACCAGAGTGCCTGACCGCACACTCGATGATTTACTGGATGCCCGCTTTCGCGGGCATGACAACCTCGGCTCACGCCAGCGCCGCGTCCTGTCCGCCAAGCCACGGCCGCTCGGTCGAGGCGAGCCCGACCAGCGACCCCTGCAGGTAATCGCAGCCCCAGTCCGCGAGCATCGCCGCCGCGGTCTCGTCCTGCACCCATTCCGCGACCGTCGCGACGCCGAGCCGCCGGGCGAGGTCGATGAGCGTGTGCACGAAGGCGCGGTCGTCGTCGGAGCGCGCGAGGTTCTGCACGAAAGCGCCGTCGATCTTGATCAGGTCGACGCCGAGCTTGCGCAGGTTGCGGTAGGAGCTGTAGCCGGCGCCGAAATCGTCGATGGCGATCCGGCACCCGAGATCCTTCACGCGCGCGACGAAGCCGCGGGTCTCGTCCACGTCGTGGATCGCCGCGGTCTCGGTGATCTCGACGGTGAGCCGCTCGCCGACGCCGGGATGCGCGCGCAGCATCGCCTCGAGCGCCGCCCACCAGTCCGGATCGGCGGTCGAGGCCGCCGACACGTTGAGGCTCGCCCGCAGCGCCGGAGCCGCCAGCAGCTCGGTGAGCGCGAGCTCGAGCACGCGATGATCGAGCAGCCGCACCAGGCCGAGACGCTCGGCGAGCGGCACCGCCTCGCTCACCGCCAGCAGCGTGCCGTCGCCGCGCTTGAGCCGCATCAGGCATTCGTAGAAGGCGGGCGCCCGCGAGCGAATCTCGACCACCGGCTCGTAGACCAGGAAGATGCGCCGCGCATTGAGCGCGGCGATGATGTCCCCGGTCGCGCGCACGTTCTCCCGGCGCTGCGCCGTGCGCTCGAGGCTCGGCCGATAGGCCTCGAACGAGCCGCGGCGCCTCGCTTTGGCGCTGTCGAGCGCGTCCTGCGCGCAGGACAGGATTTCGCGCAGGTTGCGAGCGTAGCGCGGCGCGTTCACGCCTCCGATCGTCACCGTTGCCGCGACCGGCCCGACGCTCGTCTGCACCACCTCGTCGCGCACCCCGGCGAGCAGGCGATCGGCGGCGATCAAGAGGTCGTCGGGCGTGCAGTTCTGCAGGATGATGCCGAACTTGTTGCCGGAGAAGCGGCCGAGATGATCCTTGCCGCGCAGCTGGCTGCGGATGCGCTTGGCGACGGCGGCGATCACCTCGTCGGCGATGTCGAAACCGTAGGCCTCGTTGATGCGCCCGAGACCGTCGATGGCGACCAGCAGGAAGCCGCAGGAGGAGCGAAGCTTGACCGCTTCCTCGACGGTTCCCTCCAGCACCTCCGTCATGTGCCAGCGATTCATCTCGCCGGTGAGGGCGTCGAAGCGGGAAAGAAAGGCAAGCCGCTGCTCGCGCTCGTGGCGCTCGTTGATCACGCGCACCACGCCGTGCGCGCGCAACGGCCTGCCGTCGGCGCCGGCGAACCAGCGGCCGGTATCCTCGATCCAGAGCGGGCGCTCGCCGCCCGCGCGCAGCGCGTATTGCACCTGGTAGGGGACGCCGGCGCCGGCATCGGGCGCGCTCGCGCGCATGACCGCGTCGAAGCGGCTCTGGCCGCTGGTCGGATCGACCAGCTCCCCGTAGCGGCGGCCGGTCATGAGCGCGGTCGGGTCCGCGACCGCGAGCACGTCGCCGACATTGCGGCCCCACCGGACGACGTCGCTGTCGATCCGCCAGAGATAGGGTACCTCTCCGACCGCGGCGAAGATCGCGTCGGGATCGAGCGTGGAAGGCGGATGCTCAAGAGCCACGGTCGCCCCGATTGTTGCCGGCCAAGGATCGCAAGGCGCGGCCGGACGGCGGCCGCTCCATCCCAAGCTACGGAACAAGCTTAAATTATTCGGAAATCGCCGCCCGAGCTTTGCGCCGATCGGGGGCGGGTCCGCGTTGACCCCCCGCGGCACGCCGATTGCCACGACATCCTTGCAACACCCGGAGGCGTCCGAATCCGGGACAGGGAGGCCCGCAGAGTGACCCAGATCGGTGTAGTTGGGCGGCCATCCGCCCGGGGCGAAGGCCCCGGCCCGGGACAGCCCCCCGATTCCCCCGATCAAGCGTTGGTGGGACGGACGAGCGCACCGGCCCCGGGCCGGGCGCTCGTTCCGACCGCGCCGGTCTCCCGCGGCGACCGCCGGGGCGCGGACCGACGACCCGCGGCGGCCTTTCTCGCTCACCTCATCGCCACCGCGCTCAGGGCGCCGCAGACGTGCGCGCGCCGGCGGGCCGAGCCGGATGCCGCGAACGCGGCCTATACGGTGATCGCCGGACACCCTGCCGATTGCGGCCGCATCGTTTGCCGCTCGACCTGAAAATTCGGCCGAACTCGCAACCGAAGTAGGTGGCAAAACCCGTCCTCGGCTCCGACCGGGGATCGCGCGACGTCCTCCGCTCACCCCCGCGAAAGCGGGGGTCCAGGGGCCGAGTTCGCCGCTCTGGGTCCCCGCTTGCGCGGGGACGAGCGGGGAGAGGGTCGCGCCTTTGCTCACCTACGCGCTACGGCGCATCGCCGATTCAGTTTCACGATGTCAAACAGCCCGGTTCGTTCCCGCGACGCGTTGCGCCCGGGGTTTGAACCTTCCTTCATCCACCCCCGAGGGGTGGCGGAGCGCCGAGACGGCGCTCGGGTGCAGCGGCACCCGCAGCGTGCCGAAGCGCGTCCAAGACGCGCGTGAACGCGCTTTTGCGCGGCACGCCAGGCGCTTGCGAGGCGCCTTATCGTCCCCCA
>WNEY01000300.1_pt1 | contig 29082 bp, 18 predicted proteins | sample 5400531 | NCBI WGS metagenome assembly WNEY01 (sample SAMN13153338, study PRJNA577476) | soil metagenome | isolation source: 200 cm saprolite under Douglas fir tree site 1 | place: USA:California | collected 2015-04-18
CCGGCACAGCGTGGCCATGCGCTCCTTCCCGCTCGCGGCCCGCACCACAAACTTCACCCGTTGCTCACCCATATCCGCACTCTCCCATGGCATCGTCCCGAGCCTCCTGGGCCCAAGACTCTACCCAACTCAGGTGTAACGGATGTCCTGATACAACCCGTAACGGATGTCATGAGACCAAACAGCTGAAGCCCCGACCCCCAAACAAATTGGCCTTTTTCCGCCTCGGACAGTGATATGGTTCCTCGGCAGCGCCGCGAGGAACGAATGAGCAGCAAAATGAGTCGCCGTGAGGCACTGAAATTGGGAACCAATGCGGCGGTATCGGCGGCGATGACACCGCTCTTGTCCGCCAAATCAGTTGAGGCAAGTTCCGCGGCCACAAACATACCAGACACCTCATCGGATATCTGCTTTATGCGCGCGGTGGACATAGCGGAGCTGATCCGGCAGAAGAAGCTTTCGGCGCGCGAGGTGATGCAGGCACACCTGAAGCAGATTAGCCGCGTCAATGCAAAGGTAAACGCGGTGGTCACGCACGTTCCTGAAGAGCAGTTGATGGCGCAAGCGGCAGCGGCGGATGAATCGCTGGTCAAGGGGAAATTGCTCGGGCCGCTGCACGGAATGCCGGTGGGCGTGAAGGATTTGCATGAGACGGCGGGCATTCGCACCACGTACGGTTCTCCGCTGCATCGCGATTTTATTCCAGACTTCGACTGCCGTGTGGTGCAGCGCGAGAAAAACGCGGGAGCCATCGTCATCGGGAAGACGAATGTGCCGGAATTCGGGCTTGGCTCGCAAACCTTCAATCCCGTGTTTGGCGCGACGCGCAATCCTTACGACGTGACCAAGACCTGTGGCGGAAGCACCGGGGGCGGAGCCGTGGCGCTCGCTTGCGGCATGGTTCCACTGGCGGACGGCAGCGACATGGGTGGTTCGCTGCGCAACCCTCCTAATTTCTGCAACGTGGTGGGCATTCGCTGCTCGCCAGGGCGCGTGTCCGACGTGCCCACGAATCTGGGGTGGTTCACGCTTTCCGTGCCCGGGCCGGTGGCGCGCAATGTCACGGATTGCGCGTTTTTTCTGAGCGTTCTGGCGGGATACGATCACCATTCTCCGATTTCCATCGAGGAATCGGGTGAGCGGTTCGCGAAGCCCCTTGAGGGCCGCAACTTCAAAGGCGTGCGCGTGGCGATGTTCAGGGACCTTGGCTTGCCGTGGGAGCCCGAAGTCAAGAACGCGGTGCAAGCGCAGGGCAGAGTGTTTGAATCGCTGGGATGCATCGTGGAAGAAGCGGAGCCCGATTTTCGCGACGCCAACGAAAGTTTTGTCGGCTGGCGCCACTGGTCGACGGAACTGGCCTTCGGGGACATGCTGGCGACGAAAGGCGATCAACTCAACGAATATATCCACTGGCACGTCGAAGAGGGCCGCAAGCTCACGGGGCCGTATCTGGCACGTGTGGAAGCAAAGCGCACGGCGTTGTTCCAGCGAGTTGTCGCGTTCATGAACCAGTACGAATTCTTCCTCCTGCCCGTGAATCAGGTGCTGCCCTTTGACGTGAACGTGCACTACCCGACGGAAATTGCGGGAACCAAGATGGAAACCTACATCGCGTGGATGAAATCGGCGTACTACATTTCAACCGTGGGGAATCCGGCGATGTCCGTGCCGTGCGCGTTTTCGCAGGGTGGGCTGCCGATCGGGATACAGATTGTCGGCCGGCACCACGATGACTGGGGGGTGCTGCAGATGGGCTATGCCTTTGAGCAGGCGACAAACGTCGGAAAGCGCCGTCCTGGCGTTGTCTGAACCGGTGGCGCGAGGGGGCCCCCCCTCCCCCCTTTTTTCATAAGTGTTCATTCTAAAGGTAGTTAAAGTGCTTTGTTTTGATACACTTTTGCAAGTGTTGATTCTAAAGGTAGTTAGTCGGGGACAAATTCAGTCGTATTCGGAGGTAGGAGTTGCGTCCGATGCGGCCGCGGGAGCGGGGGCTGGGGCTGGTTCCGGTTCGGGATCGGGCTCTGGCTCGGACGTTGGCGATTGGGGATCGGGCGACTTGTGCTTGGCGGACTGCTCGTGGGACTCGCGGATGGTTTCGCACCAGGTGTCGGTGTCGTAGGCGTTGATGTATTCGTCCTGGGCGAGGGGCAGGATTTGGACGAGGGTTTGGCCGAGATAAGCGAGGGTGGAGGCGGTTTTGGGTTTTACGTGGCCTTGGGCGACGGCGGAGAAGAGGCGTCCGAGGGCGGAGGTGAGGTCGCAGGCGGACACGAAGCTGCCGGAAAGGTGATAGGCGATGTCCTTGCCGGCTTCCCGGCCGGCGAGGGATTGCGCTTCCTTGCGGGCGTGGAAGGCGCATAGGGAAGGATGGCCGGCCTGGCGTGGAATGCGGCAGTAGCGGCCGTCGACGAAGGTGAAGGAACACAAAGAGGAACGGTCCTTGGAGCGATTGGACATGGAAGTCTCCAGAAAGAAGATTTAGATTTTGGGATTTTTGGGGAGCCTCGCGGAAGCGAGACGCACTTCTGAACGAAAACAGTGTACCAGAGCAATGATTGCGGTGTCAAAAACATTTTGGTAGTGAAGCCTTGCTGGATTGTGACGTCGTTTCGACGGCACGGAGCCGGTCCCCGGGAGCTAGCGTGAGAGCAAGTACGACAGTGCTCGTCCTTTTTTGTTTGATGAGTCCTTCTGGGCTTTGCCAGACCGACATGTCGGTGCCACGCTCGAATGCTGCCGAAAAAATCATCATCGACACCGACATCGGCGGCGACATCGATGACGCCTTCGCAGTGGGACTCGCCCTGCAAAGTCCCGAGTTCAAGATTCTGGGAATTTCGAGTGCCTGGGGCGATACCCATCTCCGGGCTCGCCTGCTGAGCCGTCTTCTGAAGGAAACCGGTCGGACGGACATTCCCGTTGCCATGGGCATCGCGAAGCACCCGGCGGGGCGATTGGACACGCTGAGCCAAGCTCGTTATGCAGAAGGCGGACCTGCGGACCAGAGCTATCCGAATGCCGTGGACTTCCTTCTGGACCAAATACGACTGCACCCAGGTGAGATCACGCTGATCGCCATCGGCCCTGAAACGAATGTGGGCGCGGCGATTGACCGGGACCCAGCGACTTTCCGCAAGCTGAAACGAGTGGTCCTTATGGGTGGGTCGGTATATCGCGGGTACAGCCAATTCAATTACGGCAAGACCCACGGGCCCGATCCCGAGTGGAATATTCTCTGCGACATCCAGGCCGCACGGAAAGTTTTCACGTCCGGCGTTCCGCTATATGTCATGCCGCTCGATTCCACGCAGATCAAACTGCAGGAACTCGAACGGGGGGAGATTTTCAAAGCCGGAACAGTTTTGACGGATGCGCTGCTTGTGCTTTACACGGAATGGTCGCGCGGCGCGGCGCAAACTCCTACGTTGTTCGACGCCGTCGCGGTGGCCTATGCAATGCATCCGGAGTTGTGCCCCACAGAGCCGATGAGACTGCGCGTCGATGACCAGGGATATACCCGTGTGGAGGCTGGCCCGCCGAACGTGCAGGTTTGCTTGCGCTCGAGTTCGGATCAGTTCCTGGAATTTTTCATGCCGAGAATCTTGGTGCCCTTGAAGGAAGACAAGCCCGGCACCCAGCCGCAGCCCGCGAACAAGCCATAACCTGACGAACTTCGGGTCGTTTTTTGGAATCAGGCTTGCTGTTTTTCCGTTCGGTGGAGCCAACAAGGCCCAGATTCCAAGCGTTTTTGTGATTCCAAATTTGGAGTTTTTCGTGCTGGCCTGCTCTTCTGTGGAGACATTGTCTCAGGAACTAGGAAAAGGCTTATTTTTTGGTTTACTTGCTTCGACGCTCTGAGCACCTAAAGGTGCAACCGCAGGAAGGCAAAAGACAGTCCGCCTCGCTGCGGAGGTCCACGCGGCCTCGCGCAGACAGTCGCGACGGAGGTTCTACTAATTGGAAAATGATGGAAGATGGAATCGACTCTGGCCTATTCGATTGGGTCTTAGGCCTAACAACCTCGCGGCAAACGACATGACCACGGAGCAAGGGACACAGAACGAGGCAGTTTGTAAAAAGCACTCGTCCTAACCCGCTAGTAGATGGTGGATCGCACTTCGCGTCAACCACGCATATGATCGATTCGTCGTCGGCACGTTAAAACAGAGCCCCAATCAGAGAGACCAAGCACCCGACACCAATCTTACGGATCCAGGGTGTGAAACTCTTGCCCTTCAAAATGGAGCCACTACAACGGACTTGTAAACCGATGGATTTGTATCGTAATAGAACTAGCAGGGGCTATGGCGAAGGTTCGATGCCGGACGGATCTATGGAAATGAATCTCGATACGTTGAAAGACGGCCGACGGTCTGCGCACAGAGAGCGAATTTGCCACAGCTCGAGAATCATGACGTCGATCATGGCAAGCATGGCCGGCCAGCTGGTTTTCCTACTGCTACTGTCACCCGGAGTCTTTCCGCAAGAATGGCGATTCTACGGAGGCGATGCTGGCGGCACGCGGTTCTCTGCGCTCCTACAGATTAACCGAAGCAACGTCGGCAAATTGAAAAGAGCGTGGACCTATCACATGGGAGAGATGGACCGCGGCGGCAATGAGACGGACCGGCATCACGTTGCGCCCTTTGAATCCACTCCTCTCGTCGTGGATGGCGTGTTGTACTTCTCCACGCCTTCAAACCGCGTGATAGCGCTCGATGCGGAAAGCGGACAAGACATTTGGCAGTATGATCCTCAGGCTGGACATCCCGGACAACGCCAGTTCTTCCAGCATCGCGGTGTCGCGTACTGGCAGAACAGGAATGGAGATGACCGAAGAATCTTGTTTGGCACCTTCGACGGGCGATTGATTGCTCTGGAAGCAAAGACGGGAAAACCATGCCGCGATTTTGGAGAGGGAGGGATGATTAATCTGCGCACCGGAGCTGCGGACGCTTACGCCGGCGCGGAATATTCAGTAACGTCGCCTCCAGCGGTCTATCAAGACCTAGTAATCACCGGAGCTGCTGTTCCCGAGTATCCCTCCAAGGGCCCCAGCGGTGTCGTGCGCGCCTTTGATGTTCGTTCCGGGAAGCTTGTTTGGACATTTCACACGATTCCGCAAGCGGGAGAATTGGGGCACGAGACCTGGCAGGAAAATGCGTGGAAGGATCGCACCGGAGCAAACGTCTGGTCGATCATGAGTGTGGATTCGGATCACGGCTTGGTTTTTCTCCCCATCGGGTCAGCTTCCTACGATTTCTACGGAGCAGATCGCCAAGGCACGGACCTGTTCAGCAATTCCTTGGTCGCCCTGGATGCTGCCACGGGTAAATTGGTCTGGTACTACCAGATGGTGCACCACGATATTTGGGATTACGACATGCCTGCTCAGCCTGTGCTGATTACGGTGCGGCGGGGTGGTCGGGAAATTCCGGCGGTCGCGCAAGTGACCAAGATGGGATTTGTGTTTATTCTCGACCGCCTTACCGGGAAACCGCTGTTTCCCGTAGAGGAGCGCCGCGTTCCCGAAAGCAATGTGCCGGGCGAGGCCGCCTGGGCGACGCAGCCATTTCCGCTCAAACCGCCGCCTCTGGTGCGACAGACATTCAGCCAGGCTGACATCAGCGAAGTTACAAAGGAGTCTCACCAGTACTGCGAGGAGCTGGCTCGTTCGCTTAAGAACCACGGGATGTACACGCCTTACGGCACCGAGCTGACATTAGTGATGCCCGGGACGCTGGGAGGAGGAAACTGGTCGGGAGCTTCTTTTGATAGGGCTTCCGGTTCTCTGTTCGTGAACGCAAACGAACTCGGAGCGGTCGGTGCAATGCAACCACAAGCTGATGACGCCCCAGAGCGATATCGGCGAGGCTCCAAAGACGGGGAGTACGCGCGTTTTTGGGACGAAAACCAATGGCCGTGCCAGAAGCCGCCTTGGGGAACGCTGAATGCAGTGGATGTGACCAAAGGAGAAATCGTCTGGAAAGTGCCGCTTGGAAGCATGGACGAATTGAAGGAAACGACAGGCACACCCAATCTAGGCGGCTCGATTGTGACTGCCGGCGGGTTGGTATTTATCGGAGCAACGACAGATAGCCGTTTTCGAGCGTTCGATGCGAAAACCGGAGAGCAACTGTGGGTCACTGACGTGGAGGCCAGCGCGTACGCCACTCCGATGACTTATATCGGTAAGAAAACGGGCAAGCAATTTGTAGTGATCGCTGTGGGAGGCGGTGGATATTTCCGGGGCAAAGTATCTGATACCCTTGCGGCGTTTACTCTTCCGGACAAATAGAGCAATTTAGCTCGTCGTGTAGAAAGACGATGAGGTGCAACAAAGCGGCTCTTGCACCCGTTGAACAGAGAGAGTTCAGGATGCTTCATTCATGGATTCCCATTAAATGCTGCGGAGATGCCGGCGCACGGTTCATCAGGATTGCCGGCATTTGTTTTCTTTGGACTCTTTTGCTGCTCATAACGGCGATTCAACTAAACGCCCAAACGAATGTCGTCGTGGTTCGCCCTAAAGCAATCAATGATGTGCTCGTAAATCCCGGAATGGGCATAACTACGTTTCAAAGATTCAATGGACAGGAACCAAATCCGCCCTTGAAGTGGTCCGAAGTAGGTCCGGTGACGAAACTGCCGCCAGCGCCGACGAAGCCGGACTTCCCTGACACGTCCATGTCCTATTGCCGCTGGTATTGGAATGTTCTCGAGCCCGAGCCCGGCAAGTTTCATTGGGAGATTGTGGATCTGGCGTTGGAAGAGGCGCGCGCGCATGGACAAACCCTTGCGATTCGTCTGATGCCGTACTCCAACCAGGATCCTCTCCCGGAGTGGTATCGGAACTCCGGAGCACGGCGCGCCAACAAACCCACGGACAAGGATGGCCAAATATGGCAGCCGGATTTCAGCGATCCCCTGTATCTCAAGTATTGGGGCGAGCTTGTGGCGGAGGCCGGAAAGCGATACGACGGCAACCCCTATCTCGACAGCGTGGACATTTCCTCCGTGGGCTACTGGGGAGAAGGTTGGAGCCCTTATATGCCCGCATTCCCGTATCAAAAGGCATTGATTGACATCTGGCTCGAAGCGTTTCCGCGCACTCTGTTGCTAATGAACTTTGACGAACAACAAGCCCTCACCTACGGGACGGAAAACGGCGCAGGATGGAGGCTGGATTGCCTCGGGGACATGCGAACAAGTTCCACGAATCCCTATTTCCCCGCGGAAATGCTGGAGATCTACCCGCAGCAAGTGGTGCGCGCGGGAATTCAAGACGTTTGGCAGCGCAAGCCAGTGTCGCTGGAAACTTGCTACACGGTCGCCGGTTGGAAGGAAAGAGGCTACGACCTGAACTACATTCTCGAGCAAGCACTGCGCTGGCACGTGAGCACCGTGAACATCAAATCCGCGCCGATACCGAGCGAGTGGAAAAACCAGTTCGACACTTTTCAGAAAAAGATCGGGTATCGATTCAATCTGCGCCGGCTGGAATATTCGCCTGTCGTTAATCCCGGAACCATGATGCCGGTTCATATGTGGTGGCTAAACGAGGGAGTCGCGCCGATCTACAATGAATTCACGCTCGCTATGCAATTGCGGTCATCTCAAACGGTGGCGGTGATTGCAGTTGCCGTGGACATTCGCAAATGGCTTCCCGGTGACGCCGTCTTCGACGGCACGGTGTATGTGCCGGAAAATCTGCCGGGAGGCAACTACGACGTTCGCATCGGCATTCTGGATCCCAGGACCGGCCAACCCGCAATTCGCCTCGCGGTCGAGGGACGTCAAGCGGACGGATGGTATGCGATGGGTTCGCTCACGGTGAAAGCCAAGTGAACCGGGCGTGCATCGGTGTGCTGCTGGCAGGAGCGAGTGCGTTTTGCTCTCTGGCGGGAACTGATCCTCCTCCGCCGCTGGCTTTCCGAGTGCTAAAGGAGGCTTTGCCACCGGGTCCGCGTGTGACGCCGTACCTGCGATATCAGGCGGAGCAAGCGTGGAAGGAAGACGAGGCTCGTCAAAAAGCGTGGGAAGCAATCCGCGACGAAGCTGGCCTTCTGAAGATGCAAAATGAGTTGCGACAAAAGCTGCTGCAAATGATCGGCGGCCTGCCAGCCGTGAAGACAGACCTGCACCCGGTGATCACCGGCAAGATTCAAATGGATGGATTTGTTATCGAGAAACTCGTTTTCCAGAGTTTGCCAGGCATCCACGTCACCGCGCTCGTTTACATTCCGAATGACCACACGAGCAAGCATCCGGCGGTGCTTGTGCCTGCAGGGCATGCGGCTGATGGGAAATATCACTATCAGGCCCTGAGCCAAAGATTGGCAGGACGCGGTTACGTGGTGATTTCCTGGGATCCCGTGGGACAGGGCGAGCGCAGTCAGTTCTGGGATCCGAAAGCGCAAAAGAGCCGCTACAACTTGATCTGCGCCGAACACGCGGTGATAGGAAACCTGGCTTATTTGGCGGGAGCAAGTCTTGCTCGATGGGAAGTATGGGACGGCATTCGCGCCGTTGATTACCTCCTGACGCGCCCGGAAGTCGACGGCGAGCGAATCAGCATTACCGGCACAAGCGGCGGCGGAACGCAAACCGCCCTCATCGCGGCGCTCGATCGCCGCATTAAAATCATCGTGCCGTCGTGCTACATCACGGCGCTGCCCATGCGGATGTCTAACCGCATTTTTGTCGATCCGGACAGCGACCCCGAGCAGGATTTGTTCGGCATGATTTCCAACGGAGTGGATCATCCGGGGCTGTTGTTGCTGATGTATCCCCGGTCGGTAATGGTGGCGGCTGCCGTGCTCGATTTTTTCCCCATTGAAGGGACACGCAAGACCTTTAGGGAAGTACGAAAACTGTACACGCGATTCGGACATGGGGATCGCATCGCACTTGTGGAAGGTTATCACGCGCATCAGTACTCCATCGAGAATCAGCAAGCCGCGCTGGACTTTCTTGACCATTTTAATCAGATGCCGCGGCGAGAGGGCCTTCCTCCCGTGAAGGAACTGGACGGGGAAACCCTGCGGTGCAGTCGAACGGGGCAGGTTCTGCTCGATTACAGCGATGCAAGATCATTGATGGACGTGATCCGAGAATATTACGACGAACACAAGACCGGAAACACGAGAACACTCTCTGGTGAGTATTATGGGGAGAAATACAGTGGCATCCGGAATTGGACTGTAAGTGAATACCGGAACGTTCCGTCCCAACCGAGCCAAATCAGGTGGGAAGCAGTGGGCAGCTCAAAAGCGGGAGAGGCATCGATTGACCGTTATATCTTGCATCACAGCGGGCAGCTCGAAATGCCTCTTCTCCATATTCACAAATCCAGCGCCGCCCCCCGGACTGTTTTGATGTGGTTCCAGGAAAATGGCAAAGCAACAGCGGAGGACTGGCTGGAGATCGAAAGATATCTAAACCAGGGCTACGAAATTGTCTCGTTTGATTTTCGCGGGCTCGGCGAGACGCGAATGGCCTACACCGCGGTTTCCCCGGATGATCCGCTACTGGGCCGGCTGGACTTCGACCACGCCTATGTCAATTCCGTTTCCGGGGTGCTGGCGAATTACGTATACAACTCGCTCCTAACCGGGAGGCCGTATTTTCTGCAGATGATCGAGGATGCGGAAATCGCCCGACGATTTGCTACCCAGAAACTCCACGCGAACGTAGTGGCTGTTACCGCTTCTGGAGACGCTTACACCCTCGCAAGCGCTGTCCCCGAGACGTTATCTGGCATAAAACTCCTGCCGGAGCCAAACAGGAAAACCTTGAAATGGTCTGAAATCGTCGAGCAAAAGCGCGAGAGCTGGCCGATCCAATATCTGTTGCCGTCGGGGGCATACATCCATTAAGAAAGAGCGTCATGGCTACAACGCTTTTGCAACTGCCCTGCACGCCGAATTCACAAGCTTCAAGATTCCAAACCGCGTCGGCACATGAAATGTTTTCCCTTCGGGAATGATGCTCCAGGCCAGAAACTTGCGGTGATCGTCGGCGCCTTTTCCTGCAGCCCGGAATAAATTGACACGCCATTGCGCGCCGGGGTGAATTCCTTTCACGTTCATCGACCGAAGCGGTATGCGCATCTCGGCAGTCCAGATGTTATGCTCGGCATCGATCCGAGTTGCATGGTCAAAACCGGAATTCCAAGACGCATCGTTGAAGGGATCCTTGGTCTTGTCGATTTCCAGGTCAATCCACTGATTATTCGGGGCTAGCTCAAACTCAAAGTAATGATTCACTCGTTCCGGTTGAGGGTTCAGAAAGACTTCAACGACGTCACGATCCCAAAGCTGCCATCGTTCCGTTTTCGGGTCTTCACCTTGATAGATGTTCAGCGAATCGTAGCGGCTCGAGAACGCGAAGTAGATATGTGTTTCTGTCCAAAGAGACGCCACACGGGTTGCGGCTTCAGGATAATGCACCTTGCCTGAGGCATCGTTGTCAAATTCCACCCATTTGGCATGTTTCCAAGAAGGCTTTGTGAGATCGCCATCCGGCACGAGTTCCGCGGAGGAGCGTCTTGCTTCAAGTTCGACGCTGCTGGAATAGGTTTGCTCCGGCACACTCGCAACTGGGCAAGCCGCAAGAATGGCGAGAATCGTGAACGCCGCCATTCCCACAGCGGCGGGCCAAAATCGTGTTGTGGAAGCAAACATCAGTCCGTTCCTGGCATGTCCGTCGAGGGCGCATCCTGATGAGGCACGCCATTCGTCTCTAGCGAAACTGAACCTGCCGTTTTATCGCACTTTGACAACCGAAAGTAAACGAGATAGAAGAACTCAGCTAGAGAAGAGGACGCAGCGGGAACGATTTTGATTAGGAGGACTGATGGGCACAATAGGCAGGCGGCGGCTGATGGAAAGTGCGGGAGTCCTTCTGGCCGCGAGCGGAATCCGCAGCGGCGGCATAATTGCGGCGGCCGCCGAACCAAGCCCAGGCAAGCCGCTCCAACTTGCAGACTTTGAACCGCGTAGCATGCTCCACGTTCCTGAGACGAAGGTGGAGCGGTCACGCTATCCACTGATTGATGTCCATACGCACCTCTCTACGGTCGCCAAACATGCGCACGGAGTTGGCATAGGCGAGGAGATGCAATATGCCGCGCCGGTCGAGGCGGTGCTTCCCCTCATGGATCGGAAGAACATCAGCATCATGGTCAACCTCACCGGTGGAGTTGGTAAAGGGCTGGATGAAACCATTCGAAAATTTCAGGCACCTTATCCAGACCGCTTTTTGACCTTCACGGAGCCCTGGTGGGAGCGCTCCAATCAACCGGGATACAGCCAATTTCAGGCGGATGAGATTGTTCGCGCCCATGGAGTGGGAGCACGCGGATTGAAGGTTCTTAAAACACTGGGACTCTATTTACGCGAGAAAGTCTCGACCGGGCCACTCGTGAAAGTGGACGACAAACGGTTCGATGTCATGTGGGAAGCGTGCGGGTCGCTCGGTATCCCCGTCGCGATTCACGTTTCGGATCCCGAAGCGTTCTTCCTGCCCATCGATCGTTTCAATGAGCGCTTCGAGGAATTGAATAATCATCCGGATTGGTCTTTTCACGGCGGCGATTTTCCTAGCAATGCTGAGCTGCTCGAGGCGCGCAATCGCGTCTTGGCTCGCCACCCTAAGACGCAATTCATTGTGCTCCATGTGGGTAATGACGCCGAAAATCTTCCCTACGTCGGTGAATGCATGGATCGCTTCCCCAACATGCACGTGGAGCTAGGCGCACGAATTGGAGAGCTTGGCCGACAGCCGCGTATGGCCCGGAAGTTTTTTGACAAATATCAAGATCGAATACTTTTCGGCACGGATGCGGTTCCCAACGGGACCGACACGCCACAACAAATCTTCACCGACCGATTGTATGAAATCTATTACCGTTTTCTGGAAACAGAAGACGAATACTTCGATTACGCGCCTGCCCGCGTGCCACCCCAGGGACGCTGGCGGACTTACGGTCTCGGATTGCCGGACGAGATCCTTAAGAAGGTTTACTACGAGAATGCCGCTCGGCTCTTGCAAGTCAAAATGTGAGGATGTGGATTTTTGACCCGGACAAAGAGATTGACAAAGCAAGTAGATTTTGCCAAGAAAGAAAGCGAAACAAATGGTAGGTAAAAGCAAAGGAAAGAAATGACAATTTTCTTTCTTCGATTTCTGTTGGCGGCCCTACTTCTAGCAACTGGCGAAAACCACCGTCCTGGGAATTTCCGAGTTATTGGACCAGGCGGTGGCGGGGCCATGTTCCACCCCACGGTCAGCCCTCACGACCCAAATACCGTTTTGGTCGGTTGCGACATGACCGGAGCTTACATCACTCACGATGGCGGCAAGTCCTGGCGCATGTTCAATCTGCGAGGTGTTGTGCAGTTTTTTGTTTTTGATCCGCTGGACAAGAAAGTGATTTACGCGCAGTCCAATGGCTTGTGGCGGAGCGAGGACCACGGTGAGACCTGGAATCTGGTTTATCCCAAGCAATCTTCCATAAAGAGCATCAAAATGAGCTCCGACCACTCCGACGAAGAACTAATCGCTGAGCCCAATCAGCTGGGCAGCATCACAGCGATGGCCATCGATCCTGCTAATTCAAAGATCTTTTATGTGGCCGCAGGCGACAGAAAAAAAGGGACCTCTGCTCTTTTCGTTTCCCGAGACGCTGGCCAAAACTGGACAAAAGAAGCTGATTTGCCGGAACTGACCAACAGAGTTTGGGTTAATCCGAGTTCACCGCCTGAAGCGCGAATGCTTCTCCTCGCCGGTTCGCATTCTATTGAGGAGAAAACCTCGTTGGGAGTGCAAAGGATTCCCGCGCCCGCCGCAAAGGCCTTCATGGATATCTCCGCAGGATTCACGAGGAATGGCAAACCTGTGATTTACGTGGTTGGAGACGAATCCGCGTATGTATCCGACAACGAAGGGACAACCTGGCGAAAGGCAGTCTTGGGGCCAGGGAATGGAAAGATGCGAGCGATCGCAACGAGCTTCCATAACCCCGACACGGCCTATGTTTCCTACAATGGTTTGGAAGAAGATGGAATCAAATGGTTGGGAGTCGCCAAAACGATGGATGCAGGGAGAACCTGGCAATTGGTTTGGAAGGAAGACCGCAATCCCACTGCTAAATCCGCGCCCAACATTCACGATGCATGGATCACCGCGCGATTTGGACCGGATTGGGGAGAGAACCCACTCGCACTGACGGTGGCAGACCAGGACGCCAGTATCAGTTACGGGACTGACTTGGGAAGGACAATGCGCACGACGGATGGCGGCGCAAGCTGGGTTGCAGTGTATTCGCGAAGGTCAGGGGAAAGTGGTTGGACTAGCACCGGGCTCGATGTCACGAACGCCTACGGCTACCATTTTGATCCGTTTGATCAGAACCGGCAGTTCATCTCCACCACGGACATAGGCCTTTTCCGCAGCGAAGACGCTGGGGAATCCTGGGTGAGTTCCACGCAGGGCGTGCCCAAGGATTGGATGAATACGACGTATTGGATTGAATTTGATCCCGCAGTGAAGGGTCGCGTGTGGAGCGTGAATAGTTGGACGCATGACCTGCCGCGGCCAAAGATGTGGAGAAGAAAAGGGATTCGAGATTACCGTGGCGGTGTTTGCCGCAGCGACGACGGGGGAAGAACGTGGACAAAATCCAATGCCGGGATGGAGCAAACCGCGGCTACGCACATCTTGCTGGATCCCACCAGCCCGCCCGATGCGCGCGTCCTCTACGTTGCTGCGTTCGGGCGCGGTGTATACAAAAGTACAGATGGCGGCAAAAACTGGACGCTGAAAAATGCAGGCATTACGCAGAAAGAACCCTTTGCCTGGAGAATCATGAGAGACACCAAGGGCACGCTCTATGTTCTTATAGCGAGGCGTTCCGAAGACGGGAGTATCGGGAACGAGGGCGACGGCGCGATTTACAAGTCTACCGACGGGGGGGAGACCTGGACGCCGGTAGCAATGCCCCAAGGAAGCAATGGTCCGAATGGCTTGGCGGTAGATCCTCACGATCCGAATCGTCTTTATCTCGCGGCGTGGGCTAGAGACATAGGGGAACACGGCGATGGCGGCGGCATCTACTTGTCGGAGGATGCCGGCAAAACCTGGAGGCAAGTGCTCGATCGCGACCGTCACATTTATGACGTGACGATTGATCCTCGCGACGCACACATTCTCTATGCTGCCGGATTTGAGTCTTCCGCTTGGAGATCCGCGGACCGGGGTGAGACTTGGACGCGCATACCGGGTTTCAACTTTAAGTGGGGACACCGCGTCATTCCTGACCCCCAGGACCCGAAAAAAGTCTACATTACAACTTTCGGCGGTGGTGTTTGGTATGGCTCGGTGGACGGAGAAGATCGCCCCCTCGACATTATGACCCTGCAGCTTCAGCCAGGACGTTAGCGTTTAGATTTAGAAGCCAGAAGAAATTGTAGGATGGTATGGACAGTACCCACTTGTTGACACAGGCTGACTGGCAACGCGCCTTGGCGAAAGAGCAAGCGAGGGCAGCGGAGCTGTTTGAGCGGCCTGAAGGGGAGCAGAGGCGGCTGGGTTACTTCCACACGCTTCGAGAAATCTGCCAGCAGCCTTGGACATGGCCGCGCACCTGCGAGCGAATGATCGGTTCGCGGGATAGCCTGAGGGGAGACTTGAAAGGTATTCAGAGCCTGGCGCTGACGGGCTCTGGGAGTTCGGAGTATGCCGCTGAATGCGTGCGCTCCCCCTTGCAGAATGAGCTGGGCATACCCACGGAATCGATAAGCGGCGGTGCGCTGCTGATGTACGGAGCAAAAGCTCTTCCTCCCGGTAGGCCCGGATTGCTTGTTTCTGTGGCCAGGTCGGGCGACAGCCCGGAGAGCAGCGGGGTCGTTGACTTGTTTTTGGGCACGGAAACCCAAGTTCGGCACGTCGTGGTGACCTGCAACGAGCAAGGAAGACTGGCCAAGGCTTGGCACGACAGCAAACAAGTACGGGTCGTCACGCTTCCCAGCGAAACGCATGACAAGAGTCTCGTCATGACCAGCAGCTTCACCAACCTTTTGCTGGCGGTGCGGTTCATAGGCATGCTCGAACAGCCGGACAAATATCGAACGCTGTGCGAGAGGCTGAGCGAAATAGCGAAGGAACTGTTACAGTCGAGATTTGACCTGCTGGCAAAGATTGCGGCCGCGGATTTCCGGCGCGCAGTGTTTCTTGGCAGCGGATCGCGTTTCGCGGCCTCGCGCGAGGCGGCATTGAAGATGCTGGAATTAACCGCGGGCCGGATAGCTACGGTTAGCGAAACGTATCTGGGTTTTCGACACGGCCCCATGAGTTGCGTGCACGATGACACCATGATTGTGTGTCACCTGTCTTGCGATCCCGTGATTCGCGCGTACGAATTGGATTTGTTGCGCGAATTGGATCGCAAGAGACTCGGACTGTTCAAAGTCATCGTCGGTGAAAACATCCCGGACTACGCGGTCAGAGAGGGTGATGAAGTCATAGAGTGCCGGGGATTGAGCGAGGTTGGCGAAAACGATGACCTGGCGGTACACGTCGTCGTCGCGCAGCTTCTGGCTTTTTTCCGCTCCTTGGGAGAGGGGCTCTTGCCTGATTCCCCCTCCGAAGACGGAATTATTAGTCGCGTAGTGGAAAAGTTTCCCCTGCATGCTCCTTCTTGAAAGTGCTCTTGGAGCAAAACGGCAGCGCCGCACGAATGAGCTAGTAAACGAGCCATGAAATACTGAGGGACAAATGTGCTTGAAGCAGTCGCTGCAGAAGTCTCTCATCAGGATAACAGCTGGGCGCTGTGCGTTCGTCTTCCTATCCTCGCTGGTAGCCTCAATCCCAATTTACGGCCAAGTACGCGTATGGGAAGGTGTTCTGAATCTCCCCACCTATGGGGAGGGAGCGCCGGATCCCAACCCTCCTTTTGATCAATTCGCGACCGGCCGCTTCAATTATCCCTACACTCTGCGAAACGAAATAACCAACACGCCTGCAGAACACCAGTGGCGGTCAGTCTATCTTGAGAATGAATATCTGAAGTGTTCCGTGCTGCCGGATCTGGGCGGGCATGTTTACACCTGCGTTGACAAGATCAACGGGCAGCCCATGTTCTACGCGAACCCGTCCATTAAGAAAGCTCGGATCGGTTATCGGGGAGCGTGGGCCGCCTTTGGCGTCGAATTCAATTTTCCCGTTTCGCATAATTGGGTCTCCATGTCACCCGTCAACTTCGCGTACGCCCAGCACCAGGACGGCAGCGCATCCGTCACCGTGGGCAATGTCGATCGAGTTTATGGGATGGAATGGACGGTGGAACTAACTCTGCGTCCGGGCTCCACAGTTCTTGAACAGCGCACCTCGCTCAGCAACCGTAGTGACGTTCGCCATCGTTTTTATTGGTGGAACAATGCGGGCGTGGAGGTTTGGGACGACTCCCGGATTCAATACCCGATGCGTTTTGCCGCCGCACATGGATTTGCTGAAGTTCAGCGATGGCCGATTGATGCGCAAGGCAACGATCTCAGCGTCATACGCAATCAGACGGATGGCCCCGTATCCCTATTCGTTCATGGAAGCCGGGAAGACTTTATGGGCGTCTGGAATCCCCACTCCAATACGGGCACGGCGCATTTTGCCGAATACACCGAGGTTCCCGCGAAGAAAATTTGGTCTTGGGGCGTGGACGCGGATGGGCTCGACTGGCGAAAGGCGCTATCGGATAACAACAGCGCCTATGTCGAGTTGCAAGCGGGTCTCTTGCGAAATCAGGAGACCTACGCGTTTCTTGAGCCGCGGCAAACTATATCCTTTATGGAGTACTGGATGCCCGTGCGTGATACAGGCGGCATCTCCCGGGCGAACCTCGCCGGCGTGGTTCATCTTCAGCGAAACAATGGCATCTTGAGTGTCGTGTTCAATGCCAACCGAAAGATATCCGGGACGATCAACATTTCAGATGGAGCTACCTCGCTGCTGTCAGAAAAAGGGGATCTTGTACCCGAGCGAGTTTGGAAGAAAGAAATTCCGATTCCAAGCGCCGCGAGAAATCTTACCTTCGAACTCAAGACCAGCGAAGGCGTTGTGCTGCTGCGCCAGACCGAAGGTCGATATGACTGGGTGCCGGAATCCCAGATTAAGCTCGGTGCCCAGGTTTCATACAAGGTGCCAGAAGAAACTAAGCGAACTGCCGACGACTGGCTTCAATTGGGGAAAAACGATGAACTGAACGGCAACGTGCTGACCGCGATGCAAACGTATGAGAAGGCGGTGCTGAAATTCTGGGGGAGCTTTGAATTGCTAAAAGCCGCGGGACGCCTTGACGCCAGCCTGAATCGCTTTAACGAAGCTCTCCCTCGTCTTGTGGAGGTGCACGACCGAGACACGAGTGATACAGAGATTTCCTATTACCTGGGAATTGCTTATGAAGGGCTCGATCGAGAGGAGGATGCGGCCGACGCTTACCGGGACGCTATGCGCCTGCCCACGTATCGTGCCGCAGCCGCGATGCGTCTTGCGGAAGTGCAGGCTCGCGCGGGTAGATTGGATCGAGCTCAAGAGTTATTGACGCAAAGCTTGCAATCCGCTCCCGAAGATCTGCGCGCTGCGGAAGAACTCGTAGCGGTACTAAACGCGATTGGAAAAACAACGGAAGCAGAAACGCTAGCCAAAGAACGCCTCGCGCGCTTTCCCTTGAGCGATTTTCTCCGCGAAGAACTCCGAAGTCCGAACCTCGCGCATTTGGCTGGCGATCCCTACCGCGTTTTGAACATTGCGTGTGAATATGCACGTGTGGGACTCTATCGGCAAGCGGTAAAGGTCCTCTCTCGGGAATATCCGGCCGCAAAAGCCGATCAAACCGAGCCTGAAACAGGGGCGCCCCAGAACAACCCGTTAGTTGTCTACTTTCGCGCCTATTGCCGCGAGCGGCTTGGCGAGGACGCTCAAAAGGACTACTTGCAAGGGTCCCGCCTTTCCACGCTTTACATCTTCCCGAACCGAATCGAAGACCTGCGGGCATTTCGAGCAGCGATTCGGGCAAACGAAAAAGACGCATCCGCCCACTACCTGCTGGGAACGTGGCATTTCGCGCGTGGACAAACGGATGAAGCTCTCGCCGAATGGAAGCGCGCTGGTGAGCTCAATCCCAGGATCCCAGTTTTGCAAGCCAGCACTGGTCTAGCCTTGCTCAACGTAAAACACGAATTCCTAACCGCCTTAAATGCCTTCGAAGAAGGAATCACGAACGATCCCCTAAACCCTGTGAATTACTCCGCTGCCCTGGTCGCAATGACATTGCTCGGGAAGTCCGCTGCGGAACGCGTGAGAATGCTGGAGCGTTATCCCAACCTGACGCGCATGCCTACGCCGTTGGTGTATGAACTGGCCTTGAACCGCGCAGAGGCAGGGAATTACGGCGCGGCCCTGGAGTTGTTCCGGAGTCGTTTTTTTGGTCGGGAAGAAGGCGGCACAAATGTTCGTCAAGTGTGGATTGAGGTCAACCTGCAGCGGGCGCTTAAACTCGCGCGAGAAAACCGCTGCAAAGACGCTCTCGCCGTTGCGAAGTCGCTTGGTTCTTCAGTGCCTGGCTTAGCATTCACGCAAGACGGCCTGCTGCCATTCCTAAACTCTGCTCGAAGTAACTTTCTTCTCGGTGAAGTGTCTTCAGCGTGCGGTCAAGCGGAGGGGGCGCAGCAATGGTATCGCCGTTCTGCGCAAGCGACCGGAGCCTCGGACATTGTTTGGGCGTGGGCCTCAGCTCGGAAGTTGAATGTCTATGACCCAGCGGAGTGGAACAAACGGCTCCATGCAGCCTTGCCCCAAGCCGAATCCAGTGTGGAAACCGGAAGCTCATCGGGCTGGTGGCTTTATACCGCAGGAGTTTTGCAGATCGCGCTGGGTGACACGCAGAAAGGCAACGCTTTGCTCCATGAAGCCTTGCTTGCGCCGGAAACCCGAATGTCTTATTACCTGAGCCGTTTGGCTATCGCGGGAGCTACACCTCGATGACCTCGATGCCTGTGTTGCGAAGCCCTTCGGTAAATTCCTGAGGAGCGCGCGTGTCGGTGATCAGGCGCCGGATTCTGTCGAAGGGACCTATCCTCGAAACGCTCCTGCGGCCCAATTTGCTGAAGTCTGTAACCACGTTCACTTCTCTCGCGGACCGGATCATCACATTATTCAATTGGGCTTCGAGCACATCCGGCGTCGAGGGGCCGTTCGCGAGATCGAAACCGTCGACCGCAAGGAAAAGACGGTCCGCGTGAAACTCGTTCATCATCGCTTCTGCTTGCGGTCCCACGAAAGAGCAGGAAACCGGACGCAGCAGTCCGCCGATCATGATTAAGGAGACGCCGGGCAAATCCGCCAGCTCCATGGCGATGTTCAGGGCGTTGGTGATGACCGTGAGGGACTGGATTTTCACTCTTTTCAGATGCCGGGCAATCTCCGCAGTCGTTGTCCCTGAATCGAGAATAATCGTTTCGCCAGGCTTTACCAGCTCCGCCGCCGCCTTGCCGATTCTGACTTTTTCTTCCCGGTGCAGCGTCTCCTTCATGCGAAGCGGATAATCTTGCGTGGCTTCCAGCCGCCGCACGGCACCACCATGGGAACGTACCACTGCGCCGACAGAGGCCAGGGTATCGAGGTCGGTGCGAACCGTGACTGCGGAGATAGAGAAACGTTTCACCAGATCTGCAACAATAACCTGGCCATCTTGATCCACTAAATCCAGTACGTTTCGGCGCCGTTGTTCGGTAAGAAGGCGAGCTTTCGGGGTCATGCAGCTATCCGCTGGGCGAAGTATAGGGCCCTCCACGGGGCGAGTCAAATGGTAAACGTAAGTATGTTTATTACAGATACTTTCTTTTACTTTCCCTATGCTGTTTTCTCCGCCCTGTTCTCATTGCGTTTGCTTTTCTATTGTGATACACCCTTCCGATGATTGTTGGAGGTGTCCTTTGAGATTTTTAGCAGCGTTCATTTCCTTTGCTTTCCTTACCTGCTTGTGTCTGGGAGTTGCTGGGCTTGTTTTCGGCCAAGGAACAGATCTCGGAACGATTCGGGGAACGGTGACGGACTCCACGGGCGCAGCCATCCCGAATGCGACAGTAACGGTCACTGACGCGCTGACCAACACGGCGCGGCAAACGAAAACGAATTCCCAGGGCCAGTATGAAATGTTCGGACTAAACCTCGGCACGTATCGCGTAGTCATCTCCGCCCCGGGAATGGCCAAGGAAGAAATCACAGGTATTGTCCTCAGCGGGAGCGAAACCGTAAGCGCTGATGCTGTCCTCAAAGTTTCTGCAGCCCAAGAAAGCGTCGTGGTGTCTCTCGAAGCCCCCGCCATCAATACAGAAGATCAGACCATCACGCAGACGCTTAACAATGATCAGGTGATCGAGCTTCCCCGAGACAGCCGGAGCGTCTATTCGTTTCTGTATCTAAATCCGAATATCACTCAGGGGGCCTTTGATGGCGAGTTCAAGTTCATCGGCGCTCAAAGCTACGGTGCCAGTTTTTCCCTCGACGGCCAGCGTTCGAACGGCGGAGTCTTTGGCGAACCGACTGCCAGCCAGCCGTCGCTCGAAGCCGTCGGCGAAATCAACGTTCTCAGCTCCGACTTCAGCTCGGAATACGCCGGTATCGCAAATATCCGCGTAACCACCAAACGGGGAGGCGCCGACTATCACGGGTCGGCTTTTTATAACAATAGTAACTCCGCGCTTGCTGCCTGGACGCTCGATGACAAGATAGGTAAGGCGCAGTTTGTATCAACGTCGTTTCAGGCTAATTACCCGAATCCGTACTTTAACATCAACGATATCGGAGGCTCGGTCGGTGGCCCCATACCTCTTCTAAAAAAGACCTGGTTCTTCGCCGCCTATGAACGCAATTACTCCGTCGCCCCTGTCAAGATTTCATCCAACACCATTCCTCACCCTTCTCTCTATACGGGGGACTTTTCAGGTCTAAACGATCCCGCCAAACCGGTGGTGCCTGCGAGCGTCTTGGCGACAATGACGCCAGCAGAAATCGCCAGCGACACAGTGGTCGTTAACGGAACAACGCGATTCATTACCATCCCAAGCAGACTGCTAAACCCGACGGTGCAGAATCTCATCTCCGCCTATTTCCCCAAAATCGGGCTGAGCGCACCGATTAACCCGGCCACTGGAAGAATCGTTGGGGGCTACCAGACCATCTTATCAGGCAATTCCATCCAAGACGTCGGTACGTTAAGACTGGACCGCGACTTTTCCGATCGCGACCACGTTTATGGTGTATATAACGCGTCGTCTCAGGTTAACGCATCGGCCCCTGTGGTTAACCCATTCACCGGCCTTGGACTGACACAAAACGACCGAAGAAACCATACCGTCGCTCTTTCCTATCTGCATTCATTTAGGCCGAGTCTGATCAATGAGGGGCGTGGCGGTTTCAATCGGCAGGGCCTCTTGCGCCACAGCAACACAACGCTGGAAGGATTTCTCTCCAGCATCGGCTTCGACCAAAGCGACATCGCCGCGTACGGCTCGGTCGTAGGCCCATTTGCTCTTTCTACGTTTGGTCACCCGGCGATTAACTTCAGCGGTACTTTCGCCACCTTTACGAACGGCGGACGCAACACCTTCCGTCCGTTGGACCAGAACTTGATTACCTTCGGTGATACTCTCACGTGGATCGTCGGCAAACATGCATTTCGGATGGGTGGAGATGTGGTGCGAAATGCAGCCGTGGACGGCTTCGCGCTAAATCGCGGTAACCCGCGCGGCTCGATGACCTACAGTGGATCGGGAAGGAATCCCTTCACCAGTTTTCTGCTGGGTTTGCCGCCAACAACCGTCAATTATGTCCTGCAGCCTCGCCCCGCAATGAATGTGTACAATTGGGAGCACGGCTACTTTTTCCAGGACACCTGGAGAGCGACTTCGAGGCTAACGCTCAATCTTGGTCTGCGTTATGAGCTCATCACCCCGTTTGTTGACGAGAACGATCTTATCGCAAACTTCGATCCAAACTTCGTTAATTCGTCTACCGGCCAACTGGGCCGATTCGTTATTCCTTCTACCAAGACGCTGAAGTACTTGGACACGAGGATCATCAGCTTCGGATACGTGCTGGCCAAGGACTCGGGGCTGGGTGTTGGAAGAGGCACGGTCCGCATGGACAAGACGGATTTCTCGCCGCGCATTGGCGCGGCCTACAGGCTCGGGGCTAAATCGGTCATCCGAGGGGGATATGGAATCTATTATCCAACTTCGGCGGCCCAAGGGATCCGTGATCCGATCGCCACGAATCCGTTCAACCAAGGAATTAGGAAGCAAGCCAAACCCGATCCAATCGACGGTTGGCCGGGTTTTACTAATGGCATAAGTCCAATTACTGGCGGCGACATAACTTCGGGGCTGAGTAGCACGCCGGCAGTTAACGCCGTACCTTTCGGTCTGCATCAGCCACGAATTCATCAGTACAATGCCACTTTTGAACGTGAGGTTGGGTGGAACAGTACGGTGCGCTTCTCGTATTTGGGCGCCACTATGCATGGGCTGATTGCTGGCAAAGACCTGAACGAAATCCAGCCAAGCAACGTTCCTTTTGGCACTCACGTCGTCGATGACAACGGCAATCCTATAGGCGTATGCGATCCGGTTAACAACGGTGATTGTGGCATTTCCACTGCCGATGCCGCGCGCTACCGCTTCCCGCTGCTCGGTGACTTCGTTCTCAGCTACGGGAATTACGGGCATGCACAATCGAATGCTTTTCAGACGCAGTTCGAGCATCGCTTTTCTCATGGCCTGATGCTCAACTTTTCATATACGTTCCTGGACCAAAAATCGACGGCACTGGACACCGGCAATTCCAGCCTCGGCGGAATTACCTACAATCAATTTCAACCCGATAGCGATTATGGAGTGGACGGCTACGTTTCCCGCCATCGCGCAGTTGTCTACGGCATCTACGATTTGCCTTTCGGCAGGAAACGCCAGTATGGAGCCTCGATATCCAGATGGGCTGACGCAGTCGTGGGCGGATGGCAAACCTCGTTCTACATGTTCGCGAAGTCCGGGACCGGCTTTACCCCTTTCTGGATTTGCGATGATTGCAGTCCCATAGAGCCAGGCAACATCGGCATTTCCTCTTTGGATGCCGTCGGCGATTTCAATTCGGAACCCTCGTTCCGTCCCGTCGTCCTTAGCAATAACTTCAATCAAGGGAGCGGCGGCCAAATCTGGAATCCCGCCGCGTTCGGCGTGCCATCGGTCGGGGCCGACGTTTTCACCCAGGGAGGAGTGGCCAAGCGAAATATGTTATGGGGTCCCGGGACTTGGGCCTTGAACCTCGGGGTACATAAGGACTTTTACTTCGGGGAGCGCGTAACCGCCGAGTTGGGGGCCGACATGGACAATGTTTTCAATCATCCGCTGCTCTCGCCGGACGCAGATACCGGCGGAGGTGGTGGTTCGTTTGCGCTGCTCGGTGACTTTGTGGTTCGCGTGGATCCAAACACAGCAAATTTGTTGCCCATTGACACCGTCAACGATGTCTTTCCAAACCCCGACTTCGGCCGATTGAAGAGCAGCTTCCATCAGGAAGGCGTTAACAATCGCCGCACCGTGCGTCTCCGGCTCAGGATTACTTTCTAGTTCGCGGAAACGCAACAATTAGAATGAGCAAAGGGGCGGATGCCGGTTCGCGCCCCTTTTTTCGCAAAAGACGGCCTGCTTGCTGCACGCAGCTCTCGACCGGAGGATCGGAATGAAGCTTTCGCCGGGAAAGCGCAACGGACTCGAATCCGTCTCGGATTCGCTTTGCTCGCGCGCTATCTCAAGCAGGACTATCACTGGACCAACACCGATTACCCCAACATTGTCATAGCGTTTCGCGTGACCTATTCGATCGGCCAGATACTCTGCGGAAGGTTGCTGGACCGCATCGCCACAAGGCGCGGGTTGACTCTTTCCGCGTTGTGGTAATTCCTGGTGTCGATTCTTACTCCGAATCGGTTGCGTCAGTGAGCGGCATGGGTGGAACGGGCGCGGGCATCGGTACGATCGTCGCCTTCAAACTGATTGGATACTTCTCCAATGCGCGCCAGACGGCGGGCGCCCATTCTTTTGACCCCATCGTGATCGTCGCGAGCATGATTCCTTTCTTGCGATGATTCTCGTATTACTTCTCGTCCGCAACACGCATGCGACCGAAGAGGGGCTGGTCCGTCGCATTTGACGCGTTGGATCCAGCTTCCTTGAGCTTCCGTTGCCTCAAACAGTGGTACACTCTCGACCGACAAGTCGAAGCGCCGGCTACGGTCTCACCCACAGGCTATTGGTTAGCACACGGTTCCGAGGTTCCCAGGGAGGCAAGATGGCCATCGCAGCCCAGGAGACCGCTGCGACATCAGCAACAGTGCAACGCGGTTCCCCCGAAACCAGAACGGAACCGAAGCGCTATGGGTCGCTCGATGCCTACCGCGGGTTCATCATGCTGGTCCTCGCTTCGGAAGGTTTTGGTTTCTCCGCACTGCGAGGCGATCCGACTTGGGGCGGCATCGCGCGTTGGTTTCATCACGTTCCCTGGGAGGGCGGTGTTTTCTGGGACATGATTCAGCCGGCCTTTATGTTCATGGTGGGTTTGGCTATGCCGTTCGCGCAGGCGCGGCGTCAGGAGTTGGGCGCGACGGAAGGCGATAACTTCCGCCACGTCCTCGCGCGTTCCATGCGCCTCATTATCCTGAGTCAAATCATTATTTGGGTTGAGTCAGGCGCCATCAAGCCGCAGCTGATTAATGTGTTGTCGCAGATCGCGTTCACTTATACGCTGACGTATTTGCTTCTGAAATTGCGGTGGCGATATCAGGCCCTTGCGTCCATTGTGCTGCTCGTGGGATGGACGGCTTTGTTCTTTGCGTTTCCCGGTCCCGATGGACCATTTTCACACCGGAATCATATCGGGCTCGTTGTGGACCGCGCTATTTTTCACTATGACTACGATCCTGCTTACTCCACGCTTAACTTCATCCCGAGCACGGTGTGGACGCTGAGCGGCGCCTGGGTCGGAAGCTTGCTGATGCAGTCGAAATCACACGCGAACAACTTGAAGAAGCTGGCTGGGGGGATGAGTCTGTCCTTTGCTGTGGCATTCGCGCTGCGGCCGTGGATTCCATTCATTAAGCAGCTTTGCACCGCGACATTCATCCTCTATAGCCTCGGGTGGGTGCTGTTCATGCTGATTGGCTTCTACTTGATCATCGAAGTGCTAGGTTACCGAAAATGGGCCTTCCCTCTTCTTGTCGTGGGGATGAATTCGATTTTCATTTATTTCGTGAGTGAGGTTCTGCGGGAATGGCTCGACCATGCTGTTGGCGTGTTCACGTTCCACTACAGCTTCATCGGAAAACTCGCCCCCGTTGTGCAAGCAACTACAGTGCTGCTGGTGATGTGGTACCTATGCTATTGGCTGTATAGGCGCCGGGTTTTTCTCAAGATTTAGTTCTTAGGCCATCGAACAACCTTTCGTCATAGTCCGTGTCTGCCTGTATCCACTTTCCCACCCAAATGCAAGCAGCGAATGGGCATGTGCTATAATCATCCTTGTTCGGGCGCGATTCCATCGTGCCCTCGCCTCCAATGCGCTCGTACAAGCGGCTGTATTAGTCAAGAGAGATCCCTTACAGATTCGGATGGCCGAGTGAGTTCTCGAACTCGCTCGGAGGGAGTCTTGCCCTTCAAGGCAAGATGGGGCCGATCTCCGTTGTACTGTGCTTCCCACCGTTTGAGCTTTCGAGACAGATCCTTTTTGTTCTTGAACGACCTTCCTCGATAAAACTCCTCAGAGTCTGTCTCGTGGCTCCGTTCTACCTTGCCGTTTACCTCTGGGCATCTGGGAGAGATGTGCCGATGAGAAATGCTGAGATCAGAAAGATGCCAAGTGAACTGTGGTCCGAACGAAGAGTCATTGTCCGTTTGGATTGTTTGGATGACAAAAGGAAAATGCTCGCGAACTTCCCTTAGGAAGTCGATGGCAGTCTTGGTGTTGTTGTGGTCGCAGATGCGTAGAACGCGAAACCGCGTAGCTTCGTCGATCGCTGTGAATTGATAAAAGCGCTGACGAGCTCTTCCCACACGCGGAACGAATTTCACATCGAGTTGGACGGAGCGCCCCGGAACCTGAAAGGGAGCGTCCGCTGGTTTAGGACCTGGTCGGTACTTCTTCAGTGAAACGCGGCCGACACGGTGACGATGAAAGATTTTCAGGATGGTCGTCGGTGAGACGTACGCATGGTAGTTCCGTCGAAGATAGAGACTGGTTCGAACGGCGCCGTAGCGGCGCTCTTCCCGAATGCGGAGGATGAGAGAAACGATCTCCGGTGGAATGCGATACCGGATATGGTGCGGTCTCCGTGGCTGATCCCGATACACTCGGAATGTGTCGGGCACGAAGGACACTTCCGCGTAAAGTGCATTTATCAGCGCAATCCCCGGCACACATCCGGGATCTTCATTTGTCCCCTGTGGTTCAGTATAGTTGGTCCGCCAAAGAGGAGGGCAAGTTATGTCCCGAGCGTCATTTCTGGCATTGTTCTGTGTTCTCCTGTTGGCGACTGGAGCTTCAGGTCAACATGAGCACCATGGTGATGAGGATTCCGTGGGCTGGGTTCCGCGTGAGATCCTGCAGCGGCCTGTAGTACTGCGCGAGGGTGTTGGAAAGATCAGCGATCCGGTGACCACATCTTCGCCGGAGGCGCAAGCGTTTTACAATCAAGGACTCGCGTATCTGCATTCTTACGTCTGGATCGAAGCTGCTCGTTCGTGCAATCAGGCGCTGCGCTCCGATGCTAAATTGGCTTTAGCGTACATCTGCCTTAGCCGCGTCTATTCTGGTCTCGAGGATCAAGCAGCGGCTCAAAGCGCCCTTGAGAATGCGCAGGCACTGGCTGCGAATCTCAGTGAACGCGAGCGACTGCGCGTGTCACTGAGGGCCAAGCAACTGGAAGCCATAAACGACATTCTCAACGGTACCAAGCACCAGGTCTATAAGGCAGCGATTGACGCAGCGTTGACGAAATATCCTGATGATACCGAACTCTGGCTGCTGCGCGGAAACGCCGAGGAGCCCACGGCAGCAGGTCGCGGCCAGCGTGGACTGGTGGGTGCCGTGGCCTACTATCAGGCGGCGCTGGCAATCTCTCCCGCGAATCCTGCCGCCGAGCATTATCTGGTGCATGCTTTCGAGTCGATCGGACAAGCTGAGGAAGCCGTGAAACACGGTGAGATTTACGCCCGGCTCTGCCCCTCGGTTCCGCATGCCCAACACATGTATGGCCACGACCTGCGCATTCTCGGACGGAACGATGAGGCTATCGCCCAGTTCCGCAAAGCCGACGCCTTGGAGCTCAGCTACTATAAATCGGAAAACATTCCTGCTCGCTATGATTGGCATCGTATTCACAATCTTCACCTAATGGCGGGGTCGTACGAGTTCAAAGGCCAAGTCAAGCAAGCAGAAGAGCTGCTGAGAGAGTTTTTCTCGCTCCCTGCGAATGATGGCCTTTTTGCGAGCTATCAAGGTGATTGGCCGCGCTTCCTGCTTTCACGCGGCCGCTACGCGGAAGCACTGTCCGCCGCCGGGCAGATGACTCAGGGGAAGTTTTCGCTGCAGCGTGCCATGGGACATTTGTTTGCCGGGCGGGCACTCGTCGCCCTGAATCGCGCGGATGAGGCCCAGCAGGAATTGGCGAAAGCGGAGAAGGAGACCGAGAACGTCCCCGAATCAGATCCTGAACCTCTGATGCCACAACCGCGCCGTTTGCTTGACGGGCAACGGAACATTTTGCGGGGCGAAATCGCGCTCCGCAAAGGAAACGCAACAGAGGCGAATGCTCAGTTGAATGAAGTTTTGAACCGTTTCGTGCTCGCAAAGGGTTCCGGGGACGCGGTGAACTATCTTTTCACCATGCTCTATATTGCAAAGCAAGCCTGCTCTACTGACGATTGGGATCTAGCCGAGACAACGGCCAAACAGATGCTCGTTTTTGATCCGAGCTACGCCGGAGAGCATTACGTCGCTGCTGTCGTCGCAGAACACAAAGGCGATTCTGCCACAGCTCGGAAAGAACTCACCGCAGCCGAAAGGCTCTGGGGACAGGCGGATCCTGAGCTTTCGGAGATTATTGACGTGCACAAAAAGCTTGCTGGCATGCGACAGGCAGCTGAACGACGATAACAACTCTCCGGCTCACGCGGGCCTTGCTTTCTTTCGCATGTCACCCTCGCTGCTGTAAGACAGGCGGCCACTCCCCGAAAAGTCGCCTATCCGTATATGCGGTGTGCTTGGTCATCTTAACGATCTTGCCTAAATCACGGGCAACCCGGAAGTGATCCACATGCCGGATTAACGCATTATAAAAATGCGCCCCTTTGGAGTAGGTTTTGATCGTTCGCATCATCACCTACAAGGAGCGCCCTCATGAATGACACCAAGTATATTGGGCTAGATGTTCTGTTAATTTCTCATGCGATTGACCGTGTTTCATTCGGAACATTTGTTCCAATTGAATGCTTGGCAATACGCTCCATCGAAACACGTCCCGGCTGCGGAATGCCGTGTGCGTAGACCTGAACCGTAGTGCTCACGTCTGCGTGCCGCATCTGACACTGTCAGGGAGAGTTTTAAGATGTGAGCTACGCTGCGAACACTCGTAAGGTATTACGATTCGATTGCACCAAATTGTGCAGTCAGTCCTCGAAATATCCACCCAGCCGGTAAAACGGCAAATAAAAATATAGAGACTAGGTTTCGTTCCTCGGCAAAGGGTAAACCGGAAGTGAACCTGGAACGAAATCCAGACACGACGAGTTCTCCAACTCTTCAGAAACCCGCATTTTTATTGGTGAGTGTGGTGGACGAGAGGGGATTCGAACCCCCGGCCTCCTCGTTGCGAACGAGGCGCTCTCCCAGCTGAGCTACTCGCCCACGAGCAGCAGGAAAATTTTAGCAGACGCAGAAAGGCTTGCCAACCTTGGCAGTTGTTAGTGTTTAGTT
>WNEY01000301.1_pt1 | contig 29058 bp, 22 predicted proteins | sample 5400531 | NCBI WGS metagenome assembly WNEY01 (sample SAMN13153338, study PRJNA577476) | soil metagenome | isolation source: 200 cm saprolite under Douglas fir tree site 1 | place: USA:California | collected 2015-04-18
GGCCGCGGCCCGCTCGAACATCTCGAGCGCCGAGAGCCCGGGCTCTGCGCGGAGCGTGCCCGGCACGACGCCCCAGTGGCGCTCCACCTCCGCCCGCTCGGCGGCGTCGGTCACTCGGCGGTATCCCGGCAGCAAATGCGAGAGCCCACCGGTCTCGCGTCCACCCATGGCGTTCGGCTGACCGGTGAGCGAGAACGGTCCCGTGCCCGGCCGGCCGATCTGCCCGGTAGCGAGATGGAGGTTGATGATCGCTCCGTTCTTGTCGGTGCCCGCGTGGCTCTGGTTCACGCCCATGGACCAGAGCGTGAGCGCGCGGCCGGCGCGACCGAAGCGCCGCGCGGCTTCCACGATGATCTCAGCCGAGAGCCCGGTGAGCTCGGCGGCGCGCGCGGGCGGGCAGCGATCGAGCGCCTGCGTGAGCTCACGCCAGCCCGTGGTCCGCCGGCCGATGAAGGCGGCGTCAACGAGGCTCTCCTTCCACAGCACGTGCAGCATCCCGTTCAGCAGCGCCACGTCGGAGCCGGGACGGAGCGGCAAATGCAGATCGGCGAGGTCGGCCGTCTCCGTCCAGCGGGGGTCGGCGACGATCACCGTCACACGGTCCGCGCTCGCCTGCTTGCGCTTCCGGATCCGCTTGAACGTGATCGGGTGGCAGTCGGCGGTGTTCGTCCCGATCAACAAGAAGCAGTCGGCCTCCTCGATGTCGGCGTACGTGGCCGGAGGCCCGTCGGCCCCCAGCGAGCGCGTGTAGCCGACGGCGGCCGAGGCCATGCAGAGTCGCGAGTTGGTGTCGAAGTTGTTGGTCCCGATGAAGCCTTTGGTGAGCTTGCTCGCGACGTAGTACTCCTCGGTCGTGAGCTGGCCGGAGGCATAGACGGCGACGGCGTCGGGGCCGTGGGCTCGGATGATCTCGCCCAGGCGCTCGCCGGTGAACCGTAGCGCGAGCTCCCACGGGACCCGACCGCGCTCGCGGTCGCGGCGACTGCGAATCTCCGGGTAGAGCAGGCGGTCCGGTGTCCGCAGCGCTGGCGGCAGGTGGACGGCCTTGGCGCAGACGTCGCCGAAGTTCGCCGGGTGATCGGGATCGCCTTTCACCCGCGCTACCGCGCCGTCCTCGACGCGCACCAGCAGGCCACAACCGACCCCGCAGTAGGGGCAGAGCGTGCGATGCCAGCCCGCCGGCGGCTCAGGCATCGGCCTGGGCCTCGAGGAAGCCGACGATCTGATCGCGCATCCAGAAGTAGTCGGGGCGGGCCAGGATCTCCTCGCGCACCCGCGGGCGCGCGAACGGCACGTCGAGCACGTCGCCGATGGTCGCCGCCGGGCCGTTCGTCATCATCACGACACGGTCGGCCAGGAGCAGCGCCTCGTCGACGTCGTGGGTGACCATGATGACGGTCTTGCGCGTGGTCTCCCACAGCCGCATCAGCTCGTCCTGCAGCTCCATGCGGGTGAGCGCATCGAGCAGCGAGAAGGGCTCGTCGAGCAGGAGCAGCCGCGGCTCGAGCGCGAAGGCGCGCGCGATGCCGACGCGCTGCTGCATGCCGGCCGACAGCTCGCGCGGGTAACGGGGGGCCATGCCGGAGAGACCGACGGCGGCCAGGTACGACTCGGCGGTGGCGCCGCCGTTGCGGCCGGCGACCTGATCCAGGGCGAGCCGGACGTTGTCTCCGACGGTGAGCCACGGCAGGAGCGTCGCGGCCTGGAACACGACGCCGCGGTCGGTGCCGGGGCCGTCGACCTCGCGGCCGGCAATGACGACGCCGCCGGTGGTCGGCAGGTTGAGCCCCATGAGGATCGACAGCACGGTGGATTTACCGCAGCCGGAGTGGCCGACGATGCAGACGAACTCGCCTTCACGCACGTCGAGCGTGAAATCGAGGACGATCACGGCCGGTCCGGTCGGCGTCTCGTACGTCTTGCCGAGCTGAGCGATCTCCACGAATGAAGGCGGCAGCACGTCAGGCGGCTCCGCGCCGGCACGATCTGAGGAATTCGACGAGGGCCTGGCGCGCCTTCTGATACGCGGGCGTGAGGCTCAGGTGACGGCGCTGGCGTGGCCGAGGCAGCGCGACCTCGATCGCGGGGCCAAGGGTCGCCGCCGGCCCCGGGGTCATCGGATAGATCCGGTCGGCGAGCAGGATCGCTTCGTCCACGTCGTTGGTGATCAGGATGACGGTCGTGCGCCGCTCGCCCCAGATCCGCAGGAGCTCGTCCTGAAGCGTCGCTCGGGTCAGCGCGTCGAGAGCGCTGAAGGGCTCGTCCATCAGCAGGAGCTTCGGCTGCATGGCCAGGCCGCGGGCGACGGCCACGCGCTGCCGCATGCCCCCCGACAGCTCGCGCGGACGCTTCCACGCCGCCGGCGTCAGGTTCACGAGGGCGATCAGCTCCTCGGTGAGCCGGCGGCGCTCGGCCAACGGCAACCCCGGATTGACGGCGTCCACGGCGAGCGCGACGTTCTCGTGCACCGTCATCCACGGCAGCAGCGAGTACTGCTGGAAGACGAGGCCGCGCTCGGGCCCGGGCTCGACGACGGGCACGCCGTCGAGAACGATCTCGCCGGCGTCAGCCGTGAGGAGTCCGGCGATCAGATTCACGAGCGTCGTCTTGCCGGATCCCGAATACCCCACCACGGCGACGAACTCCCCTTCCTCCAGGGAGAGATCCACACTGCCGAGGACGTCGGTCGTGCCCCGTGGGGTCACGAAGGTTTTCCGGACGCCACGCACGTCGAGAAACGGCATCAGACCGCCCGCACCCGCGCTTCGACGAGACCCATGAGGCGATCGAGGCCGAAGCCAATGGCCCCGATGGTGATGACGCTGAGCAGGATGTGCGAGTAAACGAGGCTGTTGTATTCCTGCCAGAGGAAGCCGCCGACGCCTGGGGTGCCCGTCAACATCTCGGAGGCCACGATCACGAGCCAGGCCAGTCCGAGCGACAGCCGGTAGCCGGTGAAGACGTAGGGCAGCGACGCCGGGATGATGATCTTCGTCAGCATCTTGACGCGCGAGAGCTTGAGCACCCGCCCCACGTTCAGGTGGTCCTGGCTGATCGAGCGCACGCCCACCGCCGTGTTGATCACGGTGGGCCACATCGCGCAGAGCGCGATGGTGAAGATCGCGGCCGGCTCCGACTTCTGGAAGATGATCAGCCCGAGGGGCAGCCAGGCCAGCGGGGAGATGGGGCGCATGAACTGGACGATCGGATCGAACGACTGGTGGAATCCGCGGGAGAGCCCCAGCAGGAAGCCGAGCGGCGTGCCGAGGGCCAGGGCGAGCAGGAAGCCCTTCCCCACCCGCACCAGCGAGTAGAAGGCCAGCCGGCCGATCCCCTGGTTCATCTCGCCGTCCTTGAAGAACGGCTCGAGCACGTAGCGCCGCGACTCCTGCCACGTCCGCAGTGGCGACGGCAGGTCCGGGCTCACGACCTCACTGATGAACGTCCAGATCACGAGCACGCCGGCGATGCCCAGGCACGGCAGAATGATCTTTCTCATGCCATCGAATGGGTGGCGAAGCCCTTCGCGTATTCCTCGGGCTTGGCCGGATCGAAGGTGATCGCGTCGAACAGTGTTTCCTTCTTCATGTCCTCGCGCGGCGTCTCGATGGACATCTCCTTGGCCACCTCGCGGAAGATGTCGGGCCGATGCACGCGGTCGACGAGGCCTTTGTAATCGGGCGGCTCCTTCACCATCCCCCAGCGCCGGAACTGGGTGAGCCACCACACGCCGTGGGACTTCAGCGGAAAGTTGGTCTGGCGGTCGAAGAAGGTCATGTAGTACTTGTCCTTCTCTTTGCGCCCGTCGCCGTAGTCGTAGTCGCCCAGCATGCGGCCGAGGATGATCTCCTTGGTGGCGTTGACGTACTGGGGCTGGCCGACCACCTCGGCCATGCGCGGGCGGTTCTCGAGCTTGTCGTTCCACTGGCTGGCCTCGAGGACCCCGCGCATCACGGCCTTGACCGTCTTCGGGTTCTTGCTCGCGAACTCCTCGGTGAAGCCCAGCACCTTCTCCGGGTGGTCCCTCCAGATCTGCTGAGTGGTGATCGCGGTGAAGCCGATGCCATCGGCGATGGCCCGGGCGCCCCACGGCTCGCCCACGCAGTAGCCGTCCATCTTGCCGACCTTCATGTTGGCGACCATCTGGGCCGGCGGGATGGTGATGAGGGAGACGTCGCGATCGGGATTGATTCCGCCCGAGCCCAGCCAGTAGCGCGTCCACATGGCGTGGGTGCCCGGCGGGTACGTCATCGCGAAGGTCATCGGATTGCCCTTGGCCTTCGCCTCGAGCGCGAGCGGCTTGAGCTGCGGCGGCGTCTTCACGCCCTTGTCGAGGAGCGCCTTGGTGAGCGTGATCGCCTGCCCGTTCCGGTTGAGGTACATCGGAATGATCATCGGCTTCACCGGCGAGCCCTGGAGTCCCATCGTCGCCGCGTAGGGGATCCCGAGGAGCAGGTGCGTCGCCTGGTTCTCACCCAGCGTGAGCCGGTCGCGGATCACGGCCCAGGACGCTTCCTTGGAGATCGTCGATTCGATCCCGTGCTTCTTGAACAGCCCCAGCTCGTGGGCCATGACGATCGACGAGCAGTCCGTCAGCGCGATGATCCCGATCCTCACCTTCGGCTGCTCCGGCGCATCGGACGCATACGCAGTCCCTCGCCAGCCCGCCGGCACGCCGGCCAGCAGCGCGGCCGTGATTCCCGTCGTGATGAACTCGCGGCGCCTCAACTCCATCCGGCCTCCTGAACAAAAAAAGACGCCCGGTCACGGAGACCGCAGCGTCTTTGCTTTGACACGGAGCCGCCATTGGCTCACGCGTCGACGCCGTTGAGTGCACCAGGCATGCCAAACAGCAGCGGCGGCAGCGCGGAGGCAAAAAACTCTCGGGCCGCAACGGGTTGCGGGGCACGGCGCGGCCACGCCGCTACCGGTGCCCTGCCCGCGGCACGGTCATCGGGCGGCGGCTGCTCTTTTTTTAGACGGGCGACGGGGCCGGAGAGGCGGGAGGAGACTCGACCTCGGTGGTCGCGGCGCGGCGGGCGAGGGCCGAGATCATCAGATCGGCCGCCGCCAGGTTCGTGGCCACCGGCACGTTCTGGGCGTTGCAGACTCGTAACAGCGCCCGGATGTCCGGATCGTGCGGCTGCGCCGCCAGCGGATCGACGAAGAAGAAGACGGCGTCCACCAGGCCGGTGGCGACCTGGGCGGCGATCTGCGCGTCACCGCCCTCGGGCCCGCTCAGCAATTGCTCGATGTCGAGCCCGACCTTCGCCTGTACCAGCCTCGACGTGTGGCGCGTCCCGCACAGCGAGAAGCGCGCGAGGGTGTCGCGATTGAAGGTCGCCCAGGCCACGAGGTCCACCTTCTTGTTGTCGTGCGCGATCAGCGCGATGCGACGCTTCATTCGTCCTCCTTTGGATCGGCAGAACCGGGCCAGATTCGAGCAAGGACCGTGCCGCAGCTCATTTCGCTGTGGTGACGGCGCTTGAGGCGGAGAGAGCGGGGCGCTGCTGCGATGAGCGCGGGCAGTCGACGGCGACTGCCTCGCGAATCAGCGAGGCCGCAGCGAGCAGGAGAGCTTCATGCGACTGCGCGCGATCCAGGCATATCCGCGCCGCGAGAGCGGGCGCACGCCCGGCAGCGCGAAGACGCCGGCCAGCCAGCGCCAGCGCGGGATGCGCCGGATGATTTCGGGCGCGGCGTCGGCGCCGCTGAGCACGCGGCCGTCGGGCAGCACGAGCTGCATCGCGCTCATGCACGCCTCGTCGGTGATCTGTGGATAGCGCTCGCGCCGCACGGGTGAGCGGCAGGGTAGGATCTCGAACTGGTCGGCGCCACCGGCGAGCGCCCGCCGCATGAGCCAGAGCGCGCTGGCCCGGCACATCGAACAGTCGCCGTCGTAGATGAGGACCGCCGGAGTCACCGGCTTACCCGACCGCTCGCCATTCTCAGTCGTTTCACCGCTCGGCTCGTCCGTCGGACGACCTCGCCTCGCCGCCCTCGTGCCTGCGGCAGCTCGGCGGCGTCTCGGCTCGCACTACGGTTAGCGCTTCCCCCATCGCTTCAGCGTGCGGTAGTAGGCGGCGAGGCCGCCGGCGACGGCCCCGGCGACCGCCGCCTGCACCAGCGCTCCGGCGCCGTCGCCCGAAAAGTAGTGGCGGACCTGCAAGAACGCATAGAGGAGGAAGAACGCGATCGCCGCCCCGATGAGAATCCGATGGGCGGTGATCAGGCGCACCCCGCCTCCACTACACGCCGAGGACGGCCTTGATCGCGTCGCGCGTGATGGCGATGGTGCGGTCCACTTCGGCCGCCGTCACCACGAGCGGCGGCGCGTAGAAGACGGAGTCGCCGGGCGCGGGATGCGCCCCCGCCGCCGGCCGCGTGCGCGTCACCAGCCCGCGCTTCATCATCTCCGTCTGGATGCGGGGCGCGACCTTGCGATCGCCCGCGAAGTTCTTCTTCGTCGCGCGGTCCTCGACCAGCTCGAGCGCGGCCAGCAACCCCTTGCCGCCCCGGATGTCGCCGACGTGAGGATGATCGCCGAACGTCGCCTTGAGTCCCTCGTAGAGCCGCGTGCCCATGGCGGCGGCGTTGTCCGACAGCCGCTCGCGCTCCATGATCTCGAGGTTCTTGAGCGCCACCGCGCAGCAGGTGGGATGCCCGGAGTACGTGTACGCGTGCATCCAGCGGTCTTCGGGCTTGACGTTGTCGATGGCGTCCTTGATCGCGCGGTTGATCATGATGCCGCCCAGCGGCAGGTAGCCCGAGGTCACGCCCTTCGCGAACGAGCGGATGTCGGGTTGGATCCTCCAGTGACCGGTGGCGAACCAGCGCCCGGTGCGGCAGAAGCCGGTGATGACTTCGTCGGCGATCAGGAGGACGTTGTGGCGATTGCACACCTGACGGACGAGCGGCCAGTAGTCGTCCGTCGGATAGATGACGCCCCCGCCGCCGTGGATCGGCTCGCCGATGAAGGCGGCGACGGTGTCCGGGCCTTCGCGCAGAATCGCCTCCTCCAGCTCGCGCGCCGCCGCCTGCCCCACCGTCTCGCCGGGCTTGGCGCCCTGGAAGCGATACGGATAGCACGTCTGGATGTGCACGAAGCCGGGGACGCGCGGCTCGAACATCTTCCAGTAGGCGGCCATGCCAGTGGCGCTCATCGCCTGCAGCGTCACGCCGTGGTAGCCCTGCTGCCGCGAGATGACCTTGACCTTGTCGGGCTTGCCCTTGGCCTTCCAGTAGAAGCGCGCCGTCTTGAAGGCCGACTCGTTGGCCTCGGCCCCGCCCGTCGTGAAAAAGATGGAGGCGGCGTCGCCGGCCAGCTCGACGAGGCGGCTGGCCAGCGTGATGGCGGGGACACTCGAGGAGCCGACGTAGCCGGAAAAGTAGGCCAGCTCCTTCATCTGCTCGGCCGCGGCGTCGGCCAGCTCGGTGCGGCCATGGCCGACGTTGACGTTCCAGAGCCCGCTGAGCCCGTCGAGGTACTCCTTGCCGCCGATGTCGCTGATCGTGGCGCCCCGTCCGCGGACGTAGATCATGGGCTCGGCGTTGTCGATCGGGTGATGCAGCGGGTGGATCAGGTGATCCTGATCGGCCTTGACCAGCTCGGCGGCAGTCATCGCCATCGACTCCTCCAATCACCTGCGGGTATCAGGACCGCGCGCTCACGAGGTCCGCGATAACTGTAGATCCACGCGCGCGCTCGGCGTCCGTCGGTGAGCGTGACGGCGGCGCGGCGGCGAACGAAATTGTACCCCTCCTCCCGGTCGACGGCGGGGAGAAGTTGGGCGTCGTCGATCCGGTAGAGCTCGCCCCTGACGCGGCCGGCGCCCGCGACGAGTCCGGGATAGCGGCCGAGGTTGAGCAACCTTCCCCGCACCGTCCCCTCGCCGATCAGCGTGGTGGCAGTGACGAGGACCCGATGCCGGCCGAATCCGTGCATCAGCGTCCCGTAAGCGAACAGGAGATCCGTCCCGCCCCGACGCTTCCTCCCTGGCGTGCGCGATCCTGGTGAGCGCTTCGAGGACGCCATTGGTGTCGATGGCGGGGCGGCCGGACTCCACGTAGCGGATGCGCCGCGCCCGATCGATCAGTTCACTGCGCGACCGCCTCGAGCACGGCTTTGAGGAACTCGGCCTCGGGCAACGCGCCCTCGAACTCGACGCGATCGTTGATGACGATCTTCGGGACCGCCATGACGCGATAGGCGCGGCTCAGCTCGGGGAACTCGGTCGCCTCGATGGCCGTCGCCCGAACCCTCTCCGACGCTACCGCCATGTGCTGAGCCAGGCGCACGGCCCGTGGACAGTACGGTCAGGTCGGCGTGGAGAAGACTTTGATGTCGACGTCGTCTTCGAGCCCAGCCAGCGCCGTCCTGGTCGCGTCGCTCAGCGTCGGCTCACCCGTCGACGCGATGACGATGGCGTCGATGAGATTGGAGAACTCGTAGCCGGTGGGCACGCCGTAGAAGCGGAGGCCGTAGTCGCGCGCGCCCTCGACGACGATGGCCGGCACCTGGGTGACGCCGTAAGCCTCGGCCCGCTCGCGATCGATGGCGAGGTTCAGGACCTCGACCGAGATCGTGTCGGAGATCTCGGCCACTTCGCGCGCCAGCGCCTCGTTCTGGGCGCAGAGATCGGCGGCGGCCAGCGACTGCGAGAAGACGACCAGCTTGACGGGATCGCGCAGCTCGCGGAAGAGGTCGCGGATCTGGCTGACGTTTTGCGCGGACAGGATCGCCATGGCCCGGATTATACGTCGGCGCCTCGCGGCTCGCCCGCGCTCAGCCGAAGTCTTCAGGCCTCAATCGCTGGAGCCACCCCCCCACGGCGTCGCCCGCTTCCGCGGGTGGCGCGGGCTCACCGTGATCGAGAGCGCCCGCGCTGGCGAAGATCGGGACGTTGGTCCGGAGAGCAAGGGCGAGGGCATCGGGCGGATAGCAGGGCACGCCGATCTCGGCGGCGTCGACCCGGACGTAGACGGTGCCGCCGATGCCCTCACCGTTGACGTCATCGAGCACGACGCGGCTCGGCGTGGCTTCGAACGCCCGGAACAGGCCGCCGACGAAGTCGTAGACGGGATGACACGTCCTTCGACCCCGCTGGAGCTCCTGGGCGAGCCGGCGTGCCTCGTCGGGGTCGGCGTAGAAGGTCAGCGTGACGCGCCGGCTGATGTCCTCCAGGACGATGATCGCCCGCCGGTGGTCACGACACGCCGACAGCTCTCGAATCCGCATCCGCGTCATGGACGGACGGAATCCAGCACGAGGACGTTCACGCCGATGAGGCGTTTCCAGAGCACCCGCTGCACCCGGACCGCCATCACCAGGCGGCACAGCGGCCCGCAGCCGGGCTCCGCGCGGCCGGTCCCATCGGCGCCGAGGACGCGGGTCCCCGAGGACAGGGCGCGCGGGCACGTGCCGCACCCGTCGACGAGCCGCTCCCACAGCACGAGCAGGACATAGACGCGGCGCGGGCCGCACAGCATGACGCTCACGACCGCCTCCGCCCGTTCGTGGATGTCAGCATCGTGCCTCCCCTGCCCCCGCTTCGGTGACCCGGTGGTGCTTAGGTTCACCTAATTATATTAGGACGTCAATCCTAAATATTCGACGCGTCGATGAGGGCGGCACCCCTGTGCCGAACGGCTCGATCGAGGGAGGCTCGCAGCATCGGTTCGTCTCGGGCCGTCGCCGTCGCGATTCCGCCGGCGGCGAGACCCTGCACGGGACTCAGACTCACGGTCACGATCGACAGCGCGAGGCGCTCGATCACGCTGAGCGCCGCCGTCGCGGCGGTCGTGACGCAGATCACCTGGCGGTCTGGATGATGGAGGGCAGCGGCCACGGCCGCCGACGGCGCGAAATCGGGAAGCTCGCCGTCGATCAGCAGCTCGTTGGGCGCGACGGCCGGCCACGCGGCGGCCACCGTGTCCACCAACGCCCCCGGCCCCACCACGGCGATCGTGCCGGCCGGGGTCAGCTCGCGGGCGGCGTGAAGCACTCGCGACAGACGCGAGCTCTCGGCGCGGGCGCGAGCGGTGGCCGACCGCTTGAGCCGATCGAGCTCGGCCACGTCCCAGTCGGCGCGCGACCGCGCCCGGATCCGCGGCGCCAGCTCCTCGAGGAGCAACGCGACGTCTCCGATGAGCTCGACGGTCGTCCGCAGTGCATGGCTCACACGACCGAGGTGAAGGACCGTCGTGGCAACCGGCCACGCGGAGTGCGCCCCTTCGATGGGATCGACTCCGACCGCGACGATCAGATCGGCCCGGTCGAGAAGCGAATGCGCGACGGCCGAGCCGACGAGACCGAGCACCAGGGGATGGGGATCGGGAAGCACGCCCTTGCCCTTGAGCGTCGTGAGCGCCGGCGCCGGCAACGTTTCGGCAAAGGGTCTCAGCCATCCCGCGGCGTCACCGGTCCGGCATTCGAGGCCGACGACGAGCACCGGGCGCGCCGCGTTCACCAGCAACCGCGCCGCGTCGTCGAGCGCCTCGACGGGCGGGGGCGAGACCACCGGCCGGAGCGACGTCGCGACGGGAACCGCGGCGGCGGTCGCGACGCCGGGCGGGATCACGACCGCGACGGGCCCGCGCGGATCGGCGAGAGCACGCTGCACCGCGTGGGCGATCCAGTGAGCGGCCGACGCGGGCTCCACCTCGATGACGCCCTTCAGGAGAGGCGCCATCGCGGCGCCCGCGGCGCGCTCCGTGAGCACGATGAGAGGCGCGCGGCTGGCGGCGGCGTAACGGAGCGCGGGCCTCGCCGCCTCCACGCCGGAGTCCGTGAGGATGACGGCGCCGGGAGCGTCGGCCAGCTCGCCGGTGATCGCCGCCATCAGTGTGGCCTCGGCGGCGCCGTCCGCGCTTACGAGGGAGAGCGTTCGGCGTTCGGCCGCTCTCAGCAGAGCCGGTGGAGAGGAGCCGGTCCCGGCGGTGAAGATTCGCGCGGCTCTCGCCCGCGCGAGCCCGTCGGCGACGAGGTCGGCGACCGTGGTCGCCGCCATCCGCGCTACGACGTCAGTCGCTCGAAGACCGGCCGCATCCGCTCCAGCGCGAGACGGAGATTCGCCTCCGAGTTCGCGTACGACAGCCGCAGATAGCCCTCGCCGTACTGACCGAAGGCCGCGCCGGAGAGCAGGGCCACGCCCGCCTCGTTCAGGAGGAGATCGGCCACCTCGGCCGACGAGCGCCGCGTGCCCGTGATGTTCGGGAAGACGTAGAACGCGCCGCGCGGGCGCGCGCACTTCACACCGGGCAGCGTGTTCAGACCGTGGACGATGATGTCCCGCCGCAGCTTGAACTCGGCCACCATCCGCGCCACCGGCGTCTGGTCGCCCTGAAGCGCGGCGATGCCGGCGAGCTGGACGAACGACGCGGTGCACGAGTTGGAGTTCACCATGAGCCGAGTCACGTGCTCGGCGAGCGCCTTCGGCATCACGCCGTAGCCGAGCCGCCAGCCCGTCATCGCGTACGACTTCGAGAAGCCGTCGAGCAGGATCGTCAGATCGCGCATACCCGGGCGCGGGAAGATCGAGACGAACTCGCCGTCGTACAGGAACTGGCGGTAGATCTCGTCGGCGAGCACCGGGATGTTGCGCGCCGCCGCGATCTCGGCGATGCGCTCGATCTGGCCGCGGTCGAGGACGCCGCCCGTCGGGTTCTCCGGCGAGTTGATGATGATCAGCCGCGTCTTCGGCCCCACCTTGCGCTCGAACAGCTCCAGGTCGAAGCCGAAGCCCGTCTCCTCGCGCAGCGGGATCGGCACCGGCACGCCGCCGACGAAGTTGATGACCGATTCGTAGATGGGAAATCCGGGATTGGGATAGAGCACCTCGTCGCCGGGCGCGATCAGGGCCAGGATCGTGAAGAACATGATCGGCTTGGCGCCGGGCGTGACGACGACCTCTTCGGGCGTCACCGCAACGCCGCGCGTCTCGGCGATGTGCTTGGCGATGGCTTCGCGCACCTCGGGCAGTCCCGCCGACGGGCCGTAGTGGGTGGCGCCGGCGTCGAGCGCCTGCTTGGCCGCCTCCTTGATGTGGGCGGGCGTGTCGAAGTCCGGCTCGCCGATCTCGAGGTGGATGATCTCGCGGCCCTGGCGCTCCAAAGCACGGGCGCGCGCGAGCACTTCGAACGCAGACTCCGTGCCGAGCCGGCTCATCGACGGAGCGAATCTCATGGCAGCGTTCCCTCCGGGAGCGTCGTGGCGTGGATTATACGGGACGACCGTCACGATGCGCCCGCCTTGACACTCGGGGTGATCGCTGGTATTCCCTCGGCATGAAGCAACTCGCCACCAAGCACCTAATGTTCGCTGTGGCACTCCTGCTCCTCGCGGGCTCGGCCGAGGCCCAACTGGGCGTTGTCAACCCGGGGGCGCTTCCGCCGACCAGCACGGCCCAGCCCTTCGGGAAGGATCCGCACCCCTTCAATAACCTGCCCCCCTGGTCACCCGTCGTCCGGATCCTCGAGGTTGCCGCCCAGACGACCTGGCTTCCCGTGGAAGTCGTCCAGCCTGGATCGCTCCCACCGATCATCGAATATCGATCAGTGACGCTCCCGGGGTATCGGATCACCGAGATGGTCGGGGGTTACATCTCCCAGGCGCACTGGGGGATGGCGCCGACCAACGGCGTCTACTATCCGACCTTCTTTCCGCCGAGGTTCATCCCGAAGTAACGTGGCGTTCGTCCACGTTCCCGCCGGCCCGTTCGTGATGGGCGCGGACGACGGTGTCTCCTGCGAGCGGCCCTGCCATTCGGTATGGGTCGACGCGTTTCTCATCGCGCGGACGCCGGTCACGAACGGCGAGTACGCCCGGTACCTCGACGCCACCGGCGCGTCGCCTCCCCCGTTCTGGAGCACGCCGGGGTTCGATCATCCCGACCAGCCGGTCGTCGGCCTCGTCTGGGACGACGCCGTTGCGTTCGCGACGTGGGCATCGGCGCGGTTACCGACGGAGGCGGAGTGGGAAAAGGCGGCGCGGGGTGGCCGCGAGCGCGCGAGATTTCCGTGGGGCGACGAGCGGCCGGCCCCGACCCCACGCAGGCTGCCCGTCGTCGGCGCCACGCCCGCCAACCCGCTCGGGCTCACCGATCTCTCCGGTGTGTGCCATGAATGGTGCGCCGACTGGTTCGCCGACGATTACTACGCTCGATCGCCCGAGAAAAATCCCCAGGGGTCGGCCACCGGCTCGCGGCGCGTCAGCCGCGGCGGCGCCTGGCGCCATGCCGACCCATGGAGCCGGGTGGCCCACCGCTCCTCCCTGCCACCGCATCTCCGCTACACCGATTACGGCGTCCGCCTCGCCCGCGACGCTTCATCTTAGGTTGCCGGTCCGAGGGCCGGGCGCTAAGATGGCCCCGGGGTCGTTCCATGACGAGTACGGAGCGCTCCGTGTTGCGCGAGGGCATCGTGGCTGGCGTCATCGGTGCGCTCGTCGTCGCCGTGTGGTTCCTCGCCGTCGACACCCTGCGCGGTCATCCGCTGGAGACGCCGATGTTTCTCGGCGCCGCGCTCTTCTATGGCGTGAAGGCACCGATCGACGCCGGCGTCGCGCTGATGCCCGTCCTCGGCTACACCGTGATCCACGGCGTCGCCTTCATCGCCTTCGGCATCATTGCGGCCGCGGTCATCGCCGCCACTGAGCGCGAGCCGGCCCTCGTCATCGCCGTCGTCATCCTCTTCGCGTGCTTCGAGACGTTCTTCCTCGGCGTCGTCAGCGTGCTGGGCCAGGCTGTGCAGGACGTGCTCGTGTGGTGGGAGATCCTGGTCGGCAACCTGCTGGCGGCTACCGCGATGCTCTGGTACTTCCTCCTCGGCCATCGCTCACTGCCCCGCGTCCTCGTCGGCTCGTGGGCGAAGGTCTTACGCGAAGGCGTCGTGGCCGGGCTCCTGGGCGCCGTCGTGGTGGCGGCGTGGTTTCTCGTCGTGGATACGATCCAGGGCGAGCCGCTCCGGACTCCTCACCTGCTTGGCACGGCGTTCCTCAAGATGCCCACCGGCGCCGCGGCCGTCATCGCCTACAGCCTGGTCCATGGACTGGCCTTCGGGCTCTTCGGTATCCTGGCCGCCGTCCTGCTGGCCGGCGCCGAGCGCGAGCCGATGCTGGTGTTCGCCCTCGTGATGCTCTTCACCGCCTTCGAGATCTTCTTCTTCGGTGCCATCGTCATCGGCGCCAAGTGGCTGCTGGACGAGCTGGCGGGCTGGACGATCTTCGTCGGCAACGTGCTGGCCTCGGTGGCGATGCTGGGATATTTCTTCACGGGTCATCGAGCGCTCGCCCGGCGCATGACCGCCGCCTGGGCCGACGACGACTAGACGCAAGCACAGCGTCCCGCATCGTCGCGACTCTGATTGCGCAGAGTCAGAACAGCGAACGGTTATCGCGGCGGGGCACGGGCGGACGGTTGTCAAGCGAGGGGGGCGACGCCCCCCTCGGTCTCCCCCGGCCGGGCGCCCGTGCCCTGTTAAATAATCGGAGGTCGGGCGCCCCGCTTTACTGCACTGGACGCTGTCCGGCGCCCGACCTCCGGCACCATCGTCACCACAGCGCGGCGGGCAGCGGCAAGCCGGCGAGCGTTTCCACGGGCAGCGGCGCCGGCGGTTTGACGTTGAGGCGGCCGGCGAGATCGTAGAGCTGGCGCAGGTGCTGGCCAGCGTGCCACGTGGTGCGCTCGAGCAGCGCGTGCCCCGACTGCGGCCCGTAGTAGACCTTGATGATCCGCGCGTAGTCCGATTCCGGCGTCCCCTCGAACCAGCCGCGCAGACGAGCCCGGACCAGCGCTCCGTAGCTGGCGATGGCGACCGAGTTCAGCATCTCGGGCGAAGCCTCCTCCTGCAACAAGCCTTCGGGCAACTCGCCGCGGTCCATCGCCTCCGTGAACGCCAGCGACAGCCGGAAGGCGTGAAAGGCGAGCTGGCCGATCGTCCGCTTGCGCTCCCGGGGGATGAACAGGAGCTGCTCGTCGGGAACGACGCGCACGAACCGCTCGATCGTCTCCAGGATTCGATCGAGTCGTCCCGCCAGCTCAGCCGGCGTGAATTTCGGCGTCGCGGAGTAGTCGATGCCGAGCAGCTTCGCGTAGGCGTCGGGATTCCAGCCCTGGGCGACGCGATCGCCGACGGTCACCGCCGGCACGAGATTCACGCCGAGACGCCTCAGCGCTGCCATGGCTCCCGGATCGGCCTGCACGTCGACAGGGTCGAACTCGACCCCCCAAGACGAGAGCAGCTCCTTCGTCTTGGAGCAGGACGATCAGCCGGGCCGGTAGTAGACCTTCGGGCGCATGGTGGTTACCTCCCTCGGAACGTCGGGGTTTTCTTGTTCGCGAACGCGGTGACGCCGTCGCGGAAGTCGTCCGTGCGCCCGCTGGTCGCGATCGCCTGGGCTTCGAGCTCCATCTGCGTCTCCAGGCTCTCCCAGGTCGACTGGTGGAGCAAGCGCTTGGCGCCGCCGAAGGCCCTGGTCGGGCCCTGGGCCAGCTCGTGAGCGAGCGCGTCCACCGCCGCGCGGAACTCGGCGTCGGGGATGACGCGGGTGACGAGCCCCCACTCCGACGCCTCGCGCGCGGTCAGCACCCGGTTGGTGAAGTAGAGCTCCATCGCCCGCCGGAGCCCGACGAGGCGGGGCAGGAAGTACGAGGACGATCCGTCGGGTGTCGCCGCGATCTTCGAGTACGCCATCGTGAACTTGGCCGACTCGGCGGCGAGCACGAGGTCGCCACACAGCGCGAACGAGAACCCCCCGCCCGCGGCCACGCCGTTGACGGCCATGATGACGGGCTTGTCGCTGCGGCACAGGCGGGAGACGGCCCCGTGCAGATACGTCGTCAGCTCCTTCACGAGCGCACCGATGTGGTCGAGATGGTCGGCGAAGTCCTTGACGTCGCCGCCGGCGCAGAACGCCTTCCCGGCTCCGGTGATCACGACGCAGCGCACGTCGGGATCGTCGTCGACCTCGAGGACGGCGTGGAACAGGTCCTGCCCGAGCCCGCGGTTGAGGGCGTTGTAGGCCTCGGGACGGTTCAGCGTGATCGTCGCGATCTGATCCTTTCGGTCGAGGAGCACGTGCTGGTACGCCATCAGGCGCCTCCGATCACTGACGTTGAGCCCGCCGGCGCGCGACCCGCGCGACGGCATCGATGAGGTCCTCGATCTTGAGCGGCTTCGCGTAGACCGCCTCCACGTCGTGGGCGGCGCGCTCGTCGCGTGAGAGCTCGACGCCGAAGCCGGTGACGACGAACACGGGCACCGCCGGTGCGATGCCCTTCACCGCCTGGACGACTTGCCAGCCCGAGACGCCCGGCATGGCCAGATCGGTGAAGACGACGTCGAACGGTTCCGCGCGGAAGTGCTCGATGGCGGCGGCACCACTGGCGACGACGACGGCTCGATGACCGACCGCTTCCAGCAAATCGCCGATGACGGCGCCGACCGCCTCCTCATCGTCGACGACCAGACAGCGGAGCGTGCCCGCGTCGGCGGCGGCCTCCACCGGGGCCACGGGTTCTTCGACGGTCTCCGGCCCCGCGGGAAAGGTGATCCGGAACGTCGAGCCACGCCCCTCCTCGCTCTCCACGACGATACGAGCGCGGTGGCGGGACACGATCCCGTACGTCATCGAGAGGCCGAGTCCGGTCCCCTGCGGCCCCTTGGTGGTGAAGAACGGGTCGAAGATGCGATCGCGAACGCTTTCCGGCATCCCCACGCCGGTGTCGCCGACGGCCACCTCGACACCATCGGGGCCGGCGGACGTGGCGAGCGAGAGCGTCCCGCCGGCCGGCATCGCGTCCACCGCGTTGAGGATGAGGTTGGTCATCGCCTCGCGCAGCTCGGCGGGATCGCCGATCACGCGCCGCACCGTCGGCAGCGACGTCCGGACGTCGATGACCACGCCCCGGCGCAGGGACTCTTCGCGCCAGCGCGACTGGGTGATGTCGAGCGCGTCGCGCACGACGTCGTTGACGTCCACGGGGACCAGCGGCTGGTCCTGGCGCACCCGGGCGAAATCCTGGAGGCGCCGCACCGTCTGGGCGCCGTCGAGCGCCGAGCGCTCGATGACCTGCATCCACTGGCGGAGCTGGGGGTCGCTGACCCTTCGCAGTGCGAGCTGAGCGCGGCCGAGGATGGCGGCCAGCAGGTTGTTGAAGTCATGGGCGACGCCCGAAGCCATCTCGCCCAGCGCGCGCAGCTTCTCGGTCCGCACCAGGTGGTCCTGGGTGGCTCCCAGCTCGCCGTAGGCGCGCGTGAGGTCCTCGTAGAGGCCGGCGCTGCGCAGCACGAGCGCAGCCAGGTCGGCGACGTTGGCCACCAGGCGCTCGTCGCCATCGGAGAACGCGCGATCGTCCCGGCTGATGGCGAGCACGCCGAGCACGACCTGGCCCACCATCAGCGGCGCGCCGAGCCAGCAGCGCAGGCCCTGGATCGGGGGAAGCTCCAGATTCCGGCGCGCGCATTCGCCCGCGTGGTCGTCCGTGCGGAAGGGGCGGCCGGTATCGAGGACCACCGAGGCCAGGCCGACCGAGCGCCCGTAGCGGAGCGCACGCTCGTCGAGCGCGCCGTCCCGAACGTGCAGGACGACCTCGAGATCGCCCTGCTGCTCGTCGGCCAGGATCACGATGAGCTGACGGGCGCCGAGCAGGCGCGGCACGTAGGTGCGCAGCGTCTCCAGCAGCGCCTCGCGATCGAGCTGACCGGCCAGGGCTCGAGCCAGCTCGTGCAGCACCGACAGTTCCTCCACCTGTCGGCGGTTCTGCTCGAAGAGCCGCGCGTTTTCGACGGCGCTGCCGGCCTGGTTGGCCACGCCTTCGATGAGCGACAGCTCTTCGGCGGACAGGTCGCGCTCGTCGTCGAACCAGGCCGCGATGAAGCCGCCGACGAGGCGGTCCTTGGCCAGGATCGGAGCGAAGAGCTGGCTGCGATGGGGCAGCGTCTCGCGCACGATCCCGGGAATGCGCGGGTCGTCTCTCACGTCGCGCGAGAACTGCGGCCGGCGGGTGCGGGCGGCGTCGGCGTAGAACGCGTGCTTGATGATGGACAGTCGCATCTCCCGCATCCCGGGCAGCCGGTCGGGCGGCACGTGGTAGCCGGCGCGCGCGATGAGGAACTCGCCGTCGTCGGCGAGCAGGTAGATGCCGACGCTGTCGGCCCCGAGGGCGGCCGCCGTCTGGCGCAGGAACTGGCGCAGGAGCGCGTCGAGGTCGAGCGTGGACGACAACGTGCGGCTCACCGACAGCAGCGTCTCCGTCTCGCGCAGCTTGATCTCACGCTGGCGCGTGAGCTCGGCGTTGTCGAGCGCCAGGCCGACCTGCCGGGCCACGCCCTCCAGCAGCCGGATTTCCCGAGGCGAGAACTCGCGACCCGGCGCCCACCAGACGAGGAAGAGCGCGCCCATGCTCGCGCCCTGGATGCGGAGCGGCGCCAGCAGCATCGCGTGGGGCGGCAGCCGGTGCGACCACTCCGGATCGAAGCGAGGATCGGCGTGGACATCGGCGCTCGTGATCGCCTGGCCCGCCCCCCACGCCTCCACGAGAGCGGGCACGCGGTCGAGCGCGATCGGAGCGGCGCCGAGCGCCTCCCGGAGGGCCGGGGGAACGTGATAGCCGGCCACCGGAACGAGACGCTCACCGCGCTCGTCGACGATGTAGGCCCCGGCCATGTCCGCCCCGAGCGCGCGGGCCGTCTCACGGATCACGCGGCGCAAGCGCTCGGCCACCGTCAACGACTCGGACAGCACGTGACCGACCGAGAGCAGCGTGGTCGTCTCGCTGAGCTGCTCCTGCACCTCGCCGTAGAGGCGCGTGTTCTCGAGCGACAGCGCGAGCTGGCTGGAGATGGCCGTCGCCAGCGCGACCTGCCACGGCTGGAAGGGCGTCACCCGCTCGGTATAGTCGAGGGCGAGGCCGCCGATGACGTCGTCCTGACGGCAGAGCGGCACGACCATGTACGACTTGTGGCGGAACGTCGCGACCCACTCCCGGGGAATCTGGTCGGTCTCGGTCACGTCGTCGATGACGACCGGCCGGCGCGTGGCCCGGGCCCGGGCATGGGCCGGCACCGCGCGCGGCGGAATGGCCGGGGCCCGCTTGAAGGCCTCCCACATCGCCGCGTCCTCGTGCCCGTCGGCGAACTGCGACATGACCGGGATCACGTGGTCACCGTCCCAGCGCTCGATCGTGCAGCGATCCACCGCGCACACCTGGGCGATCTTGATCGTCACGCGCTTGAGGAGCTGGGTGGGATCGAGCGTGGAGGTGAAGATCTCGGCCACCTCCAGCAGCGCGCGTGTCTCCTCCAGCCGCCGGGTGGTCTCCGTGTAGAGCCGCGCGTGATCCAGCGCGACGGCGGCCTGGGCGGCCAGCGACGCCAGGATGAGCTGGCTCTCGGGCGTGACGATGCCTGGCGACGTGCGGTTCATGGCGAAGACACCGAGCACGCGGTCGCCGATGGCGATCGGATATTCGAGGACGAAGCGGAGGTCGTGAGCAATCAACAGATCGCGCGACGTGAAGCGCGCATCGGTCCCGATATCGGCCCAGAGGATCGGCTCGCGGTGCTCGACCACCCAGCCGACACCCCCTTCCCCCGCCTCCAGCTCCCGGCTCAGTCCGGCGTCGATGACCGGCGGAGCAAGGCTGAGCGATCGGCGCAGCCGTCGGGTGGCGGGATCGACGACCCAGACGTTCAGGACCGGCACGTCGAAGAATCGCGCCACCGCCGTGGCGACGTTGCGGAGGACCTCGTCCATCTGCAGGGACGAAGAGATCAGACGGTTGACCTCTTCCAGCGCCCGGATGCGGTCGCCGAAGTCGCGGGATCGCGCGTACAGGCGCGCGTTCTGGATCGCGATGGCGGCGTGATCGGCCAGGCGCTGCAGCACGGCCTCGTCACGGTCGGTGAACGGCCGCGCCGTGCGGTTGTTGACGCTCACCAGCCCCTCGACGCGATCGCCGATGGTAATGGGCACGGCCAGCTCGCTCACGATCCCCTCGGCCTGCGCCACCGCCACCAGCTCCGGCGGCTTCCGGAAGCGCGCGTCGTCCAGCCAGCGCTCGGTGCGGAACGGCCGGCCGGTGGCGATGACGCGTCCCGAGACGCCCCGATCGGACGTCAGCGGAAACCCGGCGTAGGCCTCGTAGCGCGTGCCCACCCAATAGCGGAACGTGAATCGGTCGAGCTGGGGATCATCGCGCAACGCCACCCGCGCCATGTCGCTGCCCGACAGCTCCTGGGCACCCTCGGCGACCCGCTGGAGCACGGTGTCGATGTCGAGGGACTCGTTGATCGTGCGCGCCAGGACGGCCACCACCTCGGCCTCGCGCCGGCGCCGCTCGGCGTCCTCGTGGAGCCGCGCGTTGTCGAAGGCGAGCGCGGCCTGGTCGGCCAGAACCTGGAGGCGCTCGACTTCGGTGGCCGAGAAGCTGCGCGCAGCCGGGTCGGCCAGCGCCAGCGTGCCGATGACCCGGCCCTTGACCTTCAACGGGGCGGCCAGGATCGCGCGGATACCCGACGCCACGAGCCGCTGCCGCACCTCGTCGGTGATCGCGAGCGCGGGATCCGCCAGGAGGTTCCACGACCACACGGCGCGGCCCTCGGTGATGGCGCGACCGGCGACGCCGACGCCCGCCGGAAGGACGTTGCCCGGCCTGAGCTCTTCCATCTGGACGCCGCCGTAGGCGACCGCCTCGAGGCTGCCGTCCGGGCGCAGCAGGCGCAGCGTGGAGGCGGCGACGCCGAAGAGCGCGGGGACGTTCTCGACGATGCGGGTGCAGACCTCCCGCGAGTCCAGCGTCTCGGTCAAAGCGCGAGCCAGCAAGGCCAGCTCCTCCGCGTACCGGCGGCCGCGCTCGGCGTCCTCGTGCAAGCGCGCGTTCTCCAGGGCGAGCGCGGCCTGATCGGCGAACGCCTGGGCCAGACGCACCTCGCGCTCCGAGAACTCGTGGGCGACGGTGTCGGAGAGGAACAGAACACCGATCGTGCGGTCCTTGCTGCGGAGCGGCACGGCGAGGACGGATCCGTGGACGGAGGCGTCGATCCGGTCGCGGAGGTCGTCGTCGAAGACCACGTCGGGGTCGCGGAGGACCTCGCGCGACCACACGGGCCCTCCCGCCGCGATGGCGCGCGCGGCCAGGCCGGTGCCGGGCGTCTGGACGTGGCCCACCTGATGCGCGCCGCGCCCGCCCCAGGCGACGACGACCAGCCCGCCGTCGGGCTGGATGAGACGGAGACCGGCCGAGCGCACGCGGAAGAGCGTGAGCACGCTGTCGACGATGCGCTCACCGACCGCCGACACTTCCAGCCGCTCGGTGAACGTCCGGGCGACGCGCGCCAGCTCCTCGGCCTCGCGGCGGCCTTGCTCGGTCTCCTCGTAGAGGCGCGCGTTCTCGAGCGCGATCGCGGCCTGCGTGGCGAGGTGGCCGAGCGCGCCGAGATCCTCGTCGCCGAACGCCGGGGCCGTTTCTCCGAGGCGGAACATGCCGACCACGCCGAGGAGCCGATCGCGGATGACCAGGGGCTGGACGATGGCGTGCCGCGTGCCCAACCGGACGAACTCCGGCCGCGCGTAGGGCGAGGCGGGGTAGTCGTTCACGAGGCGGCCGCATCGCTCGTGGGCACAGGAGCCGACGAGACCGACGCCGAACGGGATCCGTTGATCGATGGAGGCGCCCTCGCTCCACGCGCTCGGCACCAGCGCCGGGCCGCCGGGCTCGACGAGATAGATCACGCCCTCGGCGCCGAAGAGGCGACTGGCCCGCTCCACGATCAGCGCGAGCAGGCGATCGAGATCCAGCTCGGCCGCCAGCTCGCGCTCGACCGCGGCGAGCGTTTCGATGTGGGCCCGGCGCGCGGTTTCCAGCGAGAAGAGCCGCGCGTTCTCCAGCGCCAGCGCCGCCTGGTCCGCGAAGGCCTCGGTCAAACGGATGTCGGCCTCGTCGAAGGTCCGCCCGGCCTGGTCACCGATGCCGAGGGCGCCGATGACCCGGTCGTGCACGATGAGCGGCACGGTGAGCGCGGCGCGATAGCCGGCGGCCTCGATACGGGCGCGGGCGTCGTCACGCAGCTCGATGCGTGGATCATTCAAGACGTCGGGCGTGACGACCGGCCGCCGGTCGCGAATGGCGAGGCCACAGGCGCCGGTGCCCTGGGCGAAGACGATCCGCTGGAAGCGCGTGCCGACGTCGCCGGAGACGGCCATCGCCTCGACGTCGCCCGTCTCCGGCAGCAGCCGGTACACGGCGGCGGCGCGCGCCTCCAGGAGCGTGCACACGCTGTCGGTGATGCGCTGGGCGACGACGTCGGAGTCGAGCGTGGCCGACAGCAACCGCTCGACGTCGGCCAGCGCCGCCATGCGCTGGGCGTGGCGGTTGGCCTCCCGGTAGAGGCGAGAGTGCTCGAGGGCGATGGCCGCCTGCCCGGCGAAGGCTTCGGCCAGCTCCTGGTCGCGGGCGGTGAAGCGGCGGCGGGCGCGGAACGCCAGGGCCCCGATCACGCGATCGCCGACGCGGAGCGGGACACCCAGGTAGTGCGTGTAGCCGAGCTGGCGCTCGCGCTCGCGGTGCTCGGCAAACATGTCGCTGATGGTGCCGGCCTCGACCATCAGCGTGCGCCCCTCGGCCACCACCTTGCCGCTGAAGCTCTCGCCGATCTTGACCCGCGGACGAACCATCGTTTCCCCCGCGGTGCCGGCGAGCCCGGCCAGAACGAGGGTGTCCCCTTCGACGAGCCGGAAGCCGGCGTTGTCGACCGCGAGCAGGCGCGCGGCCTCCTCGGCGATCGCGCTGAGGAGCGCGTCGGTCGGCTCCTCGGCGCCGATCCTGGTGTTGATGTCGAGGAGGGTGGTCAGCTGATCACGGCGCGCTTTCTCCTCCAGAAACAGGCGCGCGTTGTCGATGGCGATGGCGGCGTAGTTGGCGAGCGACTGGAGAAGATCGAGCTCCTCGGCGCCATAGTCGTGGCGCTCGCGCACGGCGGTCGAGAGCACGCCGAGGACCCGGTCACCGATCATCACCGGCACGCCCGCCACCGACACCGAGCCTTCGGCCCGCAGGCGCTCGACGTTGCGGATGCGCGGATCGTTCGGCGCATCGAGGACCGTCAGCGGCCGCCGCGTGGCCGCCACCATGCCCACCAGCCCCTCGCCCAGCGCCAGCCGTGTCACCCCGACGACGCTCGACGGCGCGCCGGCGCTGGCGCGGAGGCTCACGTGCTTGCCGTCGTCCTCGACCAGCCACAGCCGCGCGGTGCTCGAGTGGAAGATCCACACGCCGGCGTCGACGACCCGCTGGAGCACCTCGTCGAGCGCCAGCGTGCCGGTGAGCGTCTGGGCCAGTCGCGTGAGGCTCTCGAGACGCCGGCCCTTCTGCTCGGTCTCGGTGCGCAGCGCGGCGTGAGCGACGGCGGCGTCGAGGAGGAGGGCGACCGTGTCCAGCGAGCGGGCCGGGTCGCCCGCCAGGGCCTGGTCGCCGGTGAAGAGCAGGAGGAGGGCGCCCCAGGGGGCGTCGTGCATGTGGACGGGAACGGCGATCTGCGTCCGGTAGCCGAAGACCGATTCCTCGACGCGGGTGGTGATGGTCTGACCCGCCTGGATGGCCTCGCCGAGGTCGGTGCCTTCGAGCGGTCGTGACGCGAAGGCCTCGACGCGCTCGTGCGGCAGGCCGCGGTGGGCAACGAGCGTCAGTCGTCCTCCACGGGCCTCCAGGCGGTAGACGACGGCGGCGGCCGCGGCGACGAGCTCGCGAACGACGTCGAGCGCCCCGCCCAGCCCGGCAGACAGATCGTCGGCGTGATCCATCGCGCGCGTGATGGCGTGAAACGCCCCGCGCTCGCGCGTGCGCTCCTGACGTATCCCCGACGGCTGCCTCCCTCGCGCCTGGGCCCGCGTGAGCATCAGGCCCACTCCAACGACCGCCAGCGCCGCCGCCGCCCACGAGCCGACGAGCCACGACACGAGGCGGCGTCGCTCGGCGCGCAGATCGCCGGACGGGACGAGCGTCCACAATCCATCCCGCTCGCTCAGCGGGCGCGTGATCCACGACTCGCCATTGACGTGGAGCGCGCCGCCCAGGGTGGCCGACGTCCAGCCGGCCGCGGGAAGATCACCCCGCGTGGCCGCCATCAGACGGTCACCGGAGAGCGCGACGACGACGGGGCGCAGGGGCACCGCCGCCACGACCTGCTCGAGGCGCTCGAAGCGGCGGCCGACGATGGCGACGCCGGCCTGGCTGACCGGCGCCGCCGCGAGCAGATAGGGCTGACCGCCGATCGCGCGGATGAGCGTGGTGGCGACCGGCGGCGTGGCCACGTCGACGGTCTTCAGGCGTGGCAGCGCCGGCACCTGGACCAGCGGGGAGCCCGACGCATCGGTGATGAGCAGTAGATCGCCGACGCGGTCGCCGGTCACCGAGAGGATACGGGGTGAGGCTCCGCGGGCCAGCGTCGCCCAGTCACCCTTGACCACGCCTTCGATCACCGCGGGATCGCCGGCGAGGAGGCGGGCTTCGCGGAGCAGCGCTTGCTGTGTCTCGCCGAGGACGGCCCGGGTGGCCCCGACGGCGTCGGCCACGCGAGTCTCGTGGCGCACGTGCGCCTGCTCGAGAACCGCGATGCCGGCGAGTGTCCAGAGGACGCCGAGGACAGCCAGAACGAGCCCGAGCCGTGGCGCGAGCCCGAGGCGCCGGCGGCCCGTCAGCGGCGTTCCCCGACCCGATGCAGCTTGAGGAGGTTCGTCGTTCCCGTGACCCACATCGGCGAGCCCGAGATGATCACGAGCACGTCGTTCATCCGGACGGAGCCGTCACCGAGCAGCGTGGCTTCCACCTCCTCGATCATCTCGTCGGTCGTCTCCACCTTGCGGATCAGGCGCGACGAGACGCCCCACGACAGCGCGAGGCGTCGCTGGACCTCGACGAACGGAGTGAGCGCGATGATCGGCACGTCGGGCCGCTCCTGCGAGATGAGCCGCGCGGAGAATCCGGACTGGGTGAACGCGACGATCGCCCGGGCCCCCAGGACCCGCGCGGCCGCCGCGGCGGCGTCGGAGATGGCTTCCGGAAAGCCCACGCCGATGCGCTCCTGGCGTCGCCAGCGGATCTCCGACTTCAGCGCCGCCCGCTCGGCACGCTCGGCGATGCGGGCCATGACCGCGACCGCCTCGACCGGATAGCGCCCGGTCGCCGTTTCCGCCGAGAGCATGATGGCGTCGGCGCCGTCGAAGATCGCGGTCGAAACGTCCGAGACCTCTGCGCGCGTAGGCCTGAGATGCGTGACCATCGACTCGAGCATCTGGGTGGCTACGATGACCGGCACCTTGGCCGCCCGCGCCTGGCGGATGACTTCTTTCTGGATGTGCGGCACTTCCTCGAGCGGCACGTCCACGCCGAGGTCGCCGCGCGCCACCATCACGGCGTCGACCATGGTGAGGATGCCGGGGAGGTTGGCGACGATCTCCTGGCGCTCGAGCTTGGCGACGATCGGCAGGTCGGCGCCCACGTCGCGCAGGAATTTCCTCACCTCGCCGATGTCCGCGGCCGATCGCACGAACGAGACGGCCACGAAATCGATCCCCTGCCGGATGCCGAAGCGGAGATCGTCGCGGTCCTTGTCGGTCAAGCACGAGACGGGCAGCGGCACGCCCGGAAAGGAGATGCCCTTGTGGTCGCTGATGCGCCCGCCGGCCACGACGCGGCAGCGGACGGCGTCCGCGATCGTCTCGTCCACGCGGAGCTGGATCATGCCGTCGTCCATCCAGACCTCGTCGCCCGGCTTGAGCTGGCCGAGATACTCAGGATGGGTGACGCTGGCGCCCTCGCCTGTGCCGACGGTCGGGCGGGCGAACAGCGTGAAGATCCGGCCCGGCTCGAGATCGACGCGCCCGCCACCCGCCGGCCCGAACATCCCGAGCCGGATCTTCGGCCCCTGCAGATCTTGCAGGATGGCGATGGGGCGACCCCAGCGCTCCTCGCCCAGTCGGATCTGGCGAATGACCTCGGCGTGCTCGGCGTGGGTGCCGTGGGAGAAGTTCACGCGGGCCACGTCCATGCCGGCGGTGACGAGGCGATCGAGGAGCGCGGCGCTGCTGCTGGCGGGCCCGATGGTGCACACGATCTTCGTACGACGCATGCTGCTCATTCCTCACCCGAGGGGACGCTTCCCCTCCGAGACCTCCGCGCGGGCGCGGGGTGTCAACGCCATCTCCAGAAACTGTCCCGTGTACGACTTCGCGGCCTGGCGCGCGACGGACTCCGGCGTGCCGGTCGCCATCACGCGGCCCCCCTCGTCGCCCCCTTCGGGGCCGAGATCGATGACCCAGTCGGCGGTTTTGATCACGTCCAGGTTGTGCTCGATGATCGTGACGGTGTTGCCCTGATCGACGAGCCGGTTCAGGACTTCGAGCAGCTTCTGAATATCCGCAAAGTGCAGTCCGGTCGTCGGCTCATCGAGGATGTAGAGCGTCCGACCCGTCGCTCGGCGCGACAGCTCGGTCGCCAGCTTCACCCGCTGGGCCTCTCCGCCCGACAGCGTGGTGGCCGACTGCCCCAGGCGGATGTAGTCGAGGCCGACGTCGTCGAGGGTCGAGAGCTTCGACTTGATCACGGGAACGGCGTCGAAGAACTCGCGCGCTTCCCGCACGGTCATGTCGAGGACCTCGGCGATCGACTTGCCCTTGTAGTGGACGTCGAGCGTCTCGCGGTTGTAGCGCTTGCCCTTGCAAACGTCGCAGGTGACGTAGACGTCGGGCAGGAAGTGCATCTCGATCTTCACGAGGCCGTCGCCCTGGCAGGCCTCGCAGCGGCCGCCCTTGACGTTGAACGAGAAGCGGCCGGGCTGGTAGCCCCGCATCCGCGCTTCCGGCGTGCGCGCGAACAGCGTGCGAATGAACGTGAACACGCCGGTGTAGGTCGCCGGGTTCGAGCGCGGCGTGCGCCCGATCGGCGACTGGTCGATGTCGATGACTTTGTCGAGGTGCTGGGCGCCCTCGATCCGCTCGTGAGCGCCCGGGCGGTCCTGGGCCCGATGCAGCATCTGGGCGAGCCCGCGATACAGGATGTCGTTCACCAGCGTCGACTTGCCGGAGCCGGACACGCCCGTCACGCAGGTGAACGTCCCGAGCGGGATCTTCACGGGCATGCCCTTGAGATTGTGCTCGCGGGGATTGTGGATCGTCAGCGCGGAGCCGTGGCCCTTGCGGCGCTCGGCGGGAACCGGGATCGCCAGCGCGCCCGAGAGGTAGCGGCCGGTGAGCGAAGCCGGGTTGGCCATGATCTCGTCGGGCGAGCCGAGCGCGACCAGGTGCCCGCCCAGCTCACCCGCGCCGGGGCCGAGATCGATCACGAAATCGGCGGAGCGGATCGTCTCCTCGTCGTGCTCGACGACGAGCACGGTGTTGCCGAGGTCGCGCAGCCGTTTCAGCGTTTCGAGCAGGCGGCGGTTGTCCCGCTGGTGGAGCCCGATGGACGGCTCGTCCAATATGTACAGGACGCCGACCAGGCTGGAGCCGATCTGCGTGGCCAGCCGGATGCGCTGGCCCTCGCCGCCCGACAGCGTTCCCGCCGGCCGATCGAGCGTGAGGTAATCGAGCCCGACGTCGCGCAGGAAGCCGAGGCGCTCGCGGATCTCCTTCAGCACGCGGCGCGCGATGACCATCTCGCGCTCGGAGAGCGTGAGGCTCGCGAAGAAGGCGGCCGCCTCCTTGATGGTGAAGCGGACCACTTCGGCGATCGAACGGCCGCCGATCTTGAGGCCGAGCGACTCCGGACGCAGCCGCGATCCCTGGCAGGCCGGGCACGGCCGCTCGGCCATGAACGGCTCGATCTCGCGGCGGGCGTCCTCCGACTCCGTCTCGCGGTAGCGCCGCTCGAGCACGGCGACGACGCCCTCGAAGCCGCCCTCCTGGTCGCCGTGGAGGATGACGTCCCGCACCGACTTCTTGAGCGACTTCCACGGCGTCTCCAGCGTGAACTTGTAGCGCTTGGCCAGGACGGCCAGCGTCTGCTTGAAGTAGGGCGACTCGCGTCCCGCCCACGGCGCCAGCGCCCCCTGCTTCAGCGTGCGCTCGGGGTTGGGCACGAGGCGCTCGGGATCGATCTCCCAGCGGCTGCCGATGCCCGAGCACGTCTCGCAGGCGCCGTAGGGGCTGTTGAACGAGAACATGCGCGGCGAGACTTCCGGCAGCGAGAAGCCGCACTCGGCGCAGGCCAGCCGCTCGGAAAAGAGCATCGGGTCTGCAGGTGGGAGGTTGGACGGTCCCGCTGATTGTCTTGCTGGGGGGCGCGTACCGCTCCCCCCAGACCCCCCCATTCGCGTGGGGGTGCTACTACCGTCGCCGTCGCCCAGGGCTTCTACTTGCACCACGCCGTCGGCCAGGCGGAGCGCCGTCTCCAGCGAGTCGGCCAGCCGACTGCCCACGTTGTCACGGACGACGAGGCGGTCGACGACGACCTCGATCGTGTGCTTGCGGTTCTTGTCGAGCTCGATCTCCTCGCCCAGCTCGCGCACGGCGCCGTTCACACGCACGCGCGAGTAGCCCTGGCGGCGCAGATCGAAGAAGAGCTTCTTGTACTCGCCCTTGCGGCCGCGGATGACCGGCGCCAGCACGAGCAGCCGGGTACCCGATGGCTGGCCCAGGACGCGATCGACCATCTGCTGGACGGTCTGGGCGGAGATGACCCTTCCGCACGACGGACAGTGCGGGATGCCGATGCGGGCGAAGAGCACGCGGAGGTAGTCGTAGATCTCGGTGACGGTGCCGACGGTGGAGCGCGGATTCTTGGACGTCGTCTTCTGCTCGATCGAGATGGCCGGCGACAGCCCCTCGATGGAATCGACTTCCGGCTTCTCCATCTGCTCGAGGAACTGGCGCGCGTACGCCGAGAGCGACTCCACGTAGCGGCGCTGGCCCTCGGCGTAGATGGTGTCGAAGGCGAGCGAGGACTTGCCCGAGCCGGACAATCCGGTGATGACGACGAGCTGATCGCGGGGGATTTCGACGTCGATGTTCTTGAGGTTGTGCTCCCGAGCACCACGGATCACGATGCGATCGCTGGCCATATCCTG
>WNEY01000302.1_pt1 | contig 29055 bp, 30 predicted proteins | sample 5400531 | NCBI WGS metagenome assembly WNEY01 (sample SAMN13153338, study PRJNA577476) | soil metagenome | isolation source: 200 cm saprolite under Douglas fir tree site 1 | place: USA:California | collected 2015-04-18
GATCGCAAGCGTCTGGCCGACCGAGGCCGCAAGCTCGGTGGCGCGCGCAAAGCCGAGCTTGATCGCCAAGAGCGCGCGCAGGACGCGGCCGCCATCCATCGGAAAAGCGGGGATCATGTTGAAGAGCACGAGAAAGATGTTGGCGCCGGCGAGCTTCGCCACCAGATCGATCTTCGGATCCTCGATCTTCATGAGGGCCGCGGGATCGATCGTCGTGCCGAGGAACAACAGCAGGAGGGCCGCGATCGCGACGTTGACGAGGGGTCCCGCGATCGCGACCACCAGCTCCTCGCTCGGCTTCTCCGGAATGCGCTCGAGATTGGCGATGCCGCCGAACGGCCACAGCGTGATGTCGGGCGTGTTCACGCCGTAGCGCTTGGCGGCAAGAACATGGCCGAACTCATGCAGCAGCACGCAGAGAAATAGCAGCACGACGAAGGCGACACCTTCCCACGCCGCGTTGGCGCCGCCCTGCTGATAATAGGCGGCCCAGATCCAAATCAGGAACAGGAGAAAGGTGACGTGGACGCGGACCGCCGTGCCGGCGATCTTCCCGACGGTCAAAGACCAGGGCATCGTAACCTCTCCGCGTGAAGCGCCTTCACCTAGGTAAGCATGATCGCGGCATCTGCCAGACGGCGCGGCGCCGCTGTCAGCGGCAAGTCCCGCCGCTCATGGCTTCTTCTTGCGGCGGCGCTGGCCGAGCGTTCGTAATCTGAGCGCATTCAGCCGGATGAATCCGGCGGCATCGCGCTGGTCGTAGGCGACCGTCCCCTCCTCGAAGGTGACGAGGTCCTGATTGTAGAGCGAGTAGGGGCTTTCGCGGCCAATGACGGAGGCGTTGCCCTTGTAGAGCTTGAGCCGCACCGTGCCGGTGACGAGTTCCTGGCTCTTGTCGGCGAGCGCTTGCAGCATCTCGCGCTCGGGCGAGAACCAGAAGCCGTAATAGACGAGTTCGGCGTAGCGCGGCATCAGCGAATCCTTGAGGTGCGCCGCTTCGCGATCGAGCGTGATCGACTCGATGCCGCGATGCGCCGCGAGCAAAATCGTGCCGCCCGGCGTCTCGTAAATGCCGCGCGACTTCATGCCGACGAAGCGGTTCTCGACGAGATCGAGCCGGCCGATGCCGTTCGCCTTGCCGAACTCGTTCAGCTTGGTGAGCAGACCCGCGGGCGAGAGCTTGGTGCCGTCGATCGAAACCGCGTCGCCTTTGTCGAAGCCGATGGCGATCTCCGTCGCCTTGTCGGGCGCCTGTTCGGGCGACAGCGTGCGCTGATAGACGTAGTCGGGCGCCTCGACGTTGGGGTCCTCGAGCACCTTGCCCTCGGACGACGAGTGCAAGAGGTTGGCGTCGACCGAGAACGGCGCCTCGCCGCGTTTGTCCTTGGCGATCGGGATCTGGTGCTTCTCGGCGAAGTCGAGGAGCTTCGTACGCGACGACAGATCCCATTCGCGCCACGGCGCGATCACCTTGATGTTCGGCTCGAGCGCGTAATAGCCGAGCTCGAAGCGCACCTGGTCGTTACCCTTGCCGGTGGCGCCGTGGGCGACGGCGTCGGCGCCGGTCTTCTTGGCGATCTCGACCTGCTTCTTCGCGATCAGCGGCCGCGCAATCGAGGTGCCGAGCAGATACTGGCCCTCGTAGAGCGCGTTCATGCGGAACATCGGGAAGACATAGTCGCGGACGAATTCCTCGCGCAGGTCCTCGACGAAGATGTTTTCGGGTTTGATGCCCAGCGCGAGCGCTTTTTTCCGCGCCGGCTCGATCTCCTCGCCCTGGCCGAGGTCGGCCGTGAAGGTGACGACCTCGCAGCCGTAGGTCGTCTGCAGCCATTTCAGGATCACCGAGGTGTCGAGCCCGCCGGAATAGGCGAGCACCACCTTTTTCACGTTCTTGGCCATCGGTTTACTCGGGCTGATCGCAGGCCAATGCCCGCGCGGTCGGCGCACTTATAGGCGGAAGGCATCGGCGTGCAAGGCCGCGCGCCGTTGCGGTCGCCGTAGCGCGCCGCCGCTTTAACAAATCCCGGAAAGTGCGACTGGCTTGCGGCCGCCGAGGCTGAATCCATAATAGTAGCGAACGGTGGTCGGACCGCTCCGCACCTGGAATGGGCCGAGCGGCTCGACGCTCGCATAGAAATCGGCGAGCCCGACGGGCGCCGCGCAGCGCGTAATCAACAGCACCGGTTCCGCGGCCGTCGCGGTCAACGGGCGGGTCAATTGGAAATGATCGCCGGCGGGGCCGCTCTCGGGCCAGGCGAGCACGGTGCGTTTTTCGTCGCGCAGGTAATAGGCAAGCGAGGCGACGTCGTCACGCCGTCCCGCGACGACGGTCGGCGCGCCGATTTGGCGAGCGAGCCGGCTCGCTTCCTCGCCGAGCGCCCGCCAGCCCATCGTCGGTTGGTAGATATCCGCTTTGGCAAGGCCGGGAACGGTCAGGCGGTCGGCCATATTGTCGCCGACGAGCAACAAACCCTGCGTCACGATGCCGATGCCGATGCCAAGTTTCAGCCAGCGCCAAGCCTCGAAGCGAACCAGCACGGCGGCTACAACGATGATGCTCGACACCATGGCGGTCGCCGCCCAATTCGCATGCGCCCGCGTAATGAAGCTGAGCACGGTCACAATCGCGAGAACCGGGAGCGCAAAGGCCAGCATCAGCCGGTCCTCGCGGATGAGAGCGAATTTCTTGCTGCGGACGATGATCGCCATCAAAAGCGCGAAAGTAATCGGGCCGAATACGACAAACTGCGATGCAAGAAAGCCAAGGCCGTTGCGCAGGCTGAAAATCGCCCCCGAGCCGCGGATGTTGTCGCCGGTGTGGCGAAAGGTGGCAAAGCCGTTGTCAAGGTTCCACAGCACATTGGGGGCGATCAGAACCGCGCCGATGACGAGCGCGGCCCAAAAGGCCGGCGTTTTCAGGAAATCGCGCGCTGCGCGGTCGAAGACGGCGGCAACGGCGGCGCTGAGCACGAAAAAGCCCATCGTGTATTTGGCGAGCAGTCCGAATCCGAGCGCGAGGCCGAGAACGATGGCCCAGCGGAAGCCCGCGCCTTGCAGCAATTTCACGTAGGCAAGAAGCGCCAGCGTCCAGAAAAAAAACAGCGGCACATCGGTCGAGATGATTCGGGCGGAGAAGGCAACGCTCGTGGTGAAGACGAGCGTCAGCGCTGCCCAGAACGCGACGCGCCGGTCGTAGAGCGTGCTGGCGAGCGCGTAGAAGAGAAGACTGGTGCCGAAGTAGAAAATCGGCGACGGCGAGCGAATGCATGCTTCGCCGCTTCCGCATACGCGTTCGGCGACAGCAATGATCCAGGCGATCAAGGGAGGCTTGGAGAAATAGCCGAAAGCAGGCTGTTGCGCCCAGGTCCAGTATTGCGATTCGTCGAAATAAAGGTCGACGACCGAAAAGCGCAACCCGATCAAACGCACGAGCGTAATGGCCGCGACGATTCCTGCGCAAAGCGCGAAACTGGGCGTACGAATCTCATGAGCGGGTATCGTGCGCGTAGAGTTCATGATGCGGACTTGGACGGCGTCTCGGCCTTCGATTCCGAATCGCTTGCTCGCGCCCGGAAGATCAAGCCGTGGGTGAGCACGATGATGATAAAGGTGAAGAGACCCGCGAACACGACGTCAGTGAAGAAATGCGCACCCATTGCCATGCGGACTGCGCCCATTCCCACGCCGAACGCGATGGCCGAGGCATAGGTCAGAAACCGCCATGGCGCCGGCGCGAGCGCGGCCGGGGCGAGCGTCCAGAAGGCGCTCGAGGCTTCGCCCGCAACGAACGAGCAGTTTTTCACGCATTGGCCGCGCGGATCCCACCAGGGAACGAAGCGCTCGTTGCCGCCGAATTCCACGACGGCGACGGGCCGGGGGCGGTCCCAATGATTCTTGAGGAGAACGTTGACCAAAAGCCCCGGTGCCAGCGCGAGCGTCGCGATGAGGAAGATCGCGGCACGAGCGGATATCCATGATCTCGCTCGCGGGACCACGAGCTTGATCAAAAGTGCGATCACCGAAGGCGCGATGAGCAGAACGAGAATCCAACTGGCCGCGTCGCGCACATGTCCAAGGGCCGAATTGCTGCGAAGCGGGAAATTCTTGGCGGCGGGATCGTAGAACAAGCGCGCGATTTCGATGTCGAGCTGAGGAAAAAGACCGAACAGCAAGCCGATCACTGCCGCGAAGACAAGCGCAATGATCAGGCCGCGGCGAGACATCGGACAATTCTCCGCTAGTGTCCCGATTGCGAAGTTCGTAAGTCCTCGCGGCATATTCTCATACGAATTTCGGGTTCGGGGCACCAGAGCGTTGAATGCTCTAGCCGAGGCCGTCGGCGATGAAAAGACGGCTTCCCCGCCGATGTCGCCGCGTGGCATGGTCGGCCCATGCCGCGCCTCGATTTCTGGTACGAGCTTGCATCCACCTATTCCTATCTCGCGGCCATGCGCATCGAGCCGCTGGCGAAGGCCGCGGGCGTCGAGGTGCGCTGGCGGCCGTTTCTGCTCGGGCCGATCTTCAAGGCGCAGAGAATGGAGACCTCGCCGTTCAATCTCTATCCGTTGAAGGGCAAGTATATGGGGCGCGACATGGCGCGCTGGTCGGAAATGATGAAGCTTCCGGAATTCGTGCCGCCGGAGATCTTTCCCGCCCATTCGCTGGCGGCATCGCGGATCGCGCTCGTGCTCGACGACGCGGCGCTCCCCGCTTTCACGCGCGCGGTCTACCGGGCGGAATTCACCGAGGGCAAGGACATCGCGGATCCCGCGACCCTCGACGAAATTCTGCAAAAGCTCGGCCATGATCCGGCGGCGGCGGTCGCAAAAAGCGGCGAGCAGGCGATCAAGGACAAGCTGCGCGCCAATACGGAAGAAGCGTTGAAGCTCGAAATTTTCGGCGCGCCGAATTTCGTCACCGACGACGGCGAATTGTTCTGGGGCAACGACCGGCTCGAACAGGCGCTCGCCTGGGCGACGAAGAACTAGATCGGCCGGATCGATTTCAAATGTTTTCGGCGGATTGAACGGAATTTCCGCGCCACAGCCCGGCCGTGCGGCCGGCGGCGAGCCAATAGACAAGTCCGGCGGCGACGCCGGCGGCGAGGGTGATCTGCACCGTGCGGTCGAGCGGCGTTGCTACGGCGGCGGGAAACGTCAGCCCGTACAGCAAGCCGCCGGCGCCGCCCGCGAGCGCGTAAAAAAACAGCGAGCGAAGCCCGAATGTCTCGGCGATCAGAATCACGATCGTCGCCGGCACGAAGGCGATCACCGAGACGATGGCGGCCGAGGTCAAGATCGCCCACCACATGATGAGCCAATCGAACTGTTCGAAGGGCGCCTCCAGCGTGCCTGCGGGGAGCGTCGCGACCACGAGCACGGCGCCGGCCGCGAGGCAGCCGAACAAGAAGCCGAAGACGACGACGAAGAAGCGGATGAAGAGCGCCACGGCGTTCAATCCGTCATCGCCATGGCACGTAACGCCATGCGCTCGCGGGCGCTCAACTTTTGCGTTTCCGATTTCAATTGTCCGCAGGCGGCGAGGATGTCGCGGCCGCGCGGCGTGCGCACCGGGCTCGCATAGCCGGCGGTGAAAACGATTTCCGAGAAACGCTCGATGGTTTCCCAGTCGGAACATTCGTATTGGGTGCCGGGCCAGGGATTGAACGGGATAAGGTTGATCTTGGCGGGAATACCCTTGAGCAATTTCACCAGCGCCTTGGCGTCGGCGGGGGTGTCGTTGACGCCCTTCAGCATGACGTATTCGAAGGTGATGCGTTTGGCGTTCGACACGCCGGGATAATTCCGGCAGGCTTCCAGCAACTCCGCGATCGGATACTTTTTGTTGAGCGGCACGAGTTCCTCGCGCAGTTCGTCGCGCACCGCGTGCAGCGAGACGGCGAGCATGGTGCCGGCCTCGCGGCCCAACGGCTCGATCATCGGCACCACGCCAGAGGTCGAGACCGTGATCCGGCGCTTGCCGATCGAAAGTCCCTCGCCGTCGGCGATCGTTTCGATCGCGGTCTTGACGTTATCGAAGTTGTAGAGCGGCTCGCCCATCCCCATGAACACGATGTTGGAAATCATGCGTGCGCCGTCGGGGAGGGTCGCGGCTTGGGGACGCGCGGCATCCGGCCATTCGCCCAGCCGGTCGCGCGCGACCATCACTTGGCCCACGATCTCGGCGGCGGAAAGATTGCGCACCAGCCGTTGCGTGCCGGTGTGGCAGAACGTGCAGGTGAGCGTGCAGCCGATCTGCGAGGAGACGCAGAGCGTGCCGCGGTCGGCCTCGGGAATATAGACGGTCTCGATCTCATGCGGCTTCTCGCCGGGGTTCTCCGGCGCGACGCGCAGGAGCCACTTGCGCGTGCCGTCGCTGGAAACTTGTTCCGCCACCACTTCCGGCCGCACCAGCGTATAGCGCTCGGCGAGCGCCGCGCGCAGGGTTTTCGAGACGCTGGTCATCTCGAAGAAATCGCGCGCGCCGCGAAAATAGATCCAGTGCCAGAGCTGGGAGACGCGCATGCGCAATTCGTCCGCGGGCACGCCGATGGCGGCGAGCGCTTCTCCGAGCGCCGCGCGGTCGAGACCGGCAAGCGACGGCTTTTGATCGGCCGTTTCGGCGGTTGCCAAAGTCGCGGCTAAACTCATGGCATTCCTATTTGCATTCTTGAGCGACGCGGTCGAGCGCCTGTCCGATGCCGGACAGCGAGTAGCGGTCGTTGGTGGCGTTGCCGCGCAGCGAGGTGCTCTTGACCGTGAAATCGCGGCCCTTGCGCAGGGCCTCGATCAGGCGCGCTTCTTCCGCGGCGTTCTTCATCCAGGCACCGTCGTTCTTGGTGAAGAACGGAAAGGAGGCGGTGCCGACGTCGACGATCGCGTCGGCGCCGTCCTTGATCGTGAAGCCGACGACGACGCTCACCTCGTTGTGGACGTTCTCGCCCGGACGCGTGCTGATGAAGAAATAACCCGGATCGCGCTTAAGTCCACCGGGCTGGCGGTCCTTGGGCTGCGAGAGCGCGTAACAGACCTTGGTCTTCGGCGTCTGGCTCAAATAGACGCCCCAATCGCCGTATTGCGCGATCAGCGAGGGGGCCGCTCCGGCGCCTCCAGCGCCAGCGCCTTGCGCCGGTTGCGGATCCTCTTTCGGCTTCGCCGGTTGTTTCGCATCCTTCTTCGTCTGCGCCTGGGGCGGCGTCGCCGCCGTTTGCGCGAGCGCCGCGAGCGGCAGGCTAACGGCAAAGATGCTCGCGGCAAGGCAAACGAAAAGTGGGCGCGTGGTCATGGCGATTTCCTAAGCTTGAGCTGCGTTTCGAATCTGCAAACGCGAACGAACTATTTCCGCACGGACGAAAAATAGCGGTCGGCGGCCCGCATGCCTAGTGCCCCGAACCCGAAGTTCGCACACACGGTGCGGCAAACGCGATCGCGAACTTCGGGTTCAAATGGGGCACTAGAATCATGAGGTGCTAGTGGTCCTTGGATTCCGAAGTTCGTATCCGAATGTGCTGCGAATTCATACGAACTTCGGAATCAGACCACTAGCCATGGACGCCGCCGAAAAAATGGCGCAAACACGCCCGCGATCCCCAACCTGCCGCAAGGCCAGCTCGATGAAAGCCGTTCTTTGCCGGCGTCCCGGCCCCCCGGAAACCCTTGAACTCGCCGATTTGCCCGATCCGGTGCCCGGAAAAGGCGAGGTGGTGGTCGATGTCGCCGCCGCCGCGCTCAACTTCTTCGACACCCTCATCATCGCCGGAAAATACCAATACAAACCGGAATTTCCGTTTTCGCCGGCCGCCGAATTTTCCGGAACGGTGTCGGCCCTCGGGCCCGGGATCGGCGGGTTCAAGATCGGCGACAAGGTATGCGGTTACTCGGGACACGGCGCGGCGCGCGAGAAACTCGCGATTTCGGCCGAGCGGCTGGTGCCGGTGCCGCCGACACTCGATCTCGACCGCGCCGCCGGCCTTTTCGTCACCTATGGAACCACGATCCACGCGCTTGCCGACCGCGCCAAGATCAAGCCGGGCGAGACGCTGGCGGTGCTGGGCGCCGCCGGCGGCACGGGGCTGGCCGCGATTGAGCTCGGCAAGATTTTCGGCGCGCGGGTGATCGCCTGCGCTTCTTCCAAGGAGAAGCTCGAATTCTGCCGCGAGCATGGTGCCGATGAGGTCATTGACTACTCGAAGGAGGACTTGAAGGAACGCTTGCGCGAGCTCACCGGCGGCAAGGGCGCCGATGTCGTTTACGATCCGGTCGGCGGGCCTTACGCCGAACCGGCCTTGCGCTCGACTGCGTGGGAAGGACGCTTCCTCGTCATCGGCTTCGCCGCCGGCGAGATCCCGAAAATCCCGCTCAATCTCGCGCTGTTGAAAGGCTGCGAGATCGTCGGGGTGTTCTGGGGCGAATTCATCCGCCGGGATCCCGCGCGACTGCGCGCCCAGATCAAGGAGTTGCTCAACTGGGTGCACGGGGGACGCCTGTCGGCGCATGTCGATGCGGTTTATCCGTTCGAGCGGGCGGCGGAAGCCTTCGCCGCCATCGGCACGCGCAAGGTCAAGGGCAAAGTGCTGTTGAAGCCCAAGGTTTAGCGCGCGGCAGCTTCGAGCCCATTGAGCGCGCGGCGCGCGGCTTCGCGGTGCTCGGGCAGCATGTGGGAAGCGACCATGCGCAAGGCGGTCGCGAGTACCGCGGCGTCATCGGTGTAACCGATCAGCGGCAGGTAGTCCGGAATCACGTCAAACGGCATAATAAAATAGGCGAGCGCGCCCCAAAGGGCTGCGCGCACGGAGAGCGGCGTCTGCCGGTCGAGCGCGCAGTAATAAGCCGCAAGCGCGTCTTCCGCGAACGGAATGCGTGCGGCGACCGCCTTCATCTTCTTCCAGAAACTCGCCTTGACGCGAGCTTCCTCGGTCGCCGCTTGAGCCTGGCCGGCGGTAGAGAACGTCATTCGTTTGCCTCTCGATCGCGCGAGCGTGAGATGGTCTTCCGCCTGCGTTTCCGCAAGAGTGCCGTTTATTGCAGCGGGTAGGCCGCCTCGATCACATAGGGCCCGCCGCCCACGGAAGCGCGCGAGGAAAACAGGACGAAGCGCGTAACCGGAAATGGCGGAGTTTTGAAGGCGCCGCGGATCGACAGATAGTCGGCGACGTCGCGGCTCGAGGCGTCGCGCAGGCGCGCGAGCGTCACGTGCGGCGTGAACTTGCGCTGCTCGGGCGGAAGCCCGATGCGCTGCAGAATCCGCTCGTGCTCGGCCTGAAGCTCGGCGAGCGGACCGTTCGCCGCCGCCACGGCGATGACCGCGCGCGGCTTCTTGCCGCCGAATTGGTCCAGTCCGTTGATGGCGATTTCAAACGGCCGGCGTTCCACGCCGCCGAGGATTTGCATCACCTCGCGCGCGACGACGTCGTTGACGTCGCCGATGAAGCGCAGCGTGAGGTGATAATTTTCGGGGGCGATCCAGCGGGCGCCGGGGAGCCCGCCGCGCAGGAGCGAAAGAGATTGCACCACCTCGGCGGGGATTTCGACGCCGGTGAAGATTCGCGGCATGGTTCAGGAAGCTTTGCGCGACCGCACGCGCTGAATCAATGCCTCGGCGGACGGCAAAACCGTTTTCACGACCACGTCGACGCCGGCTGCCGTCGGATGAATGCCGTCGGCCTGATTGAGAACGGCATTGCCGACGATGCCTTTGAGGAAAAAGGGGACGAGGATCAACCCGTATTTTTTCGCGAGCGCCGGATAGATGGCGTCGAATGCCGCGACATAGTCAGCGCCGAGATTACGCGGCGCATACATGCCGGCGAGCAGGACCTCGATTTGGCGCGCCCGCAGGCGCCGGATGATCTCGTCGAGATTTTGGCTGACGATCGCCGGCAGAACTCCCCTGAACGCATCGTTGGCGCCGAATTCGAGGATTACCACTTGGGTGTCCGCGGGCACCGACCAATCGAGCCGTGCAAGTGCGGCCGAAGTCGTATCGCCGGAGACGCCGGCGTTGACGATCGCAACGTCATAACCCTTTGCCTTCAAGGCCGCCGTGAGCTTGCTGGGGAAGGCATCTTGCGTCGGCAGTCCCAGCCCGGCCGTCAGGCTGTCGCCAAAGGCCACGATCCTGATCGGATCGGCCTCTGCCCGCGGCCCGTGCAGGAACCAGGCGGCCGCGCACAAGGCCGCGAGCGATGCTAGGAAGAACTTTCGCCGCCGCGACGGCGCCCCATTTTTGGTCGAGCGCTGATCGGCGTAAAACGGCAGAGAACCGAAGTTTTGCATGGATGCACCCTTGAAACCGCCGCGTCACGAACCTGTCGCAGTCGCCATGGAGGGCGTCGATCTCTCGCTCGGTACAGGTAGGGCACGCGTTCATATCCTCAAGCAGGTATCGCTTCAAATCGCGGCGGGCGAGGCGGTGGGTCTCGTTGGTCCGTCGGGCTCGGGGAAATCGACCCTGTTGATGGTCATGGCCGGGCTTGAGCGGCCGAATGCGGGCCGCGTTCGGATCGCGGGCGAGGAATTGGGCCGGCTCGATGAGGACGCGCTGGCGCGCTTCCGCGGCCGTGCGGTAGGGATCGTCTTTCAGTCCTTTCATCTCATTCCCACGATGACCGCGCTCGAAAACGTCGCGGTGCCGCTCGAGCTCGCCGGCCGCGCCGACGCGATGGCGCGGGCGCGATACGAGCTTGAGAGCGTCGGCCTCGGCGACCGATTCGGCCATTATCCCGCGCAACTTTCGGGCGGAGAGCAGCAACGGGTCGCGCTTGCGCGCGCACTCGCGCCGACGCCGGCGTTGCTCATCGCCGACGAGCCGACCGGAAATCTCGACGAGGTTACCGGCAAGGAAATCATGGACCTGCTGTTCGCAAAACGCGCCGAGCACAAATCGACGCTCGTGCTTGTCACCCACGACGCCAATCTGGTGAAGCGCTGCACCCGGGTCGTGCGCATGCACTCGGGACAGGTCGAGGAAGCGGCTGCTCCGCCGGCGGCGGTGGCGAGGCTGCGGTGACGGCGCTGGTTTCCAGTCGGCCCCAGCGCGCGGGGAAACTCGCGCTGGCGCTGAAACTCGCCGTCCGCGAGTTGCGCGGCGGCGTGCGCGGCTTCGGAGTTTTTCTCGCTTGCCTCGCGCTCGGCGTGGCGGCGATTTCCGGCGTCGGTTCGGTTTCGCGCGCGCTGTCCGACGGGCTCGCGCGCCAGGGCGGCGTGATTCTCGGCGGCGATGTGGCGTTGTCGTTGATCCATCGCGAAGCGACGCCCGCGGAATTGAATTTCATGGAGGAGCGCGGACGCGTCGCGATTGTCGGCACCATGCGGGCGATGGCGCGCGCGGGCGACGATAACGCGACGCTCGTGGAGCTGAAGGCGGTCGACGCGAGCTATCCGCTCGCCGGCGAGATCAAGCTCGATCCGCCGGAGGGACTCGTGACATTGCTCGCCGCGCCCGTCGGCGTTTACGGCGCGGCCGCCGATCCCGCGCTGTTGGCGCGGCTCGGGATCGCGGTCGGCGATCGCATCAAAATCGGCGATGCCACTTTCGAGATCAGCGCGACGATCGCCGCGGAGCCCGACAAGCTCGCGCAAGGAATCGGCTTTGGTCCGCGCTTGATCGTTGCGAGCGGCGCGCTGCGTGCGACCCATCTCTTGCAGCCCGGCAGCCTGGTGCGTTGGACCTATCGCCTGAAGCTCGATGACGGGAGCGCGCGGAGCCTTGCTGAATTCGTGCGCGAGACGCGGCGACGCTTTCCCGACGCGGGCTGGGAAATTCGCACGAGAAGCGGCGCCTCGCCACAGCTCGAGCGCAACGTGCGGCGCTTTTCCGAATTCCTTACGCTGGTGGGGCTGACGGCGCTGCTCATCGGCGGCGTCGGAGTGGCGAACGCCGTCAAGCATTATCTCGACCGCAAGCGTACGACGATCGCGACGCTGAAGGCGGTGGGCGCGACCGGCGGCATGGTGTTCTCGATCTATCTCGCCGAGGTCGGGTTGCTTGCGCTGGTCGGCGTCGGCATCGGCCTCCTCGCCGGCGCGGCGCTGCCCTTCGCCGTCTCCTACGGCTTCGAAGCCGTGCTGCCGCTACCTTTTATTCCGTCGATCCAACCGGGCGCGCTGCTGCTCGCGCTGCTTTACGGCGCGCTGATCACGCTCGCCTTCGTGTTGTGGCCGCTCGGCCGCGTCCATGACGTCGCGGTCGCGGCGCTTTTTCGCGACATGATCGAGCCATCCGGCACGTTGCCGCGGCGGCGTTACATGGCGCTGACGATCATCGCCATTGCCGCCCTTGCGGGGCTCGCGATCTGGGTCGCCGAAGATCGCAAGATCGCGCTGATCTACGTCGTGGCATCGGCAGCCGTCTTTGTCGTGCTCCGCCTGCTCGCCGCCGCTATCATGGCCGTTTCCCGCCGCGCGCCGCGGCCGCGCTCGACGACGCTCAGACTCGCGCTTTCCAACATCTATCGGCCGGGCGCGCTCACGCCTTCGGTGGTGCTCTCGCTTGGCCTCGGGCTCTCGCTTCTCGTGACACTCGCGCTGATCGAGGGAAATTTGCGCCGGCAGCTCACCTCCACGCTGCCGAAACAAGCGCCGAGCTTCTTCTTTCTCGATATCGCCTCGGTGGAGGCGGAGCGTTTCAATGCGTTCGTCCGCGACCATTCGTCGGCCGACGCCCGGCTCGACGAAGTGCCGATGCTGCGCGGCCGCATCGTCAGCTTGAAAGGCGTGCCGGCCGAAGAAATAAAACCCGATCCCGAGGCCGCCTGGGTGCTGCAATCGGATCGCGGCATCACCTTCGCGGAAGATGTGCCGGAAGGCTCGATGATCGTCGAAGGCGCCTGGTGGCCGAAGGACTATGACGGGCCGCCGGCGGTATCGTTCGAAAAGCGGAACGCCGACCTTCTGAAACTGAAGGTGGGCGACCCGATCGTCGTCAACGTACTCGGCCGCAACGTCGAGGCCACGATCGCCAATTTGCGCCGCGTCGATTGGGAAAACCTCGGCATCAATTTCGTGATGTTGTTCCCGCCGAACACCTTTTACGGCGCGCCGTACAATTTGCTCGCGACGTTAACCTATGCGGACGGCGGAAAGCCGGACACCGAGCTGAAGCTGATCAAGGAAATCGCGCTCGCCTTTCCGGCCGTGACGACGGTGCGCGTGAAAGAGGCGCTCGACGCCATCAATTCGATCGTCGGCGACCTGTCGGTGGCGGTGCGTGCCGCGGCCGGAATCACGCTCATCGCGAGCATTCTCGTGCTCGCGGGTGCGCTGGCGGCCGGTCATCACACGCGCGTCTATGACGCGGTGATCCTGAAGACGCTGGGGGCGACGCGCGGCCGGCTCGTGCTCGCCTACGGGCTCGAATACGCGATCCTGGGGTTGATCACGGCAGTGATCGCGACGGCGGCGGGCGCGGCCGCGGGGGCTTACGTGGTCAAGGAAGTCATGCATTTCCGCTTCGTCTTCATGCCCTCGGCGGCGATGATCGCGGCGGGACTGTCGGTTTTCTTCACGGTCGTCTTCGGGCTGGTCGGCACCTGGCGGGCGCTCGGGCAGAAACCGGCCTCGGTATTGAGGAATTTATGATTTCACGGCCCCCGCAAGCGGGTTTTTCACCGTATATGCAACCTTTCCGGAAATTCACTTGCCGCCCTAATCCTTGGTCCCCATATTACTGCCGGAATCGACCATGAGGCCTCGATGACAACGGGGTCCGCCAGTGGGAGCTTAGAGGGAAAAGAGGTCATCATGTCCGACTACAACACCAATCCAGCCAACCGCATCGGCACGCCGGCTGCACGCGCAGGCGTCGCGGTCGACCAGGGCCTGCGGGCGTACATGCTCCGGGTCTACAATTACATGGCCCTCGGGCTTGCGATTACCGGCGCCGCCGCGCTCGGCACGTTTGTGATGGCGGTCGACCGCTCCGGCGGCACGGCGAAACTCACCGCCTTCGGCAGTCTCATCTACACGAGCCCGCTCAAATGGGTGGTGATCTTCGCGCCACTTGCGCTCGTGTTCCTGTTGAGCTTCCGCATCGACAAGATGAGCGTCGCCGCGGCACAAGCCACGTTCTGGATTTATGCCGCGCTCGTCGGCCTGTCGCTCTCGGTGATTTTCCTCGTCTATACCGGCCAGAGCATCACGCAGGTCTTCTTCGTGACGGCGGCCTCGTTCGGAGCGCTCAGCCTCTACGGCTATACGACCCAGCGCGACCTGTCCGCGTTCGGTGCGTTCCTGGTGATGGGACTGTTCGGGGTCATCATCGCCTCGCTCGTGAACCTCTTCCTGCAGTCCTCAATGCTGCAGATGATCGTGTCGATCGTGGGCGTGCTGGTATTCGCCGGGCTCACGGCCTGGGATACCCAGCGCATCAAGGAGATGTATTTCGAGGCCGACGACGAAGTGGTGGCGGGCCGCAAGGCCGTCATGGGCGCGCTCGCGCTCTATCTCGACTTCATCAACCTCTTCATGATGCTGTTGCAGCTCTTCGGCCGCCGCGACTGACAGCCGCGGAGAACGGAAAAAAGAAAAGGCCCCGTTTCGGCGGGGCCTTTTGCTTCGATGCTCTTGAAAACCTAGTTGACGACGCGCAGAGGATCGATCGCGCGCAAAACGCGATCAAGGCTATGGCCGCGCTTCAAGACGAGGCCCGACGCGGCCACTACCGCATAAGCGCCCTGGCGGCGCGCCAGCGCCATGTTCTTTTCGATGCGATAGAGCGGCATTTCGGACGCGCGCCGGAATACGGAAAACACGGCACGGTCCTTGAGGAAGGCGATCGCGTAATCGCGCCACTCGCCGGCCGCGACCTTGCGGCCATAAAGATCAAGAATGCGCATAAGCTCGCGCCGATCGAAGGTCACTTTCGGGCCGGGAGGCCTCGAACGCCTGCCCCCCGGAAACGCTATCGGTTCGAGATCGCCCATCGCGCCTCCTGGTATACCTGCGAGTGTCCGACGCTCATGTTCGCGCCGCGCCGGGACGCGCGCAAGCCTCACGCAGCTGTTATGAAAATCATAATATCGCCCGATTTCGGCCCCGGCCATGCCAAAGCTGGAGGCAAGTTTGAAGCCTCGTAGCCTCCGGGTCGGCCTCGTAGAAGCACCGGTCAATTCCCAGCCCCCCAGCCCCCCGGGGCTTTTGCGGGCCGACCCAATCAGTTTCGCGTACGGTTCAATCCCCCAACGCGCTTCGGGCCGGTTTACACCGGCCCGTTTTTTATTCTTGGCGGCTGTTGGCGGCTGGATTTTTAGCGCAGCTCGAGCATGGACGCGCCGCGAACGGGGCCGGGATTTTCGATCGAGCCGGGCTGCACGAGAATCACGATCGCATCGGCGTCCTTGGCATTGAGTTCGGGAAGCGGCACGGAGCTCTTGATCGGCGAGCCGGTCCATTCGCCGACCCGGCGCCAGGAACGGACCACATTGGAATAGGTCACGGTGCGGCCGTGATTTTCGCCGCGACCGATCGCAACCGGGGTCGCCCGCGCAACGGTCAGGAGCCACACCGAGGCCGGCGCGCCTTGTCCTGCGCCAACGTCGACTTCGATGTTGTCGCCGTTGCGGGTCAGGGTAACCGGCACCGCGGCCTTGGCGGCGCTCTTGCAAGCGGCTTCGATGGCCTGGCGGTCGCTGCCGATCACTTGCGCGGAGCCGTTGACGATCACCTGCGGCGTGTAGACTTGGCGGTCGCCGCGTCCCCCGGCATAGCCGCGTTGGCGCATCGAATGGGCGCGCTGCGCGAGCGTATCCTTCCAGCCGAGATAGTCCCAGTAATCGACCGGAACGCTGAGCGCGATCACGCGGCCTTCGGCCGCGAGCTGACCGAGCACGCGATCCGCCGCGGGGCACGACGAGCAGCCCTGGCTGGTGAACAGCTCGACAACCGCCTTCGACTCGGCCGCGAGCGCGGGGGTGGCCAGCGCGGCAAGCAGCGAAAGCAAAGCGGAAACGTTGCGGGTGGGCATCGCGACCGAGTTCCTGAAACCGAGGCCGAAGTAATGACCCTTCCAGGCGCGAAGAGCGAGTCACTTCACGGTGAAATCAGGTCGCCTTTTCGTGAACGCCGCGTCAGGCCGCGAGCTGGCGCAAGACATAATTCAGGATTCCGCCGTTCTTGAAATAATCCAATTCGTCCAGCGTATCGATCCGGCAGAGCAGCGGCACCTGCTTGAGCGTGCCGTCGGCGGACCTGATTTCGGCGGTGAATTTCTGCCGCGGCTTCAGGCCGGTCGCGATGCCCCGAATGGTCACCAACTCATCGCCCTTCAGCCCAAGCGTCTGCCACGACGTTCCCTCCTCGAAAGTGAGCGGAATGACGCCCATGCCGACGAGATTGGAGCGGTGGATGCGCTCGAAGGATTGCGCAATCACCGCGCGAATGCCGAGTAGCATCGTGCCCTTCGCGGCCCAGTCGCGCGAGGAGCCGGTGCCGTATTCCTTGCCGGCGAAGACGACGAGCGGCACGTGTTCGCGCTTGTAGCGCATGGCGGCGTCATAGATCGAAAGCCGCTCGCCCGACGGGAAGTGGACGGTCACGCCGCCTTCGACGCCCGGTACCATCTGGTTCTTGATGCGGATGTTGGCAAAGGTGCCGCGCATCATCACCTCGTGATTGCCGCGGCGCGTGCCGTACTGGTTGAAGTCGATGACGTCGACGCCGTGCTCGATCAGGTATTTCCCCGCCGGCGAGGCCGCCTTGATGGATCCTGCCGGCGAGATGTGGTCGGTGGTGATCGAATCGAGGAACAGGCCGAGGATGCGCGCGTTCACGACGTCGGTGATGGGGGCGGGCTTGCGGCCCATGTGAACGAAATAGGGCGGGTTCTGCACGTAGGTCGACTGCGAATCCCACGGATACGTGTCGCTTTTGGCGACCTTGATCGAACGCCAGTGCGCGTCGCCCTTGAAGACGTCGGAATATTTCTTCTGGAACAGCTTCTTGGTGACGGTGCGGCGAACGTAGCCCGTGATCTCCTTCGAACTCGGCCAGACGTCCTTCAAATAAACCGGCTTGCCGCCCTTGCCGGTTCCCAGCGGCTCCGTCGACAGGTCCTTGAGCATCGAGCCCGCCAGCGCATAGGCGACGACGAGCGGCGGCGAGGCAAGGTAATTCGCGCGCACGTCGGGGTTCACGCGGCCTTCGAAATTGCGGTTTCCCGAAAGCACTGCCGCGGCGACAAGATCGCTCGCGCCGACGGTCTTTGAGATCGCGTCCGCCAGCGGCCCGGAATTGCCGATGCAGGTCGTGCATCCGAAGCCGACAAGGTTGAAACCCAGCCGGTCGAGATCCTTTTGCAAACCGGACTTGGTGAGATAATCGCCGACCACCTGCGAGCCCGGCGCGAGCGAGGTCTTCACCCACGGCTTCACTTCCAAGCCCAACTTCACGGCGTTGCGCGCCAAAAGGCCGGCGCCGATCATGACGTTGGGGTTCGAGGTGTTGGTGCACGAAGTGATGGCGGCGATCACCACGTCGCCATGGCCGAGGTCGAATTTTTCGCCGCTCACCTTGAATCGGCGGCCGAGTTCGGTGGCTTTCTTGAATTCCTTGTCCATCGATTCGGCGAAGCCCACCTTGACCTTTGACAGCGGCACGCGGTCCTGCGGCCGCTTGGGGCCGGCGAGCGAGGGCTCGACCGTCGAAAGATCAAGCGACAGCGTGTCGGTAAAGACCGGATCGGGCGTCGATTTGGTGTGGTAGAGGCCTTGCGCCTTGGCGTAGGCGGCGACCAGCGCGAGGCGATCCTTGTCGCGGCCGGTGTCGGAGAGATAGCGGAGCGTCTCCTCGTCGATCGGAAAGAAGCCGCAGGTCGCGCCGTATTCGGGCGACATGTTGCCGATGGTGGCGCGATCCTCGAGCGAAAGCGCGCCGACGCCGGGGCCGTAGAATTCGACAAACTTGCCGACCACGCCCTGCTTGCGCAGCATTTCGGTGACGGTGAGAACGAGATCGGTGGCGGTGACCCCCTCCTTCATCTTGCCGGCGAGACGGAAGCCGACCACTTCGGGGATCAGCATCGAGATCGGCTGGCCCAGCATCGCCGCTTCCGCTTCGATGCCGCCGACGCCCCAGCCCAGCACCGAGAGACCGTTGACCATCGTGGTGTGGCTGTCGGTGCCGACGAGCGTGTCGGGATAGGCCACTTCGGCGGCCTTGCCGTCGGCGCCCTTTTCCTTGCGCGACCAAATTGTGCGCGACAGATATTCGAGGTTGACCTGATGGCAGATGCCGGTGCCCGGCGGCACGACGCGGAAATTGTCGAAGGCTTGCTGGCCCCATTTCAGAAAACGATAGCGCTCGAGATTGCGCTTGTACTCAAGCCCGACGTTCTGCTTGAAGGCGCGCGGCGAGCCGAAATGATCGACGATGACGGAGTGATCGATGACAAGATCGACCGGCACCAGCGGGTTGATCTTTTTTGGATCGCCGCCGAGCGATTTCATCGCGTCGCGCATCGCGGCGAGGTCGACCACCGCCGGCACGCCGGTGAAGTCCTGCATCAACACGCGCGCCGGGCGGAAGGCGATTTCGCGGTCGCTCCTGCGCTTCTTTACCCAATCGGCGATCGCCTTGATGTCGTCTTTCTTGACCGTGCGGCCATCCTCGTGACGGACAAGATTTTCCAGTAGGACCTTCATCGAGAAAGGCAGGGGTGAAATGCCGGCCAGCCCGTTTTTCTCGGCGACGGGCAGGCTGTAATAGTCGTAGGTCTTCTTGCCGACCTTCAGGGTGCGGCGGCATTTGAAGCTGTCGAGGGCGGTCACGGGGGGTCTTTCCAGAATCTTCCAACGGTTGTGTGCCTTATATAGCGATTTAAAAGCGCGGTCACCGCAACGACGGCGTAAGGCGAATCCGCCCGCTATTGGGCTGAAATCGAAGGTTCGGAGGCCCGATGCGATTGTTGGCGGAAAATCTCAGCTCAATGCGCGGGGGTCGGGTCCTGTTTCAGGGCCTTTCCTTCGCGATGGGCGCGGGCGAGGCACTCATGGTGATCGGGCCGAACGGCAGCGGGAAAACCACGCTTTTGCGGCTGATTGCCGGGCTTTTGCCGCCGACCGCCGGGCGAACCGCCCTTGCGGGCTCGGAAGACCCGGTCAGCGAGGCGGTTCATTTTGTCGGCTATCAGGATGCGCTGAAGGGAGCACTCACGGTCCGCGAAAACCTCGCCTTCTATAAAAGCCTGTTCGGCGGCGGCGGAGACGCCGTCGACGAGGCGCTCGGGCGGATGGGGGTTGGTACGTTGGCGATGCTGCCGGCGCAGGTGCTGTCGGCCGGTCAGCGGCGGCGCGCGGCACTCGCGCGGCTCCTTGTCTCGCATCGGCCGATCTGGCTGCTCGACGAGCCGGCCAACACGCTCGACGCCGACGGGCAAACGCTGCTTACGCGATTGATGGACGAGCATCGCAAGCGCGGTGGCATCGTCATTGCCGCGACCCACGTGCGCCTCGATCTTCCCGCCGCGCGTGAGATTTCGCTCGGAGGCGCCGCTTGAACTCCGCTCTTGCCGCGATTGTGAAGCGCGACCTCAAGCTCGCGCTGCGCGCGGGCGGCGGCGCTGGCATCGGCGTGATTTTCTTTCTCGCGGTCGTGACCATCGTGCCGTTCGCGGTCGGGCCCGACCTACCCCTGCTCAAGCGCATCGGCGCCGCGGTGCTGTGGATAGGGGCGCTGCTGGCGAGCCTCTTGGGGCTTGAGCGCATATTCGCCGCCGATCATGAGGACGGATCGCTCGATCTCTTGTTTCTTGCGCCCGCGCCGCTCGTGCTGAGCGCCGCCGCGAAAGCCTTGGCGCACTGGATCGCCACCGGCTTGCCACTCGTCGTCATGGCGCCGGTCCTCGGCCTGATGTTGGGGATCGATCCGCGGGCGCTGGCCGCGGTCACGGCAACGCTTCTCGCCGGTACCCCGGCCGTCACGTTCATTGGTCTCATCGCCGGGGCGTTGGCGGTGACGCTGCCGCGCAGCGGTTTGCTTGTCGCGGTGCTGGTGCTGCCGCTCGCGATTCCGCTTCTTATCTTCGGCGTTGCCGCCACCGACGCGGCGGTCACGAATGAAGTTCCCTTCGGCGCGCCGTTTCGCCTGTTGTGCGCGATTTCGCTGTTCTTTTTTGTGCTGGGACCGATCGCGGCAGCGGCGGCGCTGCGGCATGCCCGTGAGTGACGGCATCGCCGCCTGCGTTGCGTTCGCGTTCCCGGCCCGATAATCAGACCCCATGTCGCGCTCCGATCTCGCCAGTCCGCATCGCTTCCTCCGCCTCGCGCGCGTGCTGGTTCCAACGTTCGCCGCGCTTGCGCTCGTCTTGACCGGCCTTGGACTCGTGCTCGGCTTCCGCGCGCCGCCCGATTATCAACAAGGCGAAACGGTGCGGATCATGTACATCCACGTTCCCGCCGCCTGGATCTCGCTCGCCGCCTATACCTTGATGGCGGTCGCATCGCTCGGCACGTTGGTTTGGCGCCATCCGCTCGCCGATGTCGCGGCAAAGACCGCCGCCCCGATCGGGGCTGCGTTCTGCTTGCTCTGCCTCGTTACCGGCGCGCTGTGGGGTCGGCCGATGTGGGGCGCCTATTGGGTGTGGGACCCGCGGCTCACTTCAGAACTTGTTCTGTTTTTGCTCTATCTCGGCGTGATCGCGCTGTGGAATGCAATCGAGGATGCCGGCCGCGCCGGCAGAGCGGCCGCAATCCTTACACTCGTCGGCTTCATCAATGTGCCGATCGTCAAGTTTTCGGTGGAGTGGTGGTCGTCGCTGCATCAGGGGGCTTCCGTTTTCCGCCCCGGCGGTCCGGCCATTCATCCCTCGATCTTGTGGCCGCTGATGATATCGGCGGCAGGTTTCACCGCGCTATTTTTCGCCCTGCATGTTGCCGCCATGCGCAACGAAATTCTGCGCCGCCGCTTACGCACGCTGGGCATTCTTGCCGCGGCGGAAGCCGACATGCGCTAGCGCGATGGATCTCGGACCGCACGCGGGTTTCATCGTCGCCGCCTACGCGACGGCCGCGATTATTGTCGGCGCGCTCGTGTTCTGGGTGTGTGCCGACTATCGCGCGCTCAAGCGCTCGATCGCCGAACTCGAAACGCGCGGCACCAAGCGGCGCTCGGATCGCTGATCGGCTCATGATGACGCGAGCTAGCGGCATCGATCAGCGCTGCTTCATGGTCGCGCCGCCGCTCCTTTTTCGCCGACAAGCGGGTCGGCCCGATCAAGAATGAAACCTTGCCGGCGCGCGGGCGCGAAATCAAAAAGGCGCCCGGACCATCACTTCGGCGCTTTCACCGCGTAGCGGACGAAAACCGGCGTCTGCGCGAACGCGAAGACCAAGGTGATTGGAATAAAGCCGAACGTCTTGAACGCGACCCAGGCGTCGGTCGAGACGGTGCGCCATACGATTTCGTTCAAGACCGCAAGCGCGAGGAAAAAAAACGCCCAGCGCCAGGTAAGCTTCTTCCAACCCTCCTCGGTGAGATGGAAGGCGCCGTCGAGCACGAGTTCAAACAGCGGCCGGCCGGTGAGCAGACCGACAAACAGGATGGCCGCGAACATCGAGTAGATGATCGTCGGCTTCACCTTGATGAAGGTCTCGTTTTGCAGCCAAAGCGTCAGCGCACCGAAAACGAGAACGATTGCGGCCGTCGCCAGGGGAACGAGCGGAATGCGGCGAACGAGGACATATTGGGTCGCAAGCGCGATCACGATCGCCAGCATGAAGGCGGCGGTGGCGAAGAAGATGCCGCCATAGCTGTTGGCGAAGAAAAAAAGCACGAGCGGTCCGAAGTCGAGCGCGAGTTTCGCGAGCGGGTTCAACTTGGCACGCGGCTGCATGGGGACATTCATAGTTCCTTGATGCCTTTTGCCCGCGCCCGGATCAAGAGGCGGCGGAATCGGCAAGGCCGACGATCGCGCGCGAAAAGGCGCGCGCCTCGAAGGGCGCGAGATCCTCGACGGCCTCGCCGACGCCGACAAAATATACGGGCAGGCCGAAACGCGCCGCGAGGGCCACGAGGATTCCGCCTTTCGCAGTGCCGTCGAGCTTGGCGAGCACAATGCCGGTGACGCCCGCAACCTTGGCGAAGACTTCCGCTTGCGAGAGCGCGTTTTGGCCGACGGTGGCATCGAGCACCAGGAGCACCGCATGCGGCGCGGTATCGTCGAGCTTCTTGATCACCCGGTTGATCTTTTCCAACTCGCCCATCAGCGCCGCCTTGTTCTGCAGCCGGCCCGCGGTGTCGATGAGCAGAATATCGCTCTTCTCGGCGCGGGCGCGCTCGAGCGCTTCGAAGGCGACACCGGCGGGATCGGCGCCGGGCGCTTTGGCGACGACCGGCGCGTTCACGCGCTTTCCCCACAGCACCAGCTGATCGATCGCCGCGGCGCGGAAGGTATCGGCGGCGGCGAGCATGACGGAATGACCGTCCGCTTGCAGTCTTGCCGCGAGCTTGCCGAGCGTCGTCGTCTTGCCCGAGCCGTTGACGCCGACGCCGAGCACGACGAACGGCTTTTTCGAAGCGTCGACGGAAAAAGGCTTCTCGGCGGACGAAAGCACCGCTTCGATCTCGCGTGCCACGAGCGACTTGATCTCGTCTTCACCAAGTTCGTGGGCGGGCCGCGCCCGGCCGACCGCGGCGACGATCTTCTCCGCCGTGGCGGTGCCAAGATCCGCCTGAATGAGAAGGTCCTCCAGCGCTTGCAGGGTCGCCTTGTCGAGCCGGCGGCGGCCGAGGTGGGCGATGCCGTCGCCGAGGCGCGAGGCGGTGCGCGCGAGCCCCGCCGAAAGGCGCCGCCACAGTCCGGCTTCGTTCGCGCCCATGCGCGCTACGCGGCGATCAATCGCCGCCCGTCATGGCCGGCGATGAATACGTCTTGGATCGCACCCGGCGCCGCCGGCCGGTCGAGCCGCACCTCGGCGTAGTGCTCGGTGCGTCCGCTGGTGCGCTCGACGAGCACCTTTCGCCGGCGGCCGACCTCGCTCGCCAGATGACGCCGCAACGCCGTCTCGCCCTTTTCGCGCAGGCGGCGCGCGCGCTCCTTGGCGTAGCCGCGGCCGAGCTGCGGCATCTTCGCCGCGGGCGTACCCGCGCGGGCGGAGAACGGAAAGACATGCAGGAAGGTGAGGCCGCAATCGTCGATCAGCGCGAGCGAATTGCGAAAATGCGCTTCCGCCTCGGTCGGGAAGCCGGCGATAAGATCGGCGCCGAAGACGATGCCGGGCCGCAGCCGCCGCGCGTCGGCGCAGAAGGCGACGGCGTCGGCGCGCAAGTGCCGCCGCCTCATGCGCTTCAGGATCAGGTCGTCGCCGGCCTGCAGCGACAGATGGAGGTGCGGCATCAACCGCTCCTCTTCGGCGAGCGCGCGCAAGAAATCGCCGTCGATCTCGACCGGATCGATCGAGGAGATGCGCAGGCGCGGCAGCTCCGGCAGATGGCGAAGGATCGCGCGCACGAGCGCGCCGAGCCGCGGCTTGCCGGGCAGGTCGGCGCCCCAGGCGGTGAGGTCGACGCCGGTCAGCACAACTTCGTTGTAGCCGTTGTCGACGAGGCGGCGAATCTGCGCGACGACCTCTCCCGCGGGCACCGAACGCGATGGACCGCGGCCGTAGGGGATAATGCAGAAGGTGCAGCGATGATCGCAACCGTTCTGCACCTGCACGAAGGCGCGGGCGCGGCCTTCGAAGCCGTCGGCGAGATGCAGCGCGGTCTCATGCACCGCGGCGAGATCGTCGATCTTGACCTTTTCCTCGCCGCCGATGCCGAAGTCGAGCGCGCGCTTCGTTTCGACCCAGGTCGCGGGGGCGGTTTTCGACGCGTTGCCGAGCACGCGATCGACCTCGGGCATTGCGGCAAAGGTGGCGGGCTCGGTCTGGGCGGCGCAGCCGGTGACGATCACGCGAACGCCCGGCCGCTCGCGCGCCACGCGGCGAATTGCCTGGCGCGCCTGGCGCACGGCTTCCGCCGTCACCGCGCAGGAGTTGACGATGACGGCATCCGCCAGGCCGGCGGCTTCAGCGTGCCGTCGCACGGTCTCGGATTCCGCCGCGTTCAGCCGGCAACCGAAATTGATGACCTGCAGAGACATACTTTCCTCAGGCCACACTGGCTTCGGCGAGCATCGCGGGGGAGAGCTTGCCTTCGAACTCGAACTCCACCGGTCCGCTCATCAGCACGTGATCGTCGCTTTCGCGCCATTCGACCGCAAGATCGCCGCCCGGCAGGGTGACGCGAACCTTGCGTCCGGTTCGCTTGGTGCGAACGGCAGCGACGGCGGCGGCGCAGGCGGCCGAGCCGCAGGCGCGCGTGAGCCCGGCGCCGCGCTCCCACGTTCTCACGATCAGATGATCCGGCCCCGCGAGCTGGGCGAGCGAGACGTTCGCGCGCTCGGGAAAGATCGGGTGGTTCTCTAACATCGGCCCGAAGCGCGCGAGATCGTGCGCGGCGACGTCATCGACCCAGAAAATCACGTGCGGATTGCCCATGCTCACCGCCGAGGGCGAGTGCAGCACCGGCTTGTCGATCGGCCCGATCTGCAGCTCGATCGCGCGGGTGTCGCGGAATTCCTCGGCGAGCGGGATTTCGTTCCAGCGCAAGCGCGGCGCGCCCATGTCCACCGTCACCGTGCCGGGCATGGATTCGATCATGCAGGCGACCACGCCCGCCGGCGTTTCGAAGGCCAGGGTTTTCTTTCCCGTCGCCTTCGAGACGAGCGCGGCAACACAGCGCATGCCGTTGCCGCAGGCGCCGGCCTCGGAGCCATCGGAGTTGAAAATCCGCACGAAAGCTTCGGTGCCGGCCGTGCGCGGCGGATAGAGCGCCATCAACTGATCGAACGGCACCGCGCCCGGGCGGGCAATGGCGCGCGCTTCGGCCGCGGTGACCGGCCCCGGGGCGGCGCGCAGATCGAGCACGACGATCTCGTTGCCGAGGCCGTTCATTTTGACGAAGGGGCGGTTCTGCAGCGCGCTCATGACAACCGTCGCGGTTGAAGGAGCTTATAGGAGAAAGCAAGGGGCGTTTGCGAGTCACCGCTGTGGCCTACTACCCGGGTTGCCGCATTCGGTGTTAAAGAATTGCGGCGAAACCCGGTTGCATCAGGATCAGCCATGGCGGTCTGCTACGTCCTCATTCCCCTGACGACCCGCGTTCTCGCGGCGTTGTTGCTCGCCTTCGCGCTCGCTCTGGCCGTGCAGGCGCAGGAACCGAAAACGCCGGCGCCGAGCGCGACCCAGGATCCCTTCGGCGAGGAAGTCACGCTGCCCGAACGCAAGGCGCTCTTTCGCCACAACAAGACGAGCTGGGAAGAAGCCTGGGTCAATCTCGTCGCCGCCTTCAAGACGGCGCGGGCGGAAGCCGAGCGGCTGAAACTCAATGTGAGCGGTCCTTCGCTGGTGATTTACCGCTCGACGAGCGACGAGGGATTCGAATTCGACGCGGCACTGCCGATCGAAGCTGATCCCGCCACGCCGCCCGGCGACGATTTCAAGATTGGGCCGACGCGCACCGGCAAGGCGATCAAGTTCGTCTATCGCGGACCGTTTGACGCGATGGATTCGACCTACGAGAACATCAGCAATTATATCGACTCCAAACGCATCGATGCCGAGGACCTCTCGATCGAGGAGTATATTACCGATCCGGTGACGACGAAGCCGGGAGAGATCGTGATCAATATCTATATGCCGCTTAAGAAGTGAGCGGCGAATTTTTTCTTTTTTTTGCTCGAGCATGATCTTTTCCGAAAACCGGTTCCCACTTTTCGGGATCATGCTCTAGACGATTTCCCATACCTCGCCGGGCAACAGCGTGCGGAAGCGCTCGGCCGAAACGCCCGCGGTCTTGAGTGCCACGGCAAGCGCTTCACGCGGCGCGTCGATCGCTTCATAAGTGAGCTTGAACGTGCCGTGATGAAGGGCGAGCGCGAACTCGGCGCCGCAATCGGCGAGCGCCCGGACGGCCTCTTCCGGGTTCATGTGCTGGTCGCGCATGAACCAGCGCGGCTCGTAGGCGCCGATCGGCAGCATTGCCAGGCGAAAAGGACCGTGGCGGTCGCGCGCGGTCTTGAAGTAATGGCCCTCGCCGTAGCCCGAATCGGCGACGAAGTAGATTTTTCCGCCCGGCGTTTCGATCACGAAGGAGGCCCACAAAGCCTTGTTGCGGTCCCAGAGGTTGCGCGCCGACCAGTGGCGCGTGGCGACGGGCGTGACGGAAAAACCGCGGCCGAGATCGACGCGCTCTTCCCAATCACGGGCCTCGGCGCCGATCGCCGGATCGTAGGCGCGCATGATGGCGTCGTTGCCGAGCGGCGTGATCACGCGCGGACGATGCGCGGCCGCAAGCCGCGACAGCGTCGCGACGTCAAGATGGTCGTAATGGCCATGCGAGACGAGCACGAGGTCGATCGGCGGCAGCGCCTCGAACGCGATGCCGGGGGCGTTGACGCGCTTGGGGCCGACGAACGTGAAGGGCGAGGCGCGCTCGGACCAGACGGGATCGCACAAAATGTTCAGGCTCGCGGTCTGAATGAGCACGCTGACATGGCCGACATGGGAAACGCGGATGGTTTTTCCCTCGACCCGGGCGGGCGGCCGGTCGGAATAGGGGCTCGGCGCCCGCTCCGGCCATGGCGTGCCGCGCTCGCTGAAGAACCGCAAAAGATCGGCCGGCTTTTTCAAGGGCGAGCTGTGCGGATCGAAGAAGCGCACGCCGTCGAAATGATCGGAAGGAGGGCCGTCGTAGTAGCGCGCGAACCAGGCCCGCGCCGCCGCGCCGCCGCCGAGTGCGGCGGCAAGTGCTGCAAGGCCGGCGAGAATTCTGCGGCGCGTGAATTTCATGCGCCCGCTCTAGCACAAGAGATCACCGAAATAGTCCGGTTCCAAGGAGCAGGTCATTTTGTTGATTATTCGCTCAGCGCCAGCAGCGCCGCTTAGGCCACGTCGCCAGTGCGGTCAAAGGGAGGTTGCTTTTCGATCTTGCGGATGGAGTCTAGATCAGTGACCCAGTGCTGTGCCGAGCGAAACCAAAGCTGCACTCTTGGGACAAGTTGGTCGCGTTGACGAACCGTGCCCACGCGGATCGCATGGACTTTGGGTCCATCTCCAACAGCGGTTGAATAAATTGGGGTGCCGCATTCGGGACAGAACGCTTGCGGCCGCTTTGTCCCGCCTTCGCTCGTCTTGACGTAGATTTTCAATTTGCCCGAACGAAGCTTGAAAGTGCCTTGCCGGGTGAACGCAACGGCACGAAATGCCGAGCCCGATAGCGTCTGGCAGTCAGCGCAGTGACAGATTGTGACCTTTTCCGGGTCGACCTCCGCCTCATAGGTGATGTGACCGCAGTGGCACCCTCCGTCGATTTTCATAACCGAAGCCTCCTACCGCGCCCACTTCCGCGCGATTGCAGTTTAATGGATATCGTTGTGCAGTTTCCGGCTATGCATGCCGGTCAGGACGGCTGAACCAGCGGTGCTATGCCCGTCCGCTTGCTCAGGCTTGAGCCAGTAGCTCCCGATATATGGCCTGGCCGACCTTTCGATCGCCGAGATAATTATTTCCACCACTTGTCCGATGAGGATCAGGTAATGCGTCAGCACAAGCCGTCTTGCGAGACGCCGCTGCCGAGTGGCTCGCCGGCGATAAAAGTCGAAGTCGATCGAGCCGTCCGGATGTCGGCGAATGTCTAGGGATTGGATCATCGTATCCTCCACTTGCTGGGCCTCAGCCGGCACTGTATTTATTTCTAAAAGGATGATAATCAGCACACTTGGAATAAGATTGATGAATTCTAGGAACGAGCATGGACGCTACCGGAGACATGCGGGCTTTCGTGCGAGTGGTCGAGCGCCAGAGTTTTTCGGGTGCCGCTGATGTTCTCGGGCTGACCCCATCAGCAGTTTCCAAACTCGTCAGCCGACTTGAAGACCGGCTCGGGGTGCGGCTCCTTCACCGCACCACGCGACGTTTGGCATTGACTTCAGAGGGCGACGTTTATTTTGCCCGCGCGCGTCAGATTCTCGCCGATATCGACGAGGCGGAGACAGAAGTCGCGAAATCGCGGAGTTCGCCGCGTGGGCACCTGCACGTCAACACTAGCAACGCTTTCGGGACGCACCAACTCGCGCCGGCGCTGCCGGATTTTCTGAAACGCTATCCCGACATCGAGGTTGAGCTGTCGATCACCGACCGCATCGTGGATTTGGTCGAAGAGCCTGCCGATGTGACGATTCGTGCCGGACGCATCGGCGACATGTCGTTGAGCGCGCGCAAGATCGCAGAAGTGGAGCGGGTTATCTGCGCCGCGCCGTCGTATCTGAAACGACATGGCATTCCACGCATGCCTGCCGACCTAGCGAAGCATGTTTGCATCGTATTGGCGGTAGCGGAGTCGAGTCGCTGGCCATTCCGCACGCGCGACGGAATCGAGCATATTGAGGTCGCGCCCCGCGTGGTGACGGATAACGGCGAAGTCGCGCTGCGGCTGGCGCTCGATGGCGCGGGCATCTTACGGATTGGCGATCTGCTCGTCGGGGAGCCGATCCGGCGCGGGTTGTTGGTGCCCTTGCTGAGCGATGTCCACCACGCTGAGACGCTTTCACTCTCTGCCCTTTATCTTGCGGGACGCCACCGCTTGCCGAAGGTGCGGGTCTTTCTCGATTTTCTAATGGAACGATTCGCGTCTGCGCCTTGGCGCATTAAAGCGAATAAACAAGCGAAGAAGACCCTTGTCTTGACTTGCTTTTGAGCCACCCCTAGTTTCCGCGCGCTCACGGGAAGTACGCGAGCCTGATCCACCGCCCACCGGTCCAGAAGAGGCCGGAGGCCAACGTCCGACAGCGCGATGCGCCCTCGGGCGCGAAAGCGTTTGGCGCGATGTTCGACACGCTGTCGGAAAAAATCGGCGGCATTCTGGGCCGGCTCACGGGCCGTGGCGCGCTGTCGGAAAACGACGTGCGCGAGGCGATGCGCGAGGTGCGCAAGGCGCTTGTAGAGGCCGACGTCGCGCTCGAAGTCGCCCGCGCCTTCACCGACAAGGTGGCGGAACGCGCAACCGGCGCCGACGTGATCCA
>WNEY01000349.1_pt1 | contig 29055 bp, 26 predicted proteins | sample 5400531 | NCBI WGS metagenome assembly WNEY01 (sample SAMN13153338, study PRJNA577476) | soil metagenome | isolation source: 200 cm saprolite under Douglas fir tree site 1 | place: USA:California | collected 2015-04-18
CGGCGACGCAGTCACCGGACTGCACGTTCGCGATCGCGCCATCGGTCCGCAGCTGCCAGCGCTGGAAAATCGTTCCTTTGCAAGAACGCAACCTTAGGGGCTGAGTCCGGCCGCCAGAGGCCAGGCAATACCGGGCCAGTGTGATCGTGCCGTCCTGGGTGAACGTCCACGACTGGGCCGGGCCCTGGCGGCACTGGACGACCCCGATCCCCTTGCCGGTCCGGCCCAGGCACAGGCGCGAGTGATTCAGCTGGATGGGCCCGGTCGGCCCGGTGTCGGCGGGCTGGTGTACCTGCCAGCTGAACACCACGGCGGCGAGCTCCGAACCGCTGCTGTCGGAGACGCTGATGATCGGGCCGTAGCTGCCCGGCTTGGACAGCACGCCGCTGATCAGCCCGCAGGGGCTCAACTGCAGGCCGGGCGGCAGCCCGGTGGCGCTGAACTTCAAGGTGCAACCAGGCAGCCCGTCCGGTGCCCGGACCTGAAGCAACTGCGGGCCTCCGGTCATCCCGGTCCGCGCCCTCGGCGCCTGCAGGTCGGGCAGGTTGTGCACGTTCCAGCTGAAGCTATCGTCGACTGGCGTCAGGCCGGTCCCGCTCACCGTGACGCTGACCGTCCCCGAAGCCGGCGCGGCCGGTGTCGTCCCGGTGATCAGTCCGGTGACCGGATCGATCGTCACGCCAGCCGGGAGCCCGGTGGCGGTGTAGCTCAGCGGCTGACCGGAGTCCAGCGAGCGCACCGCGACGCTGGGGTTCGCGTTCGTCCCGACGCTCAGGCTGCCCGGCGCCGCGACCTCGAGGGCGGTCGGGCTGAGCGCGCTGATGTCGGTGCCCACCTCGATGCCGGGCACCTTGCCGACGCTGGTGTACTGCCAGTAGGCGTAGCCGCTCCATCCGGCGGGCAACAGCGGGGACGTGTGGGCGGCGGCGTAGTCCGCGATCCACAGCGGATCGCCGGCGAACGCGGTCGAGGAGGCCGTGCACTTGTTCCACCAGCCCGAGACCGTGTAAATGGCTGGCAGCTGCCCGGTGCGCCGGTCGACCTCCCTGACGAACGCCCTGATCCACGACACCATCTGCGCCGCCGTCAGCCCGTAGCACTCATCGGTGTGGTCCTGCGTGGCGTAAGGGTCGAACTCCAGGTCCGCGATCAGCGGCAGGGTCGCGCCGTCGTGGCCCGCCCCGGCGTGATCGACCGCGAAATCCGCCTGCAAGATCCCGCCGGAATCGCCTGGATTGGCGAAGTGATAGGCCGCGACCAGCAGCCCGGCGGCCTTAGCTCCGGCCAGGTCGGAGGCGTAGAAGGGGTTGGCGTAGTAGCCGCCCTCGGTGGTCTTGATGAACGCGAACCGGTAGCCCGCACCCGCGACCTGCGTCCAGTTGATCGCGGCACCGCCCGGATGATTTCCTGAGGACACATCCACGCCCACGACAGCGCCCTTGCCCGGGCTCTGCCTAAGGTCCGGCGGCGGCGCCGTTCCGCCGCCCGACAGCCTCCGCTCGGTCAGCGGCGAGTGAGTCGCGCCAACGTTGAAGTGCCCGCCAGGACCGGGCCCGGCGGCCGAGGCGGACTGAGCCGTACCCGGCGCGGCAACCGCCGCGACGACCGCTAGGACGGTCAGGACCGCTTTCCCGCGCACGGCGAACATGATCGTCTCCCAGGCGTCTTGGTGGGTTGCCGAGAGACAACTTAGCGCTATTGACAGCAATTACCTCAAGTGTTACTGATGTGTAACAACGGTGTCATAGCTGGGTTATTGCCGCACGACAATCGGCCCGATCGGCCGTGACGGGGCAAGCCGGTCTGACCGTGCGCAGGTGGGTTCATTGGCCCGGCCGAGCCCCGGGAGAGCCGATGAAACACCGGCGAATTCACCGTTACCTGGCTGGCGTCCCGATGGTCGCGGTCGCTGTTACCTTCGCAATGCTGCTCGACGGACTGACCACGCTGGTGTCCGACCTCGGGATACTAGGCCTGACCACCGCGCTGCTTTCTCTCACGTGCCAGGTCTGTGTGCAGCAGCTGCAAGGATCATCCTTCCTCACTAGCCTGAACCAAACGCCAACCGTCGCGGGTCGTCCCCCCGGGCTAGCTCAGCCGGCCGCCGTGAGGTCGTGCCGGCTGACGAAGCCGGACAGGTCTTCGCGGCGGATCACGCTGGCGAGTAGTTCGGGAAACAGGTCGGGGGTGCAGGCGAAGGCCGGCACCCCCAGGCCTGCGCAGGCGGCGGCGAGCTGGTGGTCGTAGCTGGGCGTGCCGTCGTCGGAGAGCGCGAGCAGTACGATCAGCCGGACGCCGCTGCCCGTCAGCGTGGCCAGGCGCCGCAGCAGCGCGGTCTCGTCGCCGCCTTCGAACAGGTCGGAGACCAGCACCATGATCGTGTCGGTCGGCCTGGTGACCAGCGTCTGGGCGTAGCCGACCGCGCTGTTGATGTCGGTACCGCCGCCCAGCTGGGTGGCGAACAGCACGTCGACCGGATCGGCCAGCTGATCGGTCAGGTCGACGACCGAGGTGTCGAAGACGACGAGCTTGGTGCTGACCGCGCGCAGCGAGGCCAGTGAGGCCGCCATCACTCCGGCGTAGACGACCGAGGAGGCCATCGAGCCGCTCTGGTCGACCAGCAGGATGACATCGGCCAGCGCGGCGACCCGGCGGCGGCGCGAGTGCCCGATCAGCTGCTCGGCGATGATCGTGCGCAGCTCGGGCTGGTAGTGCTTCAGGTTGGCGCGGATCGTGGCGGGCCAGTCGACGTCGGCTAGCCGGGGGCGCCGGTTGCGCGCGGAGCGGTCCAGGGCGCCCAGCACGGCTCGGTGCAGCTCGGCTTGCAGCCTGCGCTCGATCTCCGCTACGACCTTGGCGACCACGATCCGCGCGGTCTGCCTGGTCTGCTCGGGCAGCGCCGACTTGAGGGACAGCAGGGTGCCGACCAGGTGCACGTCCGGCTGGACGGCGGCGAGTAGTTCTGGTTCGAGCAGCAGCTGGCGCAGGCCAAGGCGGTCCATCGCGTCGCGCTGCAGCACCTGGACGACTGGGGTGCGGAAGTAGGTCCGGATATCGCCCAGCCAGCGGTGTACGGACGGGGCCGACCCGCCCAGGCCCGCGCTGCGCTTACCGGCCTCCGGCCTGGCGTCGTACAGCGCGGCCAGCGCCTGGTCGATCGCGGTGTCCCGGTCGGACAGGCCCATCAAGCCGTCGCCCGCGCCACGGGAGCCTGAGCCGTCCTCGGCGGCGCTCCCGAGCACTAGGCGCCAGCGGCGCAAGCGCTCGGTGTCGGTCGTTTGCTCAGCCATGTGACACCTCAGCCAAGTGACACCTCAGCCATCGGCCACCTCCGGTCTCGATGAGCCCAGCGCGGCCGCCAGCACCGGCAAGATCAGCTTGACCCGCTCGATGTCCCAGTCCTCGGCGCCATCCGGCCCGGCCGACGTCCCGGCTGCGCCCGCTGTCCTGCGGCCCGATCGCACCAGCTCGCCCATCTGGCGCCGCTCCGGCCACGGGAACTGCGAAAACGCCCGGCGCAGCAGCGGCAGCACCTCTTCGAAGGCTTCGCCCCCCAGCTCGGACAGCCAGTCATCGAGCAGTTGCCACAACGCACGGTCGCGTAGCAGGACCAGTCCTGAGCCGCGCAGGAACCCGTCGAGCCAGCGCACCGCCGTGGTGATCTGCTCGCGCGCCGACAGCACCCGGGCCAGCCGCAGTCCGGCCTGCTCGGGTTCGAGCACCGAGGCGTCGATCAGCAGCCGGACCGACCGGCCGCCGACCAGCCCGGGCGCACCGGAAAGGTCGGCGACCGAGCGGAGCGCGCCGTGCCAGGCCGTAACCTGCTCGGGCTTGCCGACCAGCGACAGGGCGTCGGCGGCCGCGTCGATCGCCTGCGTCATGTCCGCCGCCGCGTCGTCGTCGAGCGAGGCGCAGGCCGCGGGCAGCCCGGCGAACACCCGGATGAGCAGCGAGTCGACGACGGCCCGCACGACGTCGGTATCGGTCTGGCGCACGCTGCCGTAGCGCAGCACCCGGGCCAGCGGCGGTACGGCCATCATGAGCTGCTGGACGTCGCCGGTCCTGGCCGAGCGCTCTTCCAGCGCGCCGGTGACCGCGATCAGCGCATCGGGCAGCTCGGCGAGTACCACGGCCTCGACCAGCTTGGTGATCTGCGACAGCTGCTGGGCGCTGGCGGAGCGCTCGATCACCACCCCGGTCGCGGCCGACCCCACGGTCGTGCCGTACCGGGCGTGCTCGATGAGCGTGACCAGGTACTCCGGCTGCCAGCGCAGTCGCCAGGCCTCCTTGAACGTGCCCTCGCCGCTCGCGACCGTGACCGTGCCCCAGGGCACATCGAGCAGGCGCAGCCGGTGCAGCAGCCGGGACCGGTCCCGGTCGTTCTCCTTGCGCAGGTCGAGTTCTACATCCCGGTCGGCCGCCGTGGGCCGGAACCTGAGCCTCCGGCACCGGGCCTCGAAGTCGGCCTGCAGCGGCACCACGGGCACATCCGGCGGCACTTCGCCCAGTTCCTCGCCGATCACCAGCTTGCTGGTGATGAGCCGGAGCGGAGTGTCATCGCCGTGGCACAGGATCGACTGCACCGCGTCCGTCAGCTCGGTTAGCCCGGGCAGCGACCGGCCCCGCACGGCCGCCAGCGCCTCGGCCAGCCTTACCGCCTCCAGCGCGGCGGCGGTGGACGCGGGCAGGTCGGCTTCACGCAGCAAGGCCGCGGCCTTGACCACCCACCGGGTCGTGACCTTGTCAGGTGCCCGCCACAGATGCGCGTACCAGCCGGGGGAGACCACCCCGGCGCCGTAGCCGCTCGCGTGGGTCAGCCGCTGCGAGGTCCAGGGCACCCAGGTGACCCGCGTCCTGACGGTCGGCAGGCCGCGCAGCAGTTCGGCGTCGGCCCGGGCGGTCGTCGCCGCGATGAGCGCGGGGACATGCCAGGCGCCGCAGATCACGGCGATCCGCTCGTGCCCGGCCTTGACCGCCGCCCGGACCCCCGATCGCATCGCGGCCTCGCGCTGGCTCTCCCGCACCGGCAGCGTCCAGCCGTCCTGCGCCGCGGCGGCCCGCAGCTCGGTCATCGCCTCGCCGATCGCGGCGAACAGCTCAAGCGGATCACCGCCGAGCCGGTGTTCGACCACGTCCTCCCACCAGCGCTCAGGATCGTCGTGACCGGCCGCCGTGGACAGCCAGGCCAGCGGGTCGGCCGCGATGGCGGGCCGCTCGTCCTGGCCGCCAGGCTCCCCGTCCGATTCCTCGGGCTCCTCGGGCTTCTCGGGATCCTCCGGCTCCTCGGGCTTCTCCTGTGCCAGCCGCCCCCTCCGGCCCGCCAGCGTCACCGCCGCCGGCAGGTCAATGAACCGGACCGGCTGCCCCGCCTTCGCGGCGTGCACCAGCGCCTGCCATTCCGGCGAGAACTCCGCGAACGGCCAGAACGCGGCCCGCCCCGGCTTGTCCGGCGCATGCGCCAGCATCGCGACCGGCGGAACCAGCGACCCCACATGCCGGGTGATCTCATCGGCCTCCGGCGGTCCCTCGATCAAGATCACGCCGGGGTCGAGCGCGGCCAGCGCGGCCCGCACCGCTCGGGCCGAGCCAGGCCCGTGGTGGCGGACGCCGAAGACGGCGGTGGTGCTCGCCGACGTGCTCATCGGTTGCTCATCAACCTAGGGCGACCGTCAGATCACGGCAGGCGCGATACAGGTCGTGCCAATCCTCGCGCTCCTTGACGACCGCTTCCAGGTACTCGTTCCAGGCGACGCTATCAGCCGCGGGGTCCTTGATCACGGCGCCGACGAGCCCGGCCGCTACATCGGCCGCGTTCAGCTCGCCGTCGCCAAAGTGCACGGCCAGCGTCATGCCGTTGGTCAGCACGCTGATCGCCTCCGCGGTCGACAGCGTCCCGGTCGGCACCTTGAGCGTCGTCCGGCCGTCGCCGGTGACCCCGGACCGCAGCTCCCTGAACACTTGCACGACCCGGCGGACCTCGGCCAGCGCGGGCGGTTCGGCGGGCAACTGCAGTGCCCGGCCCAGCTCGGCTACCCGGCGGCTCACGATCTCCACCTCTTCCTCGGCGCTTTCCGGCAGCGGCAGCACGACGGTGTTGAACCGGCGCTTGAGCGCGCTGGACATCTCGTTCACGCCCCGGTCGCGATCGTTGGCAGTCGCGATCAGCGTGAACCCGGGCACCGCCTGGACCTCGAAGCTCAGCTCAGGCACCGGCAGCGTCTTCTCCGACAGCACGGTGATCAGCGCGTCCTGGACCTCGGCCGGCATCCGGGTCAGCTCCTCGATCCTGACCACCTTGCCCGCCCGCATCGCGGTCATCACCGGCGAGGCCACGATCGCGTCGGTCGACGGGCCCTCCGCGATCAGCCGCGCGTAGTTCCAGCCGTACCTGACCGCGTCCTCGGCCGTCCCGGCCGTCCCCTGGACGATCAGCGTCGAGTCGCCGCTGATCGCAGCGGACAGGTGCTCGGAGAGCCAGGTCTTGGCGGTGCCGGGCGGGCCGAGCAGGAGCAGCGCCCGGTCGGTGGCGAGCGTGGCGACCGCGACCTCGATCAGCCGTCTGGAGCCGACGTACTTGGGCGTGATCACGGTGCCGTCGGGCAGCGTTCCGCCCTGGACGTACAGCACGACCGCCCACGGCGACAGCCGCCAGGACGGCGGCCTGGCCTTGTCGTCAGCCGCGCTGATCGCGGCCAGCTCGTCGGCGTACTGCTGCTCCGCGTGTGGCCGAAGAACGGCTGCGGTTGGCCCGGCGGTGGATGTCGTCACAGGGTCGGCTCCTGCTCTAGTTCGCGGCGCATCGCCGCGCGGACGGACAAGGTGTTCATCAGCTCGGCCCAGGCATCGAGCAACCGGGGGTGGACCTCGGCCTGGTCGAGCGGCGGCAGGGCCGGCGGCTCCAGCCGCGCGCCCGCGATCCGCAGCAGCCTGCGCAGCTGGGTGATATGGCCGTATCGACCAAAGGCGTCTGGATCGGTGCGTAGCTGGCGAACCACATACTCCCGCACCGCGCCGGACAGCTCATCCGGCCACGGCCCGGGCACCAGCTCGAACGCCTCGAACAGCGAGTCGCCGGGTCGCCCGGCCAGCCAGCCCGCGAGGTCAGCCGGCGCTAGCTCGTTCATCAGCTGCGTGGAGTAGGGGCCGACGTGGGTCCGACTCAGGTCGAGCAGCGCCAGGATCCAGGGCGTGTCCCGGTCCCTCATCGCGGCCGTGGTCCAGCCATTGCGCAGCGCGTCGGCCCAGCTTGTCCGCTCGGCCAGCGCCAGCAGCCGGTCCGGCGCCAGCCCGGTGTGCCCGGCCCACCAGCTCACTGGCGGCACGGCGACGATCTGGGTGAGCATCCAGCCGCGATGCCCGGCTCCGCCCCGGGCGCCGGATTCCAGCCCGTCCGCTGCCATCTCAGCGGTGATCTTGGTCGGCGGCGTGACCACGAGGGTCGTGCCGTCCACGCGCACCGCTGCCGCCGCCCGGCTCGCCGCCCGGACCGCGACCGCCGAGCCAGGCAACCTGGCCAGCAGCTCGGTCGCCGCCCGGCGCACCTCGATGCTGCGGTCCGCGAGCGCATGGCTGAGGAATGGTTCATCGGCACCGCTTAGACCTATAACAAGCAAGGAGATGAACGCTTTGCGGTCCTTGGCCCCGTCACCAGGCCAAGTCGACTCCACGAGCTCACGTCCGGCCGCCGGGTCGGTCTGCCGCACCCGCTCGAGCAGCTCACGCCTGGTCCGATGATCGGCCGTCGTCCAGCCGCTCAGATCCGGCTGGCTGGTCTGCTGCACGGCAGTGACCCAGCTCCACCCCGGGTTGCCGGCCGCCGTTGCCAGCCAGGTCGCCAGCGGGCCGAGCACCGGTGCCAGCGCCTCCCGCAGCTGCTGGTTACCGGCCGCGCTCGTCAGCAGCGCCGGCAGCAGCGCCTCAGGCGGCCTGCGCCCGGCCCGGCCCGCCATCCGCACCCACTCGGTCACCAGCTCGGGCCGGCCAGCCGCCATCAGTTCCGCCAGCCGCCGTCTGGCCGCAACGCTGACGGCGGGCCGGTCATCAACCGGGGCCGGCGTCGGCGCGGGCCGGTCAGACGCTTCCGCCGCCACGTACCCGGCCCGCCGGGCCCGCGAGGCCAGCGCGGCCAGGTGCAGCAGGCGAAGGCCGTCGGGTTCGTCGCCGGTCCGCGCGAGTTCGGCGAGCATCGGGGCGGGCGGGGGCACGGTCGCGCGCCGGGTGCCAAGCACCGCCGCGTCGACGAGTTCCGTCCAGTAGGTCATGCGATGAGCTGCCCGTCCTGGCCGGCCAGGGCGGCGGCCTGCGGCCGGAACGCGAAGCCGTCCCACTCGCCGGCCACGTCCACGGGCGAGCCGCCGGACAAGGCGAGCAGGCGCCAGCGCACCTCGGCCGTCGAGGCGATCGGTACCGCTCGACCGGCGGCGTCCCGCAGCTGCCACGAACTGGCTGGCCCTGTTGCTGCTGGCCCTGTTGCTGCTGGCCCGGCCGGCGGCAGGACGGTCACCGTGCGCACCGCCACCGGCAGCAGATCGGCCCACGGGTCGACGGCCATCAGGGTGGCGACGCCGGACAGCGCCTCCGCCCAGCTGGCCGAGCCAGGGAGCGGCCCGAGCGGCCTGCCTTCATCGTGCCGTTTGAGTATCAGCACCCGGTGCGGCGCGGTGCCCGGGTAGCGGGCCAGGGACGCCTCCGACCTGGCCCCGGGTGGCAGCCCAGGCTCCAGGTACTGTCCCGTGACCGCGAACGCCAGATAGCTGACCACCTCCCCGCTGCGTTCGCCGTAGAGCCACTGCTGAAGGCTCTTGAGCTGGCCGTCTTCGTCCTGGCGCTGGCCGAGCACGGCCCAGGTGTCGGTGATCTCCTGGCCGGCTTGCAGGACCTCGAGCGTCGTCTGGCTGTAGCCGATCCTGGTGCGCAGCGCCTGGGTGGTGGCCGGCGGCATCGCATCGCGTCGTTGCCAGGCCTCGCACAGCAGGTAAAGACCGCCGAGTTCGTCCAGCATCCGCTCCGGCCAGTCCGGTCGCTGGCTGCCCGCCGCCGCGATCTCGGCCAGCCTCCGTACCCGGTTCGCCAGGCCGCGCGCCTGCGCGTCGATCATGCGGCGGGCGATCTGATCCCACCACTGCCACGGCTGGGCTTGGGCGGCGGCCAGCCCGCCGCGCGCCAGGTCGGCTAGCCAGCGGCGCAGCTCCTCGACCCCGGCGTCCACCTTCTTGTCCCGGTTCGCCGCCCGGCGCTGCTGTGCTTTTTGGTCGACCGGGGCTTGCGGGTCGGTCGGCGCGGCGCTGGTCTTTGGCGGCGCGGCGGCCTTCTTCGCCTCCCGGTCGGCCCGGGAGGCCAGCCATTCGCCGACCCAGGCCGGGCGGGTCGTCGTCGGCACTTGGTCGTCGGCCAGCAAGAGCAGCAGCCCGATCGCGTGCTTGCACGGGAACTTACGGCTCGGGCAAGAACACTTGGTCGCGCCGTCGTCCAGCGCCGCCTGGCAGCGATAGGGGTTCGAGCCGCTGCCCTGGCACTCACCCCAGACCGCCTGCTCGTCGCGGCCGAGGCTCGGCCACTTGGCGGTCGTTGCCTGGCTCTGGCCGGCCTTCGCCGCCGAGGCGTCCGGCGCCAGGCCGAGCACCTGCTCCCGGCGATAAGTCTGCATTCCCACGTCCCTAGTTAACTCCGGCGCTCATCCTCTACGATCCGAGCCCAGATAAGCACTCAAACGCGGCGAATCTGTGCCTTCTGGCGGTGTTAGGCCTTCTGGCGGTGCGGGGCGAGCACAGCGTGGTGATCGTCGTCGGCTTGATCGGGCTGCGGATCGGCGTGGACCAACGCGGCCGACAGCTGGGGCAGCGCATGCAGGAGCTCGTGCTCCGCGGCCACCGTGATCTGATGCGCGCCGACCGCGCTGGCGGAGCCGTCGACGAAGATCTCGCACTCGGCCCGGAGCCGGTGACCGATCCAGCGCAGCCGGACATCTCCTACGTCGAGCACGCCGGGCACGGCGCGCAGCGTCCGCTCGGTCTCATCCACCAGCGCCGGATCGACGGCGTCCATCAGCCGCCGGTAGATCTCGCGGGCCGCCTGCCGCAGCACGGCCAGGATCGCGACGGTGATGACCAGGCCAATGACCGGGTCGGCCCAGTTCCAGCCGAGGGCCACGCCGCCGACGCCAAGCAGAACCGCCAGTGAGGTGAACCCGTCGGTGCGAGCGTGCAGGCCGTCGGCGACCAGGGCCGCCGAGCCGATCCGTCGGCCGACCCCGATGCGGTACCTGGCGACCACCTCGTTGCCGGTGAACCCGACCACCGCGGCGATCGCGACCGCCACCAGGTCAGTCACCGCGTGAGGGTGAACCAGCCGCTGCACCGCCTCGGTAGCGGCGGCGATCGAGGACAGCGCCATGATCAAGACGATGATCACCCCGGCCAGGTCCTCGGCCCGGCCGTAGCCGTAGGTATAGCGCCGGTTCGGCGGCCGCCGGCCAGCGAGGAACGCGACCGCGAGCGGCACGGCGGTGAGCGCGTCGGCCGCGTTGTGCAGCGTGTCGCCCAGCAGCGCGACCGAGCCGGAGAACGCGACCACGATCGCCTGCAGCGCCGCCGTCGCTACCAGGACGGCGAGCGAAATCCACAGCGCGCGAATCCCCTGCGCACTAGCCTCCATCGCCGCGTCCACCTTGTCACCCGCATCGTGCGAATGCGGCCGGACAACGGCGAGCACCCGGCCGACGAGTCCGCTCGGGTGAGCGTGCTCATGCCCGTGCTCGTGCCGGTCGTGCCCGTGCTCGTCGTGATCATGGTGCTCGTGCTCATCGTGAGGGTGATCTTGCTCCAGGTGGTCATCGCTCACGGATGCCAGCATGCCCGACCGGTCGCGCGGGATCTAGCGCTCCTCAAGTAGTTGGGTGCCGAGCGCGGTCACCGTGGGCACGACCGCGCTGCCCTGGCGCTGCGTCATGACCAGTCCGGCGCAGCGGAGCACGGACACATGATGGCTGGCCGTGGCGGGCGAGATGCCGAGCCGCCTGGCTAGTTCCGTGGTCGTGCAGCCTTCGCTGATGACGTCCAGGGCGGCGGCCCGCGTCTCGCCGAGGAGTGCGGCCAGAGTGCGCGATGGCGGCAGGCGGCCGACACCCCAGATAGCACGGGCGTCGGCGATAGACCGCAACGCTGGAGTTACGACGACGATCGGCTCGTCAGGCGGGCCACTGAGTGAAACACGTCCCACTTTGGGTGAAGACGGCCGGCACTATGACTAGTCCCCCGCCCCCGGCCGTCAGTTCGCGTGGCGGGCCTGGTCGACTCACCGTCAGAATGGGCGGCGACCATCGCAGGTCGGGGTGGAGGGTTTGCAGGAAGGCATGGACTCCGCCTCGGGCGAGCGTGCGCGCGTAGCCGGCGGCCGGCGAGCGTGCGCGCGTAGCCGGCGGCCTGTGCCTCTAGGTGGGCACGCAGGCGCGACCAATGCGACCCGAGGGCAGCGTTGAAGTAGCCCGCCAGGTTCCGGCCCAACTCCCGCCGCGCCGATATGTGCGCCGGCAGGTCGTTGATCCACGATGGCGGCGCGGTGGTCAGAATCGGCCTGGCGGCGTCGATCTCGGCCCGCATCGCGGCGGCCGATGCTGCGAGGACGGCTTCGATCCCGGCCTCTAGACTGGGCAGCGGACTGATCAGCGTTACCAGGTCAATTTGGCACGGGGGATGACGCCAGAGTGCTCAGCGCAAATCCAGCGTGCCGCGCTACGGGGCTGAGGTCCTGCGTCCAAGCGCCGTACCGGACGCCGCGTTTCCTCCTGAGAACGTCGAGGCTGAAGATCGTTTCTGTCAACGGCCCGTAAGTGGACATCACCGTCACCCGCGCGATGTCATCCGGCGTCAGGTGGATCTCAAGCATACGAATGCTATAGACCACGCGAAATCAGGCTCAAACGTATCGTTCATAACGATCTAATATGATTTAGGGGTCGGCTCGCACGCTTCGGCTCCGCGCCTCCGCCTCGGCTCCGCGCCTCCGCCTCGGCCGCCGCCACCCGGCTCCGTTCGACCATGATCAAGTAAAGTTGCGCAGCTCGCGCCTCCAAAATTCAGATGAATGTGCGCATTCATCTGAATGCCGCCAGGCTGGCGACAGATGAATATGCCCATTCATCCCCTTGAAGCCAGATGAATGTGCGGATTCATCTTTTTGATGGCACCGCCGAATCAGATGAATTCGCGCATTCATCTGCAGCTCAGTGCTTTATGTGACTAGCGGGGCTTGTGGGGTTAGGTGCGAGTGTCGCGTCGCATGAAAGTCCAGGCGTCGGTGACCATGTCGTGCAGGCCGCGCTGCGGATGCCAGCTGAGTTCGGTGCCGATGCGCTCGCTGGAGGCGATGAGGATCGCCGGGTCGCCGGGGCGGCGGTCGGTCATCTTGGCCGGGATGTCCCGGTCCGTGACCTCCCGGCAGGCGGTCAGCACCTCCAGGTTCGAATAGCCGGTGCCGCTGCCCAGGTTGTAGATCTTGTGCTGCCCGGGAGCGCAGGCCGCTAGCGCCAGCGCGTGCGCGGCCGCCAGGTCGGTCACGTGGATGTAGTCACGGATGCAGGTACCGTCCGGGGTCGGGTAGTCCGCGCCGAAGATGCTGACTGGCCCCGATCCGGCCTGAGCCACCGCCAGCACGTTCGGGATCAGGTGCGTCTCGGTGGCGTGCCGCTCGCCGAGCCAGCCCGCCCGCGGATCGGCGTGCGCGCCGGCCACGTTGAAGTAGCGCAGGCTCACCGCGCCGATGCCGTGCATTCGCGCCTGCTCGGTCAGCGCGGTGTCGACCGCGAGCTTGGACGCACCGTACGGACTAGTCGGCAGCGTCAGCGCGGACTCCTCGATCGGCACGCTGGCCGGCTCGCCGTAGACGGCCGCCGTCGAGGAGAAGACGATGCGATCGGTCCCGGTCTCGCGCATCGCTTCCAGCAACGCCAGCGTGCCGCCCAGGTTGTTGCCCCAGTACAGATCGGGCCGCGCGACGGACTCGGCCACCAGGGACCTGGCCGCGAAGTGCAGCACGGCGTCGAAGCCGGTGGCGAGCAGGTGCCCGGCCTCCCGCCGGATGTCACCCCGCACGAAGGTAGCCCTAGGCGGTACGGCATCTTCGTGCCCGGTGGACAGGTCATCCAGCACGACGACCTCGTGCCTGGCCGCGAGCAGCCAGGCCGCGACCACGCTGCCGATATACCCAGCGCCCCCGGTAACGAGCAGCCGCACCGATCGCTCCTCGCCTGGCCGTTCCGCTTTGCGGCATAAGTCTCGCACATTGAACGCCGCCCAGAATGCGCACCGGTGGTCGGTCCCGAAGCTCCAGGCCCAGACAGCTAGTGGTCGGAGATCCAGTTGCCGTGGAAGCCGAGGGGGACTCGAGCGGGCAGGTGGATGGTGGCTACCGGCTCGCCGGTGAAGTCCTGGGATGACAGGATCACCAGGTCGGAGGCGCCGCGCTCGGGGTTGTGCACGAACGCCATCACGTAGCCATCGTCCTCGGCTGCGTCGGGGGAGCGAGGCGCGAACACCGCCTCGCCGACGGTCGCGTTCCGGCCGAATTCTCGCGCCTGCGTAGTGCGGGCGTTCAGGTCGTGCTTGAGCAGCGCATTGGCGAACGCGCTGTCGCTGAAGTCGCCCTCGGTCGTGATCGCCCGCTCGACCTCGCCGATCGCGGCGCTATAGCCGTAGCGGTGCGGGTGGGACATGATCCGGTCATCGACCCGGGGGAACTCCTGTCCTCGGTCATCCAGCCGCTCCTGCTTTACCTTGCCGGCGGTCGGGTCGATGGTCCACCGGTCCAGGGTGACCGGCCCGTGGGCGGCCCACAGCGTCGACGGGTCGAATGAGTCGGTGTACTGGCACAGGTCGACGACGACCTGGCCGTTATCGGCGTCATAGGCGTTGAGGCAGTGGAAGACCCAGCACGGGTCGATGTCGATCCAGCGGACCTCGCCGCTCCCATCGCGGGGCAGCAGGCCGACGCGCGGCTGGTGGCTGGGGTTCCAGACGTACGGCAGCTCCTTGCCGGCCGCGACCGCGTCCAGGCTGAACGTGACCGGGAGGTCAAGCAGCACGACGTGGCTTGGCGTCAGCGCGAAGTCGTGCATCATCGGAACGTCCGGAATCGGCACGTTGGTGGTGCGCGCGACCTTTCCGGCCGCGTCGACGACCACGTGCTGGACGTGGTCCCAGGCCCAGAAGTACGCGATGGCGTGCAGTTCGCCGGTGGCGTGGTCGAGCTTGGTGTGAGCGGCGAAGCCGCCCGGCAACGTGCCGCCGAAGTCGGACGGGCCGACCGTGTCCAGCTCGTAGGTGAGCTCATAGGGGCGAGGCCCGGCTTCGACGGTAGCCAGCGTCCGGCCGCCGTGGCAGATGATGTGCGTGTTGGCGGCGAAGTCCGAATTCTCGTGCACGGGGCCGCCGGGCCACTCCTGGAAGTGGGCGGCAGCGACGGCCTTCGAGCGAACCCACCGGTTGCGGTACCACTCGGCGTTGCCGTCACGCAACCGCACTCCGTGGACCATGCCGGCGCCCAGGAACCAGTGATAGTTCGGGTCATCCAGCCCGAGCGGGTTCGGGCCGTTGCGCAGGTACCGACCGGTCAGTTCGGCCGGCAGGGTGCCGGTGATCGGCAGGTCGTAGGCGGTGATCTCCTCGGTTACCGGGGCAAATGAGCCTTGGAGAAAGCGGCTTGGGTCAGGCATCTCAATTACGCTCCTCGCCTGGGCTTCTTAGATCGATGCTTCGCCCGGGCGTCTGGTAGCGCATCGGTCAAACGACGGCGGTGGGCCGAGGTCTACCCGCCACCGAGAACCGAGGAACATCCGGCGGGTTAGCAGCCGGGCCGCTCGTCGCTGGTCGGCGCGGGCAGCTTGCGGAGTTCATCGCGGAGCGATCGCAGCGATGACAGATCGAGGTCGAGAAGCGGGCCGGGTGGGTCGTAGAACGAGTCGCGAATCTTGTCCCTGGTGCTGATGCCGAGCGGGGTCAAGACGATGGTCTTGACACGCCGGTCGCTAGGCGGGGTCCGCCGTTCGACCAGGCCCTTTTCTTCCAGGCGGTCGACCAGCCAGGTGGCCATGGAGGCGTCGCAGCACAGCGCGCTGGCCATGGCGCGCATCGGCTGGGGCTGGTCGGGGTCCAGGATGGACAGGGCCCGGTAGTGCGCGGGCGTGAGCCCGGTCTCGGCCATGAGCCGAGCCTGGGCGTTGTTGCGGAAGTTGGCGGCCGCGAAGTCGGCCATCAGTTTCCACACCTCGGCGGCCAGCGCATGCTTTGAGGTGCGGGAATGCGTCGCGCTCATAACCTGGATCATCTTATCTGGTATTTGAGTCCGCTCAACTCTTGAAACAGTTCGATACTTGACTCAATTCAACTATCTGTGCCAGGGTGGCCCGATGAGCCCGTTCACCGACAACGAGATCGAATATCTGCGCGGCCAGCGGCTTGGCCGGCTCGCCACCACTGGCGGCGATGGCGCACCGCACATCGTGCCGGTCGGCTTCCGCCTTGACCCGGAGTCGATGACGATCGAGATCGGCGGGCACGGGCTGAGCAAGTCGAAGAAGTGGCGTGACCTGCAGGCGAACCCGAAGGTCGCCTTCGCGGTGGACGACCTCGCCAGCGTCGATCCTTGGACGCCGCGCGGCATCGAGATCCGCGGCCAGGCCGTGCTGCATGACGAAGGCGGCCCGGAGCGCTTTGGCGGTGAAGGCTGGGATGCCGCCTGGTTCGCAGTCGTGCCGCAGCGGATCATCAGCTGGGGCATCGAAGGCCCGGCGTTCTCTGAGACCGGGCGCAGCGCCCGTTCTGTCGCCACGCCGTGATTGATGGATTGAGGAGGCAAGACGTGAGCTTCGATACGCCGGCGGGGACACGCGGTGCCCGCCAGCCCCGCAGCGGGCCGATGATGCGCTGGGTGAACAAGACGATGGCCGGCCGGATCAGGCGCTCGGGCAAGATGATGGGGTTCAGTGCGCTGGTACTGACCACGGTCGGTGCGAAGACCGGAGCCGAGCGAACCACACCAGTGGGCTGGTTCCCCGGGAACGACGGCAGTTGGCTGATAGTCGCCTCGGCAGCAGGAGCGGCGCGAAACCCCGCTTGGTATCACAACCTCAAAGCGCATCCCGACCAAGCCAGCATCGAGGTCGACGGCCAGACAGTGCCGGTGACAGCCGAGCAGTTGCACGGGACCGAGCGCGACGACGCCTGGCAGAAGATCACCGAGGCCGCGCCCCGGTTCGCCCAGTACCAGACCAAGACCGACCGTCAGCTGCCCGTCATCCGGCTGACCAAGCGAGCAAGCTAGTAGGTGGCTGGCGGGGCTCCGCCAGCGCCAGCAGCAGCGAGAACGCGCCCTTGCCCAGCGAGGGAGCGGGCTTAGCCAGGCCCTGCCCGATGCTCAGCACCTTGGGCGCGTTGTGCTGCACCCAGGTCGCGACGTGATACCTGCGGACCGCCCGGTCGTGCCCTGACCGCGTTCGGCCTGCCGGACATACGAGGGCAGGGAGTGCGCCTGGCCCCTCGCCCGCCGTCAGGGGAACGTCAGAGCTTCTCAGCTGCCCGTAGCCTCAGGTGGGCTAGCTGGCCGGGGTGGGTGGTGCGGACGGACTGCCTGGCTGGGATGGCGGTGGTGGGGCCGGTGGAGCCCGGTCTGGGTCGGTGGCTTGCCATAGTTCGCGGATCATGACCTGGATGGCGCCGGCGGCCGGGATCGCGAGGAGGGCCGCGACGAACGCGCCGAAGATGCCGCCGATCCAGCTGCCGATCGACGCGCCGACCAGGATCGAGATCAGCACCAGCAGCGGGCTGACCCGGACCGTCCGGCTCATGATGACCGGGTTGAGCACGTGGTTTTCGATCTGCGTGTACGCCATGAACACCACGAGCGTGATGATGCCGGCGGTCAGCGAGTGCCCGGCCGCGAACAAGATGGTCGGGATGCCGGCCAGCGCACCGCCGATCATCGGCAGGAAGTCGACCAGCGCGACCCACAGTGCCCACAGGAACGGGAACGGCACGCCGAGCGCGAGCAGCGTGACCAGCACCACGATGCCGGCGATCAGGGAGGTAAGGACGTTGCCGAGCATGTAGCCGGTGACCGACCGGTTGACCTCGCGGGCCACTACCTTGATGCGCTCGGCCCGGGCGGGCGGCATCAGGCCGAGGATTCCGGTTCGCAGGTCCGGGCCTTCCAGCAGGAGTAGCAGGACCAGCACGAAGATCGTCGCCAGCGCCAGCAGCAGCGAGAACGCGCCCTTGCCCAGCGAGAGAGCGGGCTTGGCCAGGCCCTGCCCGATGCTCAGCACCTTGGGCGCGTTGTGCTGCACCCAGGTCGCGACGTGATACCTGCGGACCAGGTGCCCGATCGTGCCCTGACCGTGTTCTGCCTGCTGGACGTACGAGGGCAGTGCGTGCGCCAGGTGAGCGAACCCGTTGGCCAGCGGCACGCCGAAGGCGATCGCCAGGCCGAAGAACACCAGCAGGCCCCAGAACGTCACGATCGTGACCGCCCAGCCGCGGCGCTTGATCTTCCACCGCTGCAGTGCGACGACCATGGGGTTCAAGATCAGCGCGACGAACCCGGCCACCAGCATGAACAGCAGCACGTCACGAAGCCGGTAGACGAGCTTGCCGGCCAGGTAGGCCGCGACGACGATGCTTACCGTGGCCAAGATGGCCCGCAGCGGGATGCCCCGGACGTCGGAGGCGGCCCACAGGCGCGCGAGCCGGGTGGGAGGCGGCAGGGGCTGCTCTCCGGCAACGTACTGCTCATCGGCGGCCGATGGCTCGCCGGCGTCGCGGGTGTCTTCGCTCACGCGATGAGACGCTACCGGTCCCGGCCGCCAGATAGGGCCCAGACTGGCCGCAAAGCACCCGTGCCCAAACAGGGCGCAACCCGGGCGGGCTTCCGTCGGCGGAGGATCGGCGAGAGATGATGGCGGCATGGACGCGATCGACGAACTGGCGAAGGCCGTTCCCAGCGACGTACTGGTGACCGACCCCGACATCATGCGGTCCTACTGCCGGGACCAGGCCGCGCTGGTCAGTGCGGGGACGCCGATCGCAGTGGCCCGTCCGACTACCACCGAGCAGGTCAGCGAGATCATGAAGTGGGCCACCAGGCACCGGGTCGTCGTGGTCCCGCGGGGCGCGGGCACCGGGCTGTCCGGCGGCGCCAACGCGATCGACGGCTGCCTGGTCCTCAGCCTGGAGGCGATGACCGCGATCCGTGAGATCGACCGCGCCGATCAGGTGGCCGTGGCCGAGGCCGGCGTGATCAACGCCGATCTCGGCCGGGCGGTGCGTGAGCAGGGGCTGTTCTACCCGCCCGATCCCGGCAGCTTCGAGATCTCGACGATCGGCGGCAACATCGCCACCAACGCGGGCGGCATGCGCTGCGTCAAGTACGGCGTGACCAGGGACTCGGTGCTGCAGCTTGAGGTCGTGCTGGCCGACGGCCGGATCATGCAGACCGGCGCCCGCACGATCAAGAACGTCGCCGGGCTGGACCTGACCAGCTTGTTCATCGGCTCAGAGGGCACGCTCGGCGTCATCACCGCCGCCACCCTCCGGCTGCGGCCCGCGCCGGCGACCCCGCCGGCCGTGATCGTGGCTAGCTTCCCGACGCTTCCGGCGGCCGGGGAGGCGGTCGCGACGATCGCGGCCACGGCGGCGATCCCCAGCATGCTCGAGCTGATGGATCACGAGACCATCAACGCGATCGAGGACTACCGGCGGATGGACCTGGATCGGGACGCGGCCGCGCTGCTGATCGGCCAGACTGACGGCCAGGACGCGCTGGCTGAGGCCGAGCGGATCGCCGCGCTGTGCGAGGCGGCCGGCGCCGACTACGTGGTGTGCACGCAGGATCCGCAGGAGGCCGAAGCGCTGATCGCGGCCCGGCGCCTGGCCGGCCTGGCGCTGCTCGACATCGGACCGACCGTGATCGAGGACGTCGGGGTGTCCCGGTCCAGGCTCGGGGCGATGCTGGCGCAGATCGAGGAGATCGGCCGCCGCGAGCAGATCCGCATCGCGACCGTCGGCCACGCCGGGGACGGCAACCTGCATCCGGTCCTGATCCTGCCGGATACCGAGCCCCCGACCAGACAGCACGCGCTCGCGGTGGCCGAGTCGATCTGCCGGGCCGCGCTCGCCTACGGGGGCACCGTGACCGGCGAGCACGGGGTCGGGGTGCTCAAGCGAGACTGGCTGGCCGTCCAGCTCGGCGACACCGTGCTGGACGTGCACCGGCGGATCAAGGCGGCGCTCGACCCGATGGGCCTGCTCAACCCCGGCCGCGCCTGGTAGGCCGCGGGCGCGGGCTCAGCACCGGGCGCGGGCTCAGCACCCGGCGGGCAGGCTCAGCACCCGCCCGGCCTTCTGCGGTGGCATCGGCCAGCAGCCGCATTCGCCGATGTCGGTCTGCACGCCGGTCTTGGCGTCCATCACCACGGAGAAGCCGGTCGCCGGCAACACCACGGCCCTGGCCGGCGCGCTGTGGTTCCAGTGGACGGCCTTGGCGTGGACCTCGACGACCCAGACCAGCCTGCGGGGCGGCAGCCCCGTGCTCTGGTCGCCGCGAGACTCCACTGGTTCGCCCTTGGCGTAGCTGGTCAGGACCAGATGCACCCGCTCGACGAGGGAGAAGAAGCCGTGCGGTGCCCGCTTCACCACCAGCCGGCAGGCCCGCGCCGCCGACATGACGCTCGGCGGCAGCGGGGACCGGTTCCTGGCCGGGGCCTGGCCGCAGGCGGCGAAGGACAATGTCGCCACCACGCAGAACGCGGCCAGCGCGCCCGCCCGACTTGCCGATCGGCTCCGTCCGTTACCCATCGTCGGCCTCGCCTGCGACTAGTGCTGATTTGTACCCTAGACGGATGCGCCGCTACGGCGGCTCCGCCGCAGCAGAACCGCGACCGCGATCGCCGCGCCGAACGCGATTGCGGCCGCGATCCGCAGCGCTAGCTACATGCCGTCCGCGAACGCGTTCTGGGCCTGAACGAAGACCGCTCCACCGAGGTGCGCCGCGACCGCGACCGACGACTTGGCGGCGGCCGCGTCGGCGGGAAGGTGACTCTGGTAGGCGGCGGTGAGCCGACGCCCTGCTGGGAAGCGGGCAGCGCCGAGGTGATGCCGCTGGTCGCTGGCGGCATGGCCAGGCCCATGCCGATGCCGAGCGTGATCAGCCCGGCGACGAGGAGCCAGTAGCTGCTGGCGCTGGTCAGCTGACCCAGCACGACGAGCGCCGCCGCGATCAGCACCAGCCCGCCGGTGATCGGCACGCGCGGTCCGAGCTTGGCCACCAGGGTCGGCGCCAGCCGAGCGGTCGGCATCATCGCGGCAGCCATCGGGAGCATGCTGACCGCCGACACCAGACCGGAGTCGCCCCGGATGAGCTGCAGGTACTGCAAAACCAAAAAGATAAAGCCGAAGAAGGAGAAAAATTGGACGAAGATGGACAGGCTGCCAGAGGCCAGGCCCCGCCGAGCGAAGACCCGCGGGTCCAGCATCGGGTTCTGCCCCCCTTTCCTGGCAGGCACGCTTCGCTCGAACAACACGAACCCGACGAGCACGACCAGTCCGGCGCCTAGCCCGGCCAGCGTGCGAACCGAGCCCCAGCCCTGACTGGGCGCCTCGATGATCGAGTACACCAGCGTGACTAGGCCGACCACGGCGAGCGCGGCACCGCCGAGGTCGAGGCGGGGACTGTCGTGCTCGGCTGACTCGGGCACGAACCGGATCGTGCCGGCGATGGCGACTGCGGCCAGAACCACGTTCAGCCCGGACACCGAGGGCCATGACCAGATCTCCAGCGCCAGCCCGGTGACGAGCAGGCCGAGAACCGCCGCCCCGCCAGCGACGGCGGCCCAGACGCTGACCGCCCTGGTGCGCTGCTCGGCGGCGAAGGTTCCGGTGATCGTCGACAAGGTGGCGGGCATGACCAGCGCGGCGCCGAGCCCGATCACGGCGCGCAAGCCGATCAGTTCGCCCGCCGAGGTGGCGGTCATGGCCACCGCCGAGCCCGCTCCGAAGATCGTCAGCCCGGCGATCAGCGCCCGCCGCCGGCCGAATCGGTCGCCGATAGCTCCGGCGGGCAGCAGCAACGACGCGAACACCAGCGAGTAGGCGTCAATGATCCAGGCCAGCTGGGTCTGGGTGGCGTGGGTCGCCTTGGCAATCCCCGGCAGTGCCACGTTCAGCGAGGACATCGCCGCTACCACGGCGGCGAGCGCCAGGCAGACGACCGCGGTTACGACTCCGGGCGAATGGTCTAGAACGACATTACATATCTCTAGAACATCATTCAAGACCTTGGTAGGATGTTCTAGTGAACGACGAAGTGAAGACCGGCGGCAGGCGGGTCAGCAGGCAGCGCGAGGCGGGCGAAGTTACCCGGCGCGAGACCCGCAGGCGGCTGCTGGCCGCGGCGAAGGCTGAGTTCGCGGAGCGGGGTTACGCGGCGGCGACGGTGATCAGGATCGCCGACCGCGCCGATGTCTCGGTCCAGAGCCTGTACTCGAACTGGGGCAACAAGCGGAACCTGCTTCGGGCCGTGATGGAGAGCTCAGTCACCGGCGATGAGGATGTGCCGCTCGTCCCCGGTCAGCCGCCCGCCATCGTCGTTGCCACGCTTGACCCGGCGGACGCCAAGGACCCGCGCCGGCTGCTAGGGCACCTCAGCCGTCAGTACCGGCTGCTGGCCGAGCGGTCGGCGGTCGGCTGGCAGACCTATCGCGAAGGGGCGGCGGTTGATCCTGACATCGCGGCCGACTGGAAGCAGCTGAACGACTTTCGGCGGCGGGCGTTCAGCAAGATGATCTCGCTGATCCCGCCGGCCGAGTTGCGGGCTGGGCTGACGCACTCGTCCGCCGCCGATACCGCCTGGGTGATCGCCAGCCCTGAGACTCACCAGCAGCTCGTCGGGCAGGCAGGCTATAGCTACGACCAGCTGGAGTCCTGGGTTCTGGACACACTGATCGCGGCGGTGCTGGGTTAGCTGGGCTGGGTCAGCCGGGCTGGGCTAGCCGGGCTGGGCTAGCCGGGCTGGGCTAGCCGGGCTGAGCGGCGCGCATGAGCGGCGGGCTGAGCCATTTGGCCGGGCCGCGCCGGTAAAGCGCCGCCGGCCGGCCGGTTTCTGGTGCTCGCTTGCCACCGGTCGCCTGGACGAATCCGGCCGTGCTCGCGATCTTCCGGCTGAAGTTCCTGGGATCAAGGGTGGTGCTCCACACCACCTCGTAGACGTGGCGCAGGTCGCCGATCGTGAATTCCTCGGCGCAGAACGCCGCCGCCAGCGTCGTGAATTCCAGCAGCGACCGGGCGCGCTCGACGGCGTTGTCGAGAATGAGCGTGTGGTCGAAGGCCATGGTGCCGCGGATTTCGCTGACCGGTGCCCAGCGAGCGCTGGCGGCATCCGAGCCGCCGACCGGGACCGGGAGGTCAGGGGCGATGGCCAGGTAGGCCACGCTGACGATGCGTCCGCGCGGGTCCCGATCGGGGTCGTCGTAAACCGCGAGCTGCTCAAGGTGCAGGTCGTGGCCATCCAGGTTCGTTTCTTCCGCGAGCTCGCGCAAGGCTGCGTCCAGCAGGGTCTCGCCGGCCTGCAGGAAACCGCCAGGCAGGGCATCTTGCCCCAGGAAGGGTTCGGCGCCGCGCTCCACGACCAGCACGCACAGCTCGCCGCTGCGCACCGTCAGAATCACCAGGTCGACCGTCATGTGCACTAGTGATTCATCGTGACCTGCCACCGCACGAGGCTATCTTAACGTCCTAATGACAAGAAGCTCGCCTCCTACCGCCGACTTCCGCCAGCAAGGCGCTCCTTCCGGCCGCGCATCCCGGCCGGTTTCGTCAGGCGCGGGATTTAGCGACCGACTCGAGGAGTCCCAGCGTCTGCTGGTGCAGGGTCGGCTCGTCGAACTCCAGGGCGCCGTGGTTGGCGCCCTCAATGACGATCAGCTCAGCTCGCGCGCCGGCGGTGATGAGTGCCTCGTGCAGGCGTCGGCTCTGGTCGAAGTCGACGACGGTGTCCGCGTCGCCGTGCGCGATCAGGAACGGCGGGCTGGCGGCGCTGGCGTAGCGGCACAGGTTCGCGAGTTCGGCGTCATCCGGACGCTCCGCCGGCTTGAACCCGAGGAACTTGAGCAGCGGTGAATCCGCGGTGAAGTCGATGGTCGAGAAGTCGGTCGGGGCGTAGTGGTCGATCACCGCGTCCAGGCCGATGGAGACCTCAGGCGTCGGGCCGAGGCTGCCGGTCAGGCCGGGGAGGTCAGGCCCGGTCAGGGCGAGCGCGTTCATCAGGTAGCCGCCCGCACTGGACCCGAAGCCGACGACGAAACCGGAATCGAGCCGGTACTGCTGGGCGTTGGCGCGGACCCACCGGACCGCGGCGGCCAGATCGTGGATCGGGAACGGGAACTTCGCCTCGGAGGCCAGCCGGTAGTCCACCGACGCGACCGCGTAGCCGGCCTTGAGCAGGAACGCCCACGGCCCCGTCGTCCGGCTGCCGCCGACGAATCCGCCCCCGTGCGCGTACACCACGACCGGGCAGGGCTGTGGGCCCGGCCGGACAGCCGCGGTGCCCGCCGGGACATGCAGATCGAGCACCAGTGGCCGGAAGCCGGGCACGACGGCATACTCCAGCTCGAAGTAGCTGTCGACGCCGTCGAACACGCTACTCGTCCTGGGCGCAGCCAGTTCGGGCCTGGGCGCGGGACGTCGGGGGGCGGCAATGGTCATTCCCCGACCCTAGTACCGCTCCCGGTACCGGTGCGCGCCGTCTAGGCTGTCCGCCGTGATCGAGATCATGCGATTCCAGCTTCATCCGGATTGCGACGAGGCGGCGTTCCTGGCCGCCGACAAGAAGGTGCAGGAAGAGTTCGCCTACGCCCAGCCCGGTCTGCAGCGCCGGACCACGGCTCGCGGCCGGGACGGCAACTGGGTAGTTATCGACCTGTGGCGGTCAGCTGGCGACGCCGACGCGTGCGACCTCCGCTGGGACGCCGATCCGGTCGCGCAGCACTTCATGTCGTTCGTGGACCACGTGTCCGTGGAACGGTACGACCAGCTGAGCTGATGGCAGGTGGCGAACCTGGGCGCGCTACTGCTGGACTAGGACCAGCCGGTTGCCTTCGGGGTCGGTGATTCCGGCCAGTGTGGGACCACCGGGCACGTCGAACGGCTGAGCGGTGATCGTGGCGCCCAGCCCGACGGCCCGGTCGAGTGCTTCCCGCAGGTCCCTGACCTGGATGTACAGCGCGATCGACGGCTGGCGTCCCGGCCGGATGTGACCGGCCGGTCCGGGCGTCCCGGCCGGATGTGACCGGCCGGTCCGGGCTCAGGCCCGCCTAGTCCGGGCGGGATCGCCCTGATCCGGTCGTTGCCGACGTCCCAGTTGAACAGCTCGGAATAGAACGCGGCCTGCGCGTCGGCATCCCGCGCGACGATCTCCCAGTGCACCATCGGCCGGGCCCAGTCGGTACTCATGCTTGGAGCGTAGCGGGACGGATGGCAGGCATACAGGTTGGTGATTTCCGGCCGCCGGGAGCGCGCTGCGGGACCGGGCGGGGGGATGGGCCGGGCGGCGGCGCTCGAATTCGCCGCGCAAGGGGCGTCGGTGTTCGGCTGCGACCTGGACGAAGCTGCGAGCACCGAGACCGTCACGCTGGTGAAGGAAGCCGGCGACATGATGGCGGCGGTCGCGCCGGTCGACCTGAGTACCACGGACGGAGCCAGAGCGTGGGTGTCGACCGCGGCCGAGCACTTCGGCGGGGTCGACGTTCCGTATAACAACGCGTCGGCGCTGCGCAACGGGCCGCTGCTTGAGCTGACCGATGAGGACTGGCATTTCACGATCCGCAATGAGCTGGACCTGGTCTGGTACTCGGTCCGCGGCGCCTGGCCCGAACTGATCCGGCGCGGCGGCGGCTCGATCGTGAACGTCGCCTCGATCGCGGCCAGGCTCGGCTCGCGGTTCGTCGGCCAGGTGCCGCACGGCTCGGCCAAGGGCAGCGTGCTCGCGATGACCAAGCACCTGTGCGCGGCCGGCGCGAGCTTGAGCCGGGCGACGTGGTGACGCTGGAGGTCGAGGGCCTCGGCGTGGTGCGGAACCGGGTGATCGAGGCTTCGCCGGCTCCGGCGATCCCGGCGGCTCGGCGACAGCCACGGGGGCCGCGGCACTAATTTTGGCGGCACTGACCTCTGGGTCAGGTGATTGCGTCGAAGATCGCCTTGGTGCCGCCGTGGGCGGTGTGGCCGCCGTTGACCGGGATCTCGGCGCCGGTGATGTAAGAGGAGCGGGGCGAGAGCAGGAACGCCACCAGTTCGGCCACCTCTTCTGGTTGTCCCTCCCGGCGCAGCAGCGTCTGGCCGACGGTCGCGCGGAGGAAGGCCGGATTGGCCCCGGCGGTGATGGGCGTGTCGATTGGTCCGGGGTGCACGATGTTCACCCTGATGCCGCGCGGAGCCAGTTCGAGCGCCGCGACCTTCGTGAGGCCGCGAAGACCCATTTCGAGACCGTGTCGGCGACCGCATGGTGGGCGGTGAGCCCGGCAATCGAGCCGATGTTGACGATCGAGGCGCCGGACGGCATGAACGGGACCAGCGCCTGGATGCCGAGCAGCGCGCCGGTGAGGTTGACGGCCAGGGTGCGTTCCCAGCCCGGGATGTCCACGTCGAGCTGGCGGGGCCGGTAGGGGACGCCGGCGTTGTTGACCAGGCCGTGCACGGAGACGTCACGTTCCTACAGATCGGCCGCCAGGGCGTCCCAGTCACCTGGACGGCTCACATCGAGCTGCCGGTACTCGAAAAGCCCCGGGAAGCTTTGCGCCAAATGAATTTGATGGGCAGCTCCTTCGTCGTCCAGCACATCGGTGCCTATGACCCGCCCGCCCGCGCGTACCAGGAGATCCGCCTCGGCTGGTATGGGGCGGGCCACCTCGGTGAGCGTGCGGCGAAGCCAGGCGTGCTCGGGGGTGGTGGCCCGGTCCGGGTGCCACCACAAGGTCTCGATCAGCTCGACCCGGCCGAACGGCGGCTCGGCTACGGCCAGCCCGAGCGGGACCGCGACCAGGTGCGCCAGCCGTTCCGGCATGATCGCGACAAGGTAGGGTGCCCGGGATCAGGAACGGCAACGGGAGCCAGCCCGCCGTGGTCACTTGGATCCGCCGCAGCACACCCAGCTCGTCGAGGACGCGGTCGGCGGGGGCGACGTGGGTTCCGCCGCAGCTTCTTATCGCGTGCGGCAGGGCCTCGAGGTCGGCGAACTCCAGCTGCCCGTTTCTGAGTCTCGGGTTGGCCGGGTCGACGACGCAGACGAACCGGTCGCGGAACAGCGGCTCGTACGAACCGCGGAACCCGAAGCCCAGCGGCGCGATCAGCGCGTCGCAATGCATGAGGCCGCGCTCAGACTCGTGCATGTCCATCGCTGATCGCGTCGAATTCCAGCCGCACGTGCGGGGCTAGGTCGGAGACTCGCTGCAGCAAGGGTTCGGCCAGGACGGTGATCGCGTAATCGGTGGCGATCAGCTGGAACGCGTGCCGGCTGGTCGCCGGATCGAACCGACGGCCGATGTCGAGCGCGCACTCGACCGAGCTGACGGTCTGCTGGACCAAGGGATGGGCGCCCGCGCGAACGGGGTCAGTTCGTAGTCGCGACCGACCCTGACCAGCAACTCGTCCTTGTAGTGGCGGCGGAGGCGGGCCAGGGCCGTGGACATGGCTGGCTGGCTCTTGCCGATCCTGGCGCCGCCTTGGTGACGTTGCCCTCTTCGAGCAGCGCCTTGAGAGCGATGACCAGATTGAGGTCAGTTCCGCCAAGGCTCATCCCACATGGTCACCGACCGGGACACGCTCGGTCACGGTGTGTTGCCCGATCGTTACAAATGGGGGTCCCTAGTCCTCGTAGCCGTCGGTGGCCGGGTGGTCTACGGGCAGTCCCCATCAACGCCCGATCAAGACCCTGCGCAAACCCGGGCCAACGCTGAGGCGGCCCGGAGGGGCAATGCCTTCGCCGGCGGGGCCGCGCGCCTCGGGACGCGGGTCATCTACTCCCAGCAGATCTCGGACCCGGCCCGGCTCACACCACGCCAGCGCCGGTGGGAACGAGATTCGGAGCTATGCCTGGCCGGATCGCCCGGAGCTGAGCTTTTCATCGAGCCCGTGCCGGGGTCCCGGGTTGTGCGCAAATACAGATATGACATCTGGCAGAGCCAGGAGTTCCTGGAGGTTCTGTCGGACTGGGGTATCGACGGGCTGATCATCGGCGGCGTGGAGCTGACCTGCTGTGTGCTCTACGCGGTACTCGGCGCTCAGGAACGCGGGTTTCATTACGTCGTTCCCATAGACCTGGTGTCAGGGATGCGCAGCAGCGAGCAGGCTGGCAACAGCGCAGTCCGCGATCACCTGCGATCCGAGCATCCGTCCGTAGCCCAGGCCGATGACCTACTTCGCAACTGGCGAGCCAGCTAGCTGCAGGTCAAGTTGATCGGGCGAGACCCATGGACCAATAGCTGGGGAGCGAAAGTACAGATTCGATCTGTCGAATCTTCAGTCGCATATCTGCCCGAGATGCCACGGAATTCTGTGCCGCCGCGCACCGCCGCCCCGCCCCGCTCAGGCTGCCGTGGGAGGGCTGTGGCTGTGGTAGACGCGTTTCCCATCTGGGCTGCGCATGGTGGTGGTGCCGTCCGGGTTGAGGGTGATTGTCCAGTTCCACTGGTGGACCACGATCAGGTGGTGGAAGCTGCAGAGCAAGATCAACTCGGTCATGGTGTGGTGCACGTGGCAGCCGGCGGGTGGCTGGTAGCAGCCGGGGGCGGCGCAGTGCCGGTCGCGCAGGATGACGGCGCGGCGCAGGTGGGGCGGGATGGTGTCGCTGCTGGCGCCGAGGTCGATCGGGAGGCTGATGGAGGCGGCCGGGCCGGCCAGCGAGCCGGTGCGCAGGAGCGAGGCGAGCTGGCCGGGCCCGGAGAGCAGGGCGACGGCATTAGCGAGAATGAGGCTGCTGATCGATTCGCGGTCCGGCGTGGCGGTGCCTGTGCCGGTGAGCTTGGCGGTGAGCCGGTCGAGCAGGTCCTGGTCGACGCGGCCGGTGACGATGGGGACGATGGTGGCGTCGCAGGCGTCGCCGGGGGTGGCGGCGGGCCCGAAGGACCCGGAGGCGTTCCGCCCGGCCGGTGCGTCATCGGTGGCCGCGTCCGCCTGATCGCGGGCTTCGGTGCTGCTGGTTTCGCTGGCCTGGCTGAGACGGGCGAGCTGGTCGAGGGTGAGGTGGAGCTGGATCTGGGTGGGCTGCCCGGCCCGGTCGGGCAGGCCTCCGGCGGCGATCAGCCGCCTGCATGCTTCCTCGATCGCGTCGTGGTGGCGTTGCCGCTGGGTGCGGGTGTCTTCGCCGGCTTTCTTGCCGAGCGCGTCCAGCACGGCCTGGATGGCTTCGGCGCAGCGGGGGGTGAGGTCGCCGTCGAGGCGCCCGGCCCCGCCGAGGGTGGTGTGCAGCCGCAGGGACCGGTCCTCGAACCCGTCATCACCGTCATCGTCGGGTCCGGCGAGCCGCCGCCGCATCTCCTCCGCGAGCCGGGCCAGGTCAGCGAGCCCGGCGCCGCCGGCCGCGGCGGCGAGCAGGATCTGGTCGGCGTCGCCGCGGGCGTCCTCGGGCAGCTGATCGGTCCAGGCGCAGATCTCCCGCGCCCACGACGCCGAGACCGTCCCGGCCCGCAGCGCGCCGGCGATGGCCGGGTGCGCGCGCAGCCTTCGCATCCACCGCACGGACGCCGACGCCGCCGCGGTGGTGACCCGGGTCTGCCACCGCAGCCAGGTCCGCGGTGATCCCTGCCCGTCATCTTCGTACCCGGCGGCCGCGTCAAACGCCGCCAGCACCGAGGCGCGGGCGGCGGTATGGATCGAGGCGGCCCGCTCCAGCTCCCGCAGGCAGTCCGCCTGCACCGCGACCGGCGCCGACGCCAGATCCGCGTCCGCGAGCCAGCGCAGCCCGGCCAGCATCAGCTCCACCGCCTCAGCCGCGGACCGCGGCCCGCCCGCCAGTCCCGCGGCC
>WNEY01000303.1_pt1 | contig 28969 bp, 20 predicted proteins | sample 5400531 | NCBI WGS metagenome assembly WNEY01 (sample SAMN13153338, study PRJNA577476) | soil metagenome | isolation source: 200 cm saprolite under Douglas fir tree site 1 | place: USA:California | collected 2015-04-18
CGATGAGCCGCTCGCGAAAACGATCAGCGAAATTTTCTCCGAAGTGATTGTCGCGCCGGATTTCGACGCAGAAGCGCGCACCATTTTGCAGAAGAAGAAAAATCTGCGGCTTATTCGTCTGACGGCTGCGGCAGATGAGACAAGATCGACAATCGATATTCGCTCGGTCTGCGGCGGACTACTTGTGCAGGACGCAGACAGCGCGAACCAGATTCCACAAGATGTCGTGACAAAACGTCAACCCACGAAAAGCGAACTCAAGGCAATGCTTTTCGGATGGCGCGTGGTCAAGCACGTCAAATCAAACGCGATTGTTTATGCCGGGCCCGATCGCACGCTGGGAATTGGCGCCGGCCAAATGTCGCGTATTGATGCTTCGCGCATCGCGATTTGGAAAGCGGCGGAGAGCGACCTCTCGCTCAAAGGCAGTGCCGTGGCAAGCGATGCGTTCTTTCCGTTTCCCGATGGTTTGCTTGCCGCGGCTGACGCGGGCGCGACCTGTGCCATTCAACCGGGCGGTTCAGTGCGGGACAAGGAAGTGATTGCCGCCGCCAATGAACGCGGCATAGCGATGATCTTCACCGGCATCCGGCATTTTCGCCACTAAGATCGAGATGAACAAATCACGGCTTAAAAGTAATCGGAACAACGACGCTCCACTCGTGGCCTGGTTCGGATTTCCATTGCCGCAGCGAGTCCGCCGCCGCTTGGTCGAGAACGGGTTTGCCGGTTGATTCGATAACCCGCACATCTCTCGCCGCGCCATCCGCGCTGAAAATGATGCGGAAACGGCCCGAGCCACTGACACGCGAGAGGCGCGCGTCCGGAGGATATCTCGGTGCCGGATTGTATGTTAATTTCGATTTCCGATTCTCCCCGGCAGCTCTGGCGGACGGCTGAGGAGAAGGGTTTGGTTGGGGCGACAGAGACCCGCTGCTGGCCGCGGCCCAACGAGCTTTCGTGTCTGGTTTAATCTGTGCGAGCAATGATTCGAGGGTGCTCGCGGGCCGCACAACGGCCTCAATCGTGCCTTGCGCCCGCGTCGGTGTCACGATGCCGAGCACCTCGCCGCTCGCATCGACAACCGGCGAACCCTCGGCGTCATTTGAAATCGGATTCGAAGTTTCGAGCCGGTCTCCGCGCTGATCGGATCTTCGCGCGGAAATCGTGGCGGCGGCGAGCGGCTGCTCACGGCGGACCAGGGAGCTCCCGATTACGGCGACTGATGTGTCTGTTTGTCGTTCGGAACCTTTCTTCAAAGGAAGAAACGGCACGCCTGTTTTTGTTTCGGCCTTGAGCACGGCGAGATCGAGTTCGTCGGACGAGGTAAGAACGCCGGTCACATTGCGGATTTTGCCGTCTGCAGATTTTGCTACGGCATTGGCGCCGCCCTCAACAATATGCGAGTTCGTGACAAATCGACCGTCCTCGGAGATAAAGAAACCGGTTCCCGTTCTTAGTAACCGCCCCGATCGATCGAAGACCGTGACCAAAATCACAGCAGGCCCGACTTTGCTCGCCACTTTTTGAAACTCGGGCGAGGAAGTTTTGCTCGACGGCTGCGTGGAGGGCTGCGCTACTGGCGTGGAAGCACTCGGGGATGGAGAGAGCGCCGCAGAGGAAGGTGAGGAAGTCTGAGCCGGAGTCGGTGAGCCGGTTACTTCAGTTTGCGATTTTTTTCCACACCATGAAATCGCGAGAATAACGAACAGGAGAAATCCGGAAATGAACGCGAGATGGGAGTGTTTCATTTGCGACCCGCCACCGCGACCATGTCGGGTGCCGCCGCTTTAAAAATTCGTCACGTCGCGCGGGAGGAGAGTCGCCATAGCCAAATGCAGAGTCCGCCAGCGATAATGAGCGCAACCCAGCTCACTTCCATCGGTATCTGATGAGTTGCAACGAGCACTTTGGCGTTTTTGAAAAGCCGCACCACATGGCCAAGCGCAAAAATCGCGAAAATTATGCTCGCGACACGTAATCCAGTTCTTTGTGAATTCATTTCTGCATTTTCCATGTCGATCTTTGATTTGTCAGCAAAAATGCAACCCCGAGCGCGGGTCGGCGCCTGTCCTGAGCCAAGCCGAGGGAACCGTCGAATTTTGCCTTAAGCGACTCGACTGCCTCGCAATTCAGTAGCTTGCACGATGATGCCGATGGCCGCGAGGCCGACAAATAGAATGGTCGATCCTGAGGGCGGCAGGGTCAACGCGCTCTGGATTAAATGTGCGCCGACCACGGACGACAGAACAATCAGCGCCCAATCGAACAAAGCGAGCAGCAAGAGCGCGCCGATTATCCCGCCGATCAAAAATGTAATCCCAAAGGAATGCGCGTACTGGGCAAAAAAGGCAGCCACAATCGCCACCGCGAGTTTTCCGCCGGTGAGAAACCCGGCAACTGCTATCGCAATTTTCTGGAGAAAGAGTGCGAGCAACGCGCCGATAAATCCGAGCACCAGCGCAACCGTCAGCGCCAGCAATGTCGATGGTTCATGAACAAGATGCGGCGCGATCTCAACGCCCGCCGCAAATCCAACTGCCGCCACGCACAGCCAAAATAATCTTCGCCCAAACAACAAAATCACCGCGCCGATAAGCGCGCTGATAATTGGGACGGACAAATTCATCGAATCCAATTCGCTATTACTTTTTTATCATCTTGTCGCGCTTCGGTTTGAACTCGACGCCCGTTTTCCATTCCGGAAATCTGTCGGTGTTGGCGACTTGGTAGCCGACTTCGAATAAAAGATCGACATCTTGCACGGTGCCGGTGAGGTCCCAATCGGGTTTTATTTCGTCGGTCACCTGGTGGTAATCGTGCAGGTCGAATTCATCCGAGCGCAACGGCGCATTCTGCGGCTGCGAAAGCAAGTGTTCGCCTTTGCCGATGTAAAGCGACGGCAGGCCGGCTTTGGAGAATTCGAAATTATCCGCGCGATAAATGGTGCCTTTTTCGGGCCGGTTATTCGGGATGGCGGTGCGGCCTTGTCGTTTCGCCGCCGCGGTGAGCATGTCGTCCAGCGTGGACATGCCGAAGCTCACGTCTTCGATGTCGCGCGCCTTTCCCCAGACGTTCATGCTGTCGATGTTGATGTCGGCCAGCGTTTTCTCGAGCGGATACAGCGGATGCTCGGCGTAAAAATTCGCGCCGAGCAATCCAGCTTCCTCAGCCGTCGTGCACATAAACAGGACCGAACGTTTCGGGGGCGGATTCAATTTCGAAAACGCCGCCGCCAGTCCCATCACCGCCGCGTCGCCCGAGGCGTTGTCGACCGCGCCATTGAAAATCTGGTCGCCTTGCAACTCCGGATGCCGGCCAAGATGGTCCCAGTGCGCGGTGTAGATGATGTATTCGTCCTTTAATTTCGGGTCGCTCCCTTCGAATTTACCGATGACGTTGTGCGATTTGAATGAGCGAAGTTGTTGCTTGATCGCGACGTTAACCTTTGCGCTCAACGCCACCGGCCGGAACTCTTTCGTGACCGCTGCTTTCTTGAGCGCGTCGAAATCCTGACCGCAATCTGTCAGTAGCTTTTTCGCGACATCGTGCGTAATCCACGAACGCACTTGCACCGCGTCTTTGTTTTTGTCTGGTGCATCAAGCTCGTAATTCTCCTTCGCCCAACTTGTCTTTACGACTGAGTACGGGTACGCAGCCGGCTCGGTTTCATGAATGATCACGGCCACGGCCGCGCCCTTTTGCGCGGCGATCTCATATTTGTAAGTCCAGCGGCCGTAATAAGTCATCGCTTTTCCTTTGAACATCTTCTCATCGAGCCTGGACGGATCCTTCGGATCGGGGATAGGCGGATCATTGATCAACATCAAAATCGTTTTGCCCCGGACATCGACATCTTTGTAATCGTCCCAGCCATATTGCGGCGCGACGATTCCGTAACCAACGAATACGATGTCGGAATTGTCGATCTTGATTTCATTTTGCAAACGCGCCGACGACGCAACGAAATCATCCGGATATTTCAGCTCGGTTGACTGGCCATTCACGACGAACATCATCCGTGGATCGCTCTTGATTCCGGCGAGCGGAACCTCCTGGGTGAAACTGCCGTCGGGATTTCCCGGTTTTAAGCCGATCGACCTGAACTGCTCGGAGATATATTTGACCGACAGCTCTTCGCCTTTCGTGCCCGGCGCGCGGCCTTCAAACTCATCGGAGGCAAGCACTTTGATGTGCGCGAGCAAACCGTCGGGCGTGATTACATCCAGCGCCGGCTTTAGTCGATCTTCCGGACTGCCGGCCAAGATCGACATGATGGTGGCAAAGATTATCGCGAGAAAACAGCGCATCGTTTTCATATCTTTTCTGTAGCGGCGCTCTCTGAGCGTCGCAAATTTCGGCGGTCTTAGACCGCCGCTACAACTATCTGCTTTCTTGCAAAGGCCCAGCTGTGGTCTTCTTTTCCCCGCCAATGCCGATTTTTTTCAGGAACGGCTCGATCGATTGTCCGCGGCCGAGGAATTTTTCGATCGACAGTGTCACATCGCGCGAATCGCCCTGTTCGTAAATTTCGTGACGCAATCGCGAGCCGGCTTGCTTATCCAGATAACCATCTTTCGCTTTTTCGAAAACGGTGGCCATGTCCGCGGCGATGGCATCGGCCCAGGCGTAGCCATAGTAACCGCCGTCGTACCCGTTCAAGTGGCCGAAATAGGAAACGAGCGTCGTGTTCGGGTCGATCGGCAGAAAGACTTTTTCGAGAATCGGGTTGGACATCGCGACGCAATCGTAAGGATCATTTTCCGGATGCTGATCGTGCAAGGCGAGATCGAGCGAGGCGAAAGCAAACTGCCGCCGATAAATAACGCCTGCCGTCGCCAGCTTCGCATCGTTCATCTTCTTGATGATCTCCGCCGGAATTTTCTTTGACGGATCGCGATAATCGGCCGCGAAAGTGTCGAGCACCTTTTTGTCCCAAACCCAGTTTTGCAACATCTGTGAGGGCGCTTCGACAAAATCGCGCGGCACATTGGTCCCGGCAAAGCGGCCGTACTTGGCGCGCGTCGTGATTGTATGCAACGCGTGACCGAATTCGTGGAAAAGCGTCTCGACATCGGAATGACTTAGCAATGAAGGTTTGTCCGCGCTCGGCGGCGGGAAATTGCAAAGCAACGCGACCGTCGGCCGCTGATATTTTCCGTCCGGCAGAAGTTTGCCGCCGATGATTTCAAACTCGGCGAAGTGATTGAACTTTCCTTCGCGCGGGAACATGTCGAGGTAAAACATGCCAAGCGGTTCGCCGCTGGCGGAATCGGTCACGAGAAAGAGCTGCAAATCATCGATCCATTTGTAGGGCGCGGTGATTTTTTCAAACGTCAGGCCGAAAATGCTCTGATAAATACTGAACATTCCCTCGAGCGCTTTTTGAAAAGGGAAATAAACGCGGAGCGCTTCCTTATCGACGGCGTACTTCTGTTTGTTGAGCTGGTTCGTGTAGTAACGCCAATCCCAGACGCCGATCCTGGCGCTGGAATCGTTTGTGTCCGCAGCTTTCATTTTTTGAAGCGTGGAAACTTCCGCATCGAACTTCGGTTGAATGCCGGCGACGAGATTGCCGATGTAAGACTTCGCGCCCGCGCCGGTCTTGGCCATACGCGTTTCGGTTTGGTAATCGTCCCACGATTTGTAGCCGAGCCGCAGCGCGATCTTGTTGCGCAGAAGCACCATTTGATTGAGCACGGACACGTTTGTGTCTTTCGCCAAACTGTCGTGAATCACGTAAAGCTTCTTGCGGGTGGCGTCGCTTTTGGCGTTTTCCTCCACCGCTATGAATTGCCAGGTGACATTCGCCATCACGGTGTAGGTGTCATCGCCGGTTTTGACGCCGGGTGAGGCGAAGAAGCTTTCCGGAACGCCATCCAGTTCCGCTTTTGTGAAAATGACCGGCGCTTTGGCTTTGACAATGTTCGTGTCGAAATCGGTGCCTAACTTCGACAACTCCTTGCGCAGTTGCTCGACTTCCTTCCGTTTGTCCGGGGAGAGTTCCAAGCCAGCTCGCCGATAATCGCGCATCGTCTCAAACAGCAGTTTCTCGTCTTCGCCAGAAAGTTTCGGATGAGTGTCGGCAAAGGCTTTCAGCGCTTTGTAAACGTCTTCGCGATAATCGATGCTGACCGCCCAATCTTGGAAAATTTTCACGGCGTTTTCCGCCGCTGTGCGCATCGCCGCATTCGTGTTCGTTTCTTTGATGATGGTGACTTTATTCGCCTCGAGAGTGGCCGCGTAGGTAAGATCATCGAGCGCAACGACCATGCTCTTAAAGCTGACTTTGCCTGGGTCTTGAGCGCCGATTTGATCGAGTGCCTTGTTCGCTTTCGCGATTGCGTCTTTCATCGCGGCATCGACCGCCTCCGGGGTCTGCTCCCAATCAGGAATAGTCAGAACGGCATTCGCTTTGGCCGCCGCCGCCCCGAAATCATTGACGGTTTTGAGTTCGGCATCGCAAAGATCGACAACGACAACGGAGAGCAAGATCGACAGGTAGAAACGTTTCATGCGGAAAGGTTTGGTTGATTGAGAGCGCGATGATTGTGTAGAAAGAATACTCGGTAAAGCGAAAACATGCCGTGCAATCTTAATCCGTGATCGAAAAATTTCTGCTCGCCTTTATTCCGGTCTTTGTCGCGATCGATCCGATCGGTCTGGTAGCGATTTTCATGGGACTCGGCAGCAGCGCTTCAAACGAACATCGACAACGACAGGCCTTTCTCGGAATTTTCACCGCCCTTTTGGTCGCGATCGGTTTTATCTTTCTCGGCAAAATTATTTTCGGCGCGCTCGGAATCACGGTTGCCGATTTTCAGGTCGGCGGCGGCTTGATTTTGCTTTGCCTGGCCGTGCGCGAACTGGTCGGGATTGGTCCGCCCGATCGCGGCGGAAGCGATGAATTCGGTGTCGTCCCGCTCGGGATGCCGTTGATTGCCGGCCCGGCGCTGCTCACCGCGTTGCTCATTCTGGTTGATTCAGTCGGCCTCTTTTTCACGCTCCTTGCGCTCCTGGTAAATCTCGCTCTGGTCGCCATCGCCTTGTGCAACGCCGGCCGCTTCACTCGCTGGATGGGCAAGCAAGGTTTGCGTGGTGTTTCGAAAATAATTGCGCTCTTGCTCGCCGCCATCGCCATTAGTTTGATCCGGCGCGGCTGGCAGGCGCCGTAATTTCCCAAGCGGTGACGCATTTTTTTCGCCGAGGCGGTTTTATCGTCGTGATCGTTGTGACGATTCTAAGCGTCTACGGGCTGGAGGCGCAGGCCCGGCGGGAGGTGATCGTCACGCCCGCGAACCAGAGCGACCAGGCCGCGTACCTCGCCTACGCGAAGCAGATGCATGACAGCGGCTACACCGTCGTCGGCCGACGCAACCGCATGCCGGTTTTCCCATTTCTGCTGTCGCTTATTTACCGCCCCGGCCTGAGCGAGACGCAGTTCCTTACACGCGCCCAGTCATTCAATATCAATTTATCAATTCTCATTCTTCTACTTTTGTTTCTGATTTTCCGAAAATTTTTCCCAACTTTCTACGCGCTAGCGCTGCTCGTCATGACAGGTTTTGGCGTTTTTGTGTACCGCTCGGGGTTAGTGCAAACCGAGGTGCTTTTTTATTTCCTTAGCTTTTGCTCATTTCTTCTTCTGGTGCGGATGCTGACCGCACCGCGGTGGTGGCTCGCAATATTCAGCGGTGCTGCGACCGGCCTCGCACATTTAACAAAGGCATCGGTCCTGCCGGCGCTCGGACTTTGGGCAGTCGTATTTCTCGGGCAGAGTTTTTGGGAATATCGCGCCCAGTCGGACACGCGCTTACGTGGGGCATTGCGTCGATTCGGGCTGCTATTGCTGGTAATCGGGGCTTTTGGCGCCGTGATTTTTCCCTACATCCGAACGAGCAAACAAATTTTCGGACATTATTTCTACAATGTGAATTCGACGTTTTACATGTGGTGCGATTCGTGGCCGGAAGCGGTGGCTTTCACCAAGGCATATGACAACAGCAGAGGAGGGCGTGATTTTCCGCTGGATCAGGTTCCTTCTCCGGCAAAATACTGGCGAGAACATTCCGCCGCCCAGGTTGCCTATCGATTAGGCCATGGATTGAAAACATTAGTGACGCGAAGTGCGAAGGCGACGGGCTATTACAAATTCGTGCTTCTCTTCATTTTGACCGCTGCGGTCCTTGCCTCGCCGCGACATCAACTGGCCCGTCGATCAATCGCGGGAAAGCCGTTCGCCGCGATTTTTTGTTTTCTCTTCTTTCTTTCCTACGTGCTGCTGTATGCCTGGTACGACGCGATTGTCAGTGACAGCAGATTCATTCTGTCACTCTTTTTGCCCTTTATCTTCGTCGGCTCAATCCTTGTTCTGGACCTGGGAAAAGATCGGGCTTTTACCCTCGCGGGGCGACGAATTTCCTTTATGGAATTGTTCGCCGCCTGCCTCATCTGCTTCGCCCTGACAGATATAGTGTACAACGCATTGCGCATTTGCCGGCTGATGAGCTAAATGCCGTCAATCGATCGCGCATGATTTACTCGCTTTATAAGCCGATTTAGCTCTATTTCACGCTGGGCGTGCTTCTATTGACACGTCGGAGACCCTCGTTAGTATCCTCGGCCTTATGAGATTTCCCCTTGCCCTAACGACGAAAATCGCGGGCTACATGATCGGGCAAAAGCTTCGTGGCACGAAAAAGTTCGCCACTGTGTTGCAACTCGAGCCGCTGCACACTTGCAATCTTACCTGTACCGGTTGCGGGCGGATTCGCGAGTATTCCACCTCTCTCAAGGACATGATGAGCCTGGAGGATTGCCTGGGGGCGGCCGAAGAATGCAACGCGCCCATGATCTCGATCTGCGGCGGCGAACCGCTCATTCATCCGCACATCGAAGCTTTGGTGAAAGGGTTGCTCGCGCAGGACCGCATCGTTTACATCTGCACAAATGCGATGTTCATGCGCAAAAAGATGCGCGAATGGCTGGCGTCACGGTTGTCAATCGAATCGCAATTCGTTGAAGAAAAAATCGGAGATCTCCTCTCCGCCGGTTTGATCACGGAAAAAGATGCGACGGAAATTCGCAAAGGTTCTAAAGATCCGGCCAAGCCTACGATTGGCCCGAGCAAATGGATGTATTGGAACGTTCATCTCGATGGTCTCGAGCGCATTCACGACCTCATTGTTGAGCGCGAAGGCGTCTTCAAGGAATGCATTCTCGCGATCAAGATGGCGAAAATTCTCGGCTATCAGGTTGCGACCAACACAACCATCTACAAGGAAACCGACATGCAGGAGATCGAGCAAATGTTCGATTATCTTTCCGATCTCGGTGTGGACGGGCACACTATCTCGCCCGGCTACGAATACGACGCAGCCAAGAAGGACATGATCAAGCGGCTCAATCTGCAGCCCGAAAATTTCTTTCTTACCCGTAAGATGACGATCGCGAAATTCCAGAAGATCGAAAAGTGGATGAATCGATACACTCTTTTCGGCACGCCGATTTATTTTGAGTTTCTCGCTGGCAAACGCGACCTGACTTGCTCAGCCTGGGCGATCCCGACGCGCAACATTCGCGGCTGGAAAGGTCCGTGCTATCTCATGACCGACGCGCATTATTCGAGCTATGCGGAGTTGCTCGAGAAGGTCGAGTGGGACAAATACGGAGTCGTTAACGGCGTGGCGCGGGACAGCCGCTGCGAAAACTGCATGGTGCACTGCGGTTACGAACCGACCGCGACGCTCGGTTTGCAGGCGCAGCGCGGCGACACCTGGAAAAACATCAAGTTCAATTTCGGTGCGAAGCCGAAGCCGACCGGCCGTGGCAGCGAGACGATCGCTTTTAACGGGGTGAGCTGCGGAAACGGGCACATCACCGGCAAACGCGCCAAGGTTACCGCGCAAGCTTCGTAAGATCGATCCGCCTGAGGCGGACAAGATCGACAATCATGAACCGCAAAACTGACATGATTTCATTGCCAAGCGCGCGACCCGATCTTGCCGAGTCCTATTTGGCGAGCGATCCGCAAATTGTCGATGCTATCGCGCGCGCCCAGAAAAATCTTTTGCGGCAACAAAAGGCGGACGGCCATTGGTGCGGTGAGCTGCTGGTCGATTCAACGCTCTGCTCGGACTTCATCCTGTTCATGCACTGGTGTGGCGAAGTGGATGGGCAGATGCAGCAGCGTTGTATCCGTCACATTTTGAGACGGCAACTGCCCGACGGCGGTTGGAATATTTATTTTGGTGGCGCGAGCGAGATCAACGCCTCGGTTAAGGCCTACTTCGCGCTGAAGCTCGCGGGCATTTCGGCGGACGCGCCGTTCATGCAGGAAGCGCGCGCCAACATCTTGCGGCTGGGTGGCATTCCGGCCATGAACACTTTCAGCAAACTTTATCTTGCGCTCCTCGGCCAATTCCCGTGGAAATATTTGCCGACGATTCCGGTCGAGATGGTGCTGCTGCCGAGTTGGGCGCCGTTCCACATTTACAAAATGTCGTCTTGGAGTCGGGCGATGCTTATTCCGCTCGCCATCATCAATCATTTCAAGCCGTCCCGCGTGCTTCCCGGCGAAAAACAATTGCACGAGCTTTATCCGTTAGGCACCGAGAACCAGGACCTTCGCCTGCCGCGGAGCGAACGCTTCTTCACCTGGCGCAATTTCTTCCTGCGCGTCGATGACGTTTTCAAATTTATGCATCCGCTAAAGTTTCGTCCGATGCGCCAGCGCGCACTCGAGGAAGCGGAGCGTTGGATGCTCGAACGAATTGGCAAGGGGAGTGACGGACTCGCTACCGTGTATCCCGCCATGCTCAATTGTCTCATCGCTTTGCGTGCGCTCGGCTACCCGAAAACGCACCCGGTTTACCTGAAAGCGGCGAAGGATTTTGCCGGTCTGTTTGTCGATGATCCGGACGATTTTCGGATTCAACCTTGCCTCTCGCCGGTTTGGGACACTGCCATCAACATGATCGCCCTGGCCGAGTCGGGTTTGTCGCCGGAGCATCCGGCGCTGCAAAAGGCGGCCGATTGGTTGATCAAGAAGGAAGTGCGGATTCGCGGCGACTGGGCCGTGAACAACCCGCATCCGGAGGCGAGCGGCTGGGCCTTCGAGTACAACAACGTTTATTATCCAGACGTGGACGACACCACCATGGTGCTGATGGGGCTTCGTCTCGTTCGGCCGCAAGATCGACAACCGCTCGACGGCCTTTTCCGCCGGGCCATCGATTGGCTGCTTAGTTTCCAATGCGACGATGGCGGCTGGGCTGCGTTCGATAAAAACGTGACGACGCCGTGGCTCGAAGACATGCCATTCGCAGATCATAACGCCATTCTCGATCCGACCTGCAGCGACCTAACTGCGCGCACACTCGAGCTTTTCGGTTACATCGGATTCGACCGGAACAAACGTTCCGTGCGCGACGCCCTCCAATATTTGATCGACACGCAGGATGACGACGGTTCGTGGTACGGACGTTGGGGCGTCAATTATATTTATGGGACTTGGCAGGTCCTCCGTGGCTTGCGCGCGATCGGCCAGGACATGACGCAGGATTGGGTTTTGCGCGGACGCGATTGGCTGGAGAGCTGTCAGAATGATGACGGCGGCTGGGGCGAAACCTGCGTGACGTATGACGATCCCACGTGCAAGGGGCGAGGGGAGAGCACCGCTTCGCAAACCGCCTGGGCGGTCATGGGCATTTGCGCATGTGGCGATCTCGACCGGCCGAGTATTCAACGCGGTTTGCGATTTCTGCTCAGCTCGCAAAAGCCCGACGGTTCATGGGACGAACCGCAAATCACCGGCACCGGTTTCCCGCGCGTGTTTTATTTGAAGTACGATTTTTATCGCCAAAATTTCCCGCTTCTCGCGCTTGCGACTTACGTGAATTATCGTAACGGCCTCGGACATTATCCGAGCTGTTATCGCTGCGATCGGTAGGGTCGGCGCGCTGCGCCAACCGCGGACGTCACAGCGCGGCGTCCTACCGCGAGATCGACATCTCATCCATTGTCGCTGCAATTGACCTGAATTATTCGCGGCCTAACGTTTCGGCATGGCTTACGAACTACCGAAATTACCCTACGAATATACGGCGCTCGAGCCGCACATCGACGCGCGGACGATGGAGATCCATCACACCAAACATCATCAGACTTACATCACCAACCTCAACAACGCGATAAAAGGAAAGGCCGATCTGGAAAAGAAATCGGTCGAAGATTTGATCGGCGATCTCAACGCCATTCCGGAGGACATTCGCACCGTCGTCCGCAACAACGGCGGCGGTCATGCCAACCATTCCTTCTTTTGGAAAATTATGGGCCCGAAGGCCGGCGGCGAACCGAAAGGCAAACTCGTCGACGACATCAAGTCCACTTTCGGCGGCTTCGATGCTTTCAAGGAAAAATTTGCCGCCGCCGGTACCGGTCGCTTTGGCAGCGGCTGGGCGTGGTTGATCAAAAACAAAAGCGGAAAGCTCGAAGTGATTTCAACGCCCAACCAGGACAGTCCGCTCATGGACGGCAACACGCCGGTGCTCGGTCTCGATGTTTGGGAACACGCCTACTATCTCAACTACCAAAACCGCCGGCCCGATTACATCAGGGCCTGGTGGAACGTGGTAAACTGGGACGCGGTTGCCAAGAATTACTAACGATTCGCTCCTTCACGGTTCTTCTGTAGCGGCGGTCTATGACCGTCGTGTGCTTGAATTTCGGCGCTCACAGAGCGCCGCTACAGGCAAATGGCCTATCTAAACGAGAACTATCTCAAGCTTCAGGCGGGATATCTTTTTCCCGAGATCGCGCGGCGCGTGCGCGAATTTTGTGACGCGAATCCGGAAGCCGCCAAGAGATTAATTCGCTGCGGAATCGGCGACGTCACCGAGCCGCTGCCGCAAGCTGCCGTCGATGCCATGAAAGAGGCGGTGGAAGAACTCAGGCATCGCAAAACATTTCGCGGTTACGGTCCGGAACAAGGCTACGAATTTCTAAGATCGACAATCGCACAGGGCGATTATCGCGACCGCAGGATCGACATCGCCGACGACGAAATTTTTATTTCGGACGGATCGAAATGCGATTGCGGTTACATCCTCGATATCCTGGGCGGCCAGAACAAAGTCGCGATTACCGATCCGGTTTATCCGGTGTATGTCGATACGAACGTGATGGCCGGCCACACCGGCCCGGTGAAAAAGGATGGCCGCTATGAAGGCATTGTCTATTTGCCGTGCACGGCGGAAAACGATTTTGTTCCCGAGCCCCCAACGGAACATGTCGATCTTGTTTATCTCTGTTTTCCAAATAACCCGACCGGCGCGGTCGCGACGCGGAAGCAATTGAACGACTGGGTCGAGTACGCCCGCGAACACGAGGCGCTATTACTCTTCGACGCCGCTTATGAGGCGTATATTTCGGAACCGGAGCTTCCGCATTCCATTTTTGAAATCGACGGCGCGCGGGAATGCGCAATTGAATTGCGCAGCTTTTCCAAAACGGGTGGATTCACCGGTGTTCGCTGCGGATTCACGGTGATGCCGAAGAGTTTGCTGGCCCAAACCGAGTCTGGAAAAAAATTGCCGCTGCACCCGCTCTGGCATCGGCGTTGGAGCACAAAAGCCAACAGCGTCAGTTATCCGGTGCAACGCGGCGCGACCGCGTTGTATTCGCCGGAAGGCCGCAAACAAGTTCGCGCGCTCGTCGATCATTACATGGGCAACGCAAAAATCCTGCGCGACGCGTGTCCAAAAATCGACATCAAGGTTTTCGGCGGAGTGAACGCGCCCTACATCTGGGTGAAAACGCCGGACGGCTTGACCAGCTGGCAGATCTTCGATCGGATGCTGCGCGAACTGAACATCGTCATCACGCCTGGCAATGGTTTCGGCGCGCAAGGCGAAGGTTATTTCCGTATCTCCGCGTTCAACTCCCGGGAGAACGCCGCGGAGGCGGCGCGCCGCCTTCAGACTTTTCGCTAAGATCGACATCCACTCGCGGAAGGATTTCGAAACACTCTTGTCGATCTAATCGACGCGCGTAAAGTTCCGCAGTTTTGGAGAAACCGAGTCTTCCCAATCAAGATCTGCCGCAGCTCTATCGTTTTTGCTTTCTCATGCTGGGCGACGCGGGCAAAGCGCAGGAAATTTTCCAGGCAATCATGCACGACGCCGCGCTGCGCGCGGCCGAAGGTGAATTGCCGAACGACCGCTTGTCGATCTTTCGCGACGCGCGCTATCGCTGTTTGGGAGCGAGCGAAGCGGGCTTGCAAGCCGAAGCGATCGAATTGGAGGAGCATGAGATCGATTCCAGCGCTCCAGTCCAAATCGCAAAGCTCGAACCGGCGCAACTCGCGGTTTGGATTTCGGCCGCGCCCGATCCGCAGCGGACGGCCCTGGCACTTTTTTATCTCGATGAATTTGATCACGAAGAATTGCTGGCGTTGAGCGAACTAAAGACAGCCGAACTCGCCAACCTCATCGGCAACGGGCGGCAGGAATTTCAGGCTTGGTTGAATGCGACTTTCCCGCGCGAGCAAGCTTTCGAAGAACAAGCATGAAAATGCCGCGTCTCTCGCGTCGTCAGCGCATGTTCGTGCAGTGCGCCCCTTTCAATGAGGAACGTATTCGCGACCGCTCCATGCGCGCGGCTGTTTTTCGCGTGCACAAAACCGACGAGTTCGCGAATCAACGCGAGTTTGATCGCGCGGTGGCCGCTTTAGTTCAAACGGTTCCCATTCCGGAAGGAGTCACCGCATGGCTGTCGAAGGGAATTTACGTGGCCGCGCCGAAGCGCACTTGGAAACAAGCGCTGCAAAATCCGGCCGTGCTGGCCATTGGCATCGCCGTCAGTGTGATCGCCGCCATTTTCGTGATGAAGCTGATCGAACGCATGAACGAATTCCCCGGCGGGACCACCGCGCGGCGGCTGCTGACGGTGGCGAGCTCCGTGCACTCGCTGATGTTGGATCCGGTGAAAACTGACGCGGGCGCGCTTGGGGATTATTTTTTTATGAAACATCGGCTGCCGCATTACGACGTGCCGCCGGAGTTCGCCGATCTGCGCACGCTCGGATGCCGCGTCTTCGACGACGAGGAAGGCCAGCGCGTCGCGCAAATCTGGCTTATCGAAAAACATATGCAGTTCTTTATTTTCCCGGCGGAGCGTGATCTGAGGACTGGTGCGGCGCGCCATTTCTCCGGCTGGCGTTATGTCGATCAATACCGTTGGACCGGAGTGGTGCAGGAGCGCAACGGCGTTTGTTTCATGGCCGCACTGCGCGGGAGTGAAAAGGACCTCGCGCCGTATATTTCGAAGCCGAAAGATTAGATCGACAATCACAAGACTTGTCCTGAGCGGAGTCGAATGGATCGACATTGTCGGTCGCGTTGACAGTTCATGGCAGGCGATTCAATCTTCTGGCGTTCATGCCAGGGGTAGCTCAGCGGTAGAGCAGCCCCCGAAAGCATTCGGGGTTGGTCGAGGTTTGAGTAACGTGAAGCGCAGTGAAAAATTTAATGCCAGGGTAGCTCAGCGGTAGAGCAGGGGACTCATAAGCCCTTGGTCGGGAGTTCAATTCTCCCCCCTGGCACTTTTCATTTCGGATTGCGGATCGAGGGATTGCAGACTGTTTTGTTGAGCGTTGCACGTTCTTCGGTTAACAACATCGTCGGATCTTATGTCCGAACCGAACCCGGATCCGCACCTTGAGATCGCTCATGTCTTGTTCATCGACATTGTCGGGTCCTCGAAACTGCTGACCAACGAGCAGAGTGAGGTTCTGGGCAAGCTCAACCAAGCTGTCCGAAGCACGGAACAGTTCCGGGCAGCCGAAGCGTCTGGTAAGCTGATTCGACTTCCAACAGGGGATGGAATGGCGCTCGCTTTCTTCACCAGCCCGGACGCACCGGTTCGTTGCGCTTTGGAAATCAGCAAAGTCTTGAAAGATCACCCGAATCTTGCCCTGCGCATGGGTATTCACAGCGGACCGGTGGAGCCGGTTCTTGACGTGAACGACAGATCAAACGTTGCGGGTATCGGAATAACGATGGCGCAACGGGTGATGGATTGCGGCGATGCTGGACACATTCTGCTCTCAGAGAGGATCGCGGACGATCTCGGGCAATACAGCAAATGGCGACCTTGCTTGCATGACCTTGGGGAATGCGAAGTGAAGCATGGTGCGACGATCAACATCGTTAACCTTTACACCGATGAGTTCGGCAATCCCACGATTCCTGAGAAGTTAAAGAAAGAGCCTGCGAAAGCCGTCGCTGCTGGTCATGGGGTTGCACGTCTGCGAAAGTCAGCTCTGATCGGGACGACACTCTTGGCGGCGATCGCGCTCGGTATCAGTCTTTGGTTCTTTTCTCATCGCGCGGCGCAGAAAACGACAAACGCTCCCGCTACAAATGCTTCGCCGCTCGCAACGCCAAGCGTGGAAAAGAGAATGGCCGTGCTCCCTTTTAAACCTTTAGGACCCGAGAATCGAGACCAAGCGCTCGAACTTGGCATGGCAGACACTCTGATTACGAAACTGAGCAATAGTCGGGAAATAATCGTGCCTTCACTGAACTCAGTTCGAAAATATGGCGGTTTAGAGCAGGACCCTGTGGCGGCTGGCCGCGAGTTAAAGGTCAATTCGGTCCTGGAAGGCAACGTCCAGAAAGTAAACGATCGCATCCGAGTCACGGCACGTCTAATCAGTGTGCCAGACGGCGTCTCACTCTGGGCGGGTACGTTTGACGAAAAATTCACGGACGTTTTTACACTTCAGGACGCGATTTCACAAAAGGTAGTAGACGCGCTCGCATTGCGGTTGAGCGGCGAAGAGAAAAAACGCTTGACCAAACGCTATACTGAGAACGTCGAAGCTTATCAGCTTTATCTAACGGGACGCTATCACTGGAGCAGACTGACTCCGCCCGATATCAGAAAAGCGATCGGTTTTTTCCAGCAGGCGATTGATTCGGACTCTAACTACGCACTGGCGTATTTCGGACTAGCCGAAGCAAATCGTTCGTTGTCTATCAACGCCGACATCCCATCCAAAGAGTGCCTCCCCCAAGCCAAAGCAGCGGCGCGGAAAGCATTGGAGATCGATGATTCGCTGGCTGAAGCGCACGCCTCGCTCTCGTTCAGTCTCATCTGGTTTGATTGGGATTGGGCCAGCGGAGAAAAAGAAGCGAAGCGTGCCATCGCGCTCAACCCTAATTCCGCGCACGCCCACTTTGCCTACGCTCACGTTCTATCGGACCTCGGGCGCCATGACGAAGCCATTGCCGAAATCGCGCGAGCCAGGGAATTGGACCCGGTCTTTCTATTGTACCGCGCCCTGGAAGGAATGTTCCTCCATCACGCTGGCCGTAATGACGAGGCCGGCGCGAATTTGCAAAAGGTACTTGAGCTCGACCCCAATTTTTGGATCACACACCTAGTGTTGGGAAAGGTTTACATCCAGCAACGAAAATATCCCGAAGCCATTGCCGAGTTTGGCAAAGCCAGAGAATTATCGCACGGAAACTCGGAAGCGATTGGCTCGATCGGTTACGTCGACGCGTTGATGGGTGATAAGGCGAAAGCTCGAGCCGTCCTCGAAGAATTGAAAACCTTATCTAATCAACATTACATTCCTCCCTATAATATCGCGTTGGTCTATCATGGACTCGGCCAGCAAAGCGAGGCATTGGCATTGTTGGAGAAAGCTTGCGAGGAACGTGATGTGCGCGTAACTCTCTTAAAAGTCGATCCGAGATGGGATTCACTTCGCTCCAATCCGCGATTTGTCGCAATCTTGAAGCGCATCGGTCTTCAGTAGTCAACATTCGATGTTGGACGCTTTGCCGAAGTCATAACCCGCATTCAGCGCGCGGTGCCCACTGATGACCGGCAATAACTTTCTTCAAAGACTTTTCGCGGGCGGAAATTCCTATTGGCTGACGCGCTTCGTAATTCTGCGCCTACTCGGTTTCGTTTACGCAATTGCATTTTTGGTGGCGATACAGCAATTGGTGCCCCTCGTCGGCGAGCACGGATTGACGCCGGCAAGTCATTTTCTTGCCGCAATCCAAGCGCAATTTGGCTCGCGTACGGCAGGTCTGTTGCATTTGCCGACGCTGTTTTGGTTCGGCATTTCAGATCACGCATTGTCGATCTTTGCTTGGTTCGGTTTCGGCCTTGCGCTTGTTGTCCTGGCTGGTTACGCCAACGCGATCATCCTTGCGGCGCTTTGGATGATGTACATGTCGATCGTCCACGTCGGCCAAATTTGGTATGGCTACGGCTGGGAAATTCAGCTGCTCGAAACCGGCTTCCTGTCGATCTTTCTCTGCCCATTACTCGATGGACGTCCATTTCCGAAATGTCGGCCGCCGCTGCTCGTCATCTGGCTTTTTCGCTGGCTCGGTTTTCGTATCATGCTCGGCGCCGGCCTCATCAAAATGCGCGGCGACCCATGCTGGCGCGATCTCACCTGTCTTTATTATCATTACGAAACGCAGCCGATCCCGAATCCGATCAGCCGCTATCTGCATTTCGCGCCGCATTGGTTCCACCAGGTCGAAACAGCCTGGAACCATTTTGTCGAACTGATCGTGCCGTGGTTTTCATTCGGGCCGCGCACCGCCCGGCACATTGCCGGCGTATTGCTGGTCAGTTTTCAAATCATCCTCATCATCAGCGGTAATCTGTCGTTTCTGAACTATGTCACGATCATTCCTTTTCTCGCCTGCTTCGATGACACGTTTCTTTGCCGCATTTTGCCGAAATCGCTCGTTCGGCGCGCCGAGAAAGCGGCGCAGGAATCGGAGCCGTCGCGCATCAACAACTCGATTGCGATCGCATTGTCGATCCTGGTCGCGTATTTGAGCATCGCGCCGGTGCTCAATCTCGTTTCCGGCCGGCAATTCATGAATTATTCCTATGATCCGCTCGATCTCGTGAACACCTACGGTGCGTTTGGAACGGTCGGCCGTGAACGCGACGAAATCGTTTTCGAAGGAACGCAGGACGCGTTCATCACCGGCGACACGAAGTGGCAGGAATACGAATTCAAAGCCAAACCGGGCGATCCAAACCGGCGCCCCGCGATCATCGCGCCTTATCAACCCCGGATCGATTGGCAAATTTGGTTCGCCGCCATGGCGTCACCGGCAGAGTACCCGTGGACGTTGCATTTCGTTTGGAAACTTCTGCGCAACGATCCCGGCACGCTCTCGCTTCTCGCCCACAATCCGTTTCCGAACGCGCCGCCGCGTTACATTCGGGCGCGACTCTATCGTTACCAATTTGCGCCGATCGGCGCCCGCGCCTGGTGGAAACGTGAACCAATCGGCGAATGGCTACCCGCGCTCTCCACGGACGACGCCAAGTTCCGCCGCTTGCTCGGCGCGATGGACTGGCTCGATTAGAAGATCGACCTGCTTCCACGCCCCCAGGGCAGCCGATTGAATCAATCAGCTGGGTCGCCCAGCTCCTTCTCTGAACACTCTGGTTTAAGTCGCGAGCAGCCTTGAAGGAGCTGCCCGCTGCGGCGGGTTCGGCGACATCTAGAGCGCGCGCTCTTTCAAGCGTGCGATGGTTTCGCGCAACATGCGGTAGCCGAAATGTCCCTGCGGCACGCGGAGCAATTCCGAGCCGCGCCACTTCTCATGAATTTTTTCGATGTCTGCGGGACGCGCGATTGAATCGAATTCGCCAGCGACGAAAAGGACGCGCTCGGCGTCGCACAGCGGCTCGTTATGCACTGGCGAGCTGAGATGAAAATGCCGCGCCACCAGCGACGGTTCGATTTTCTCGCGCCGCAATTCTCGCCGCATGAAGGCTGTAGCCGGGCTTTCCCAGATCGCGTGTTCAACGTTGACGATCGGCGCCATTAACGCCACGAAACGAAAATCGCGCTCGACCATTGCGAGCAGCGCGCCGATCCACCCTCCGTAGCTCGTGCCGAGCACGCCGAACTCGCTACAACCGCGTTTGCGCAACGCCGCGATCAATTGCCGCACCTCGATAACCCCCTGACGCAAGCCTTCGGCGTTGCGGATGAGATCGGCGGTAATGGCAAGCTCGCCGTTCCAATAGCCGCGCGGAACACGCGAGTAGTGATACGGAAGGTGCACGAAGCATGCATTCCAGCCCAGTTCGTTCAAGCGCGCGGCCAAGCGACGATAGCCAGTGTGACTCGCCGACATGAGAGCGTGCAGCATGAGCACAATCGGCGCGCGCCAGCCACGCCGGCATAGAAAAAAATCCGCGCGAGCGATATTGTTCGCAGGAAAATTTGTCTCGATTGGGCTGCGCCAAGTAGCACTCGCTCCGTTTCCGATTGCGCTCGCAAGATCGATATCGTGGCGAACTGCATAATAATCATGTGCGGTGAGCTTTTCGCACTCCGCCACATACCGCTCCATCTCATTGCGGCTGCGCGCGTGCAGCCGGTGTCGCGACTGGAGAAGGTTCATCGAGGCGCACATGAGCGAGTCGACTGCTTTCGCAGCGAAATGCGGCAACACGTTACGTTTCGTTTCACCACGAAGATCACGAAGCGAATTGGAATCGATGCGACGAATATTTTCTTCGTGTTCGCCGCGATCTTCGTGGTTTACGGCCCGAGCCGAGTTCTTCGTTCGTTCTCTCGGGGGATGCGGCAGGTCATCGGCCGTCAGCGAGAATTTCTCGCGCAACTCGGCGTAGAGACTTTTGAACACGGCGGCCAGTTCGCGCTCGATGCGCTGGCGCGCGCGGGATTTCTCCAGTTCTGGGAAAGACGAAATCGGATCGCCGAATGCGATCCAGATTGGCGTACGGCGCAGTGGCCGCCAGCTTTTCTTTGAGTAGAGCCGATCGCTGCCGACTATCACGCACGGCAGGATTGGAACGCCGGCCATGTGCGCAAGCGTCGATGCTCCCGGCCGGAGCGGCGCGCCTTCGAGCAGCGAACGTGCGCCATCGCGAATACCGCCCTCGGGGAAAACGCCTACGATCCGCCCCTGCTTCAACCGTTCGATCGCAGTGCGGATCGTTTTGCGGTCGGCGCGGTGACGGTCAGCCGGAAATGCATCGACGGCGCGCAAAAAAGATCCGAACAACGGATTTGGAAAAAACTCCGCCATTGCCATCCAGTCGATTTTGCGCCGCACCACCGAGGAAAGAATAAACGGATCGAAATGGCTGATGTGATTTGACGCGAGCAGAAATGCGCCCTTGTGATTTGCGTTCTCGCGCCGCAGCACGCGAACCCGCGCCACATATCCAAAGAGGACTTTCATCAATAGTGCGGCAGCGCGATTGGGTAGGGAATGAAAGAGCGATGGCATTGAATCAAGGCGCGTCGTTTGCGCGCAGGACTGTTGCGACTATTTCTTGCCCACAAGCTCTTTGCATTTTGCGAGGTCAAGTTTGCCGGAAGCCAGGATGGGGATTGATTCGACGCGTTGGATCCGCTTGGGAATCCACAAGTTCGGGACGCCTGCTTCGTGAAGTTTTTTGCGCAATGCCGCAAGATCGACATCTACGACGCTCAACAATAGGAGCGCTTCGCCTTTGCTTTCGTCGATGACGCCGACAACTGCGATTGCCCTCTCGTCCCTTCCGGACAGGTCAAGCAGGTCAATGATTTTTTGTTCGATGGCTTCGTGCGGCACCATTTCACCGCCGATTTTTGAAAAGCGCGAGAGCCGGCCTTCGATGTAAAGAAAGCCATCTTCATCGAACCGGCCGATATCGCCGGTCTTGAACCAACCGTCGCGCAAAACTTCCGCCGTTCGCTCCGGATCTTTCAGGTAGCCTTCGAAAATATTTGGACCGCGCAACCAAAGCATTCCGGTCTCGCGCAGCGAAAGTTTGCGGTCGGTTTCTGGTTCGCGGATTTCTGCCGCGATGCCGGGCGCCATTTTGCCGACCGAACCTAAACGGCTCGACGGCTGGACTTGCTCGCCAGGCTTTGTCGGGGTCGGTTCCGGCAAGTTCACGCTCACGACTGGCGAAGTTTCGGTGAGGCCGTAACCTTCAAAGACTTTTTGTTTGAAGCGGTCCTCGAAACTTTTGGCAAGATCGAGAGGAAGTTTCTCCGCACCGGTGATAACGAGTCGCAAACTGCGCAGCTGGTGCAGTTCGACCTTGCGCAAATAACCGCGCAGAAATGTCGGCGTCGCCAGCAGCAGAGTCAGTTTGTATTTTTCGATCAATGCCGCATTCTTCGCGACTTCCAGGGGATTTGGATAAGTGACAATGCGCACGCCCTCGATAAGCGGGTACCAGAGGGTGACGGTCGATCCAAAGGTGTGAAAAAACGGGAGCGCGGCGAGAATGGCGTCGTCCTTCTTCGCGTCGAGAAGTTCCCGGAACTGCGAAACGTTGCCGACCATGTTGCGATGACTGAGCACGACTCCTTTCGGCTCGCCTGAGCTGCCGCTGGTGAAAAGCAGCAGGGCCTCAGCGCGGCCGCCTTTTTTTTTAATTTGCAACAATCGAATGAATAAGCGCGCTGGAAGTAAGATCGCCATCAGCCACCACAAAACGATTTGGGATTTCATCCGCGGCATCAGCTCGTCCAACTTCAGAACGCGCTCGGGCCAGGGAAAATCCTTCAGCCGCTCCATGAATTGCGCAGCCGAGATGGCGGTGCGCAGTTCGGCGCGCTGGCATGCCGATTCATTGGCCGAGCGGCCCATCGTGAAGTTAAGATCGACCGGAATTTTTCCGGCAAGCGTGACAGCGAGATTTGCCACAACAGCGCCCTTGCCCGCCGGCAATACGATTGCCACTCGAGGATCGGGGCATTGTTTTTGAAGCGATCGGCTCAAGGCCGTGGCAGCACCAAGCAGTTTTGCGCGGCTCAATTTGCTTTGATCGATTCCATCAATCATCGCCGTGGCAAACGGTCTTCGCTTCAATCCGCGCACGCACGCTTCGGCAAGATGTCGATCTAAATTGTGCCGCTGGCTGTAACAAAACTCCCCAAGTTTCAGCAATTCTTCACGCACCGTCGGAATGTCGGCGGCCTCTGCACCAAGCGGTCTGCCAAACGCGACCGTAACGCGATATGGAATTTCCTTTGGCCACTTTCTGAAAAACTTTCCGCCTTGGAATGAAAAAATTGAGCCCCACAGCCGGTCGAGCCAGACGGGAACAACCGGCGCTTTTGCGTGGTGCGCGATCAATTCGTAACCGCGGCGCAAACGGAGCAATGTGCCGGCACGTTCGAGCTGGCCCTCGGGAAAAAGACATACGATTTCACCGGCTGCGATTTGTTCCGACGCGGCGCGAATCGCGGAACGGGAATGGCGCGGCTCGATCGGGATGCAGCGCACGATACGCAAGAACGGCCGCAGAAAAGGCTTGTCATAAAATTCCCGGTCGATGATGTAACGAATCGGACGCGGACAAGCGAGTTGCAGCACGATCGCATCGACCCAGGTGATGTGATTGGGCAGAAGTAGAAACCCCCCGTTCGGCAAACATTCTGTGCCGAGAGATCGAACGCGATAAAAGCAGCGTACGAGCGGCCGGCCTAAGAAGTGAAGCGCGCGTTCGCCGGCCGACATCATCATTTATGATTTACAATCAGTCGCGCGCGAACTGCAATCGGCAATTGGCCATGGAAAAGAGTTTTGGAAAAGCCCGGGGGATGGCGCAGACCGCTCTCTGGCTGCTTTTGGCCATCAATCTTTTTAATTACATCGACAGATACATTTTGGCCGCGGTTTTGCCGCAAATAAAACACGATTTTCTCGCGGGCGATCCGAATCAAAACGCCAAAGCGGGATCGTTGGGGTCCGCTTTCCTGATCAGCTACATGTGCGCCGCCCCGATCCTTGGATGGCTGGCCGACCGTGTTTCCCGGTGGTGGCTGGTTGGAGTCAGCGTGGCCCTTTGGAGTTTGGCGAGCGGATGGTCGGGTTTGGCGGCCTCGTTCGCGATTCTGCTTTGCACCCGCGCGTTCGTCGGAATTGGTGAAGCCGGTTATGGTCCGGCGGCGCCAACAATTCTTTCCGACCTTTACCCGCTGGAGCGTCGTGGCCGAACGCTTGCCTACTTTTATCTGGCCATGCCGGTGGGTGGCGCGCTTGGTTATGCGTTTGGCGGTAAGATTGGCGATCTTCTTGGGTGGCGCTGGGCGTTTTATCTGGTGGTGCTGCCGGGATTATTACTTGCCCTCCTTTGCTTCTTCATGCGCGATCCGCGCGCAAAATCGACATCGAATTTAAACACTAGACCACGGCCGAAGCATGCCGATTACGTTTCATTGCTTCGCACACCATCGTACATCATCAACACGGCCGCGATGACCGCGCTAACCTTTGCCATCGGTGGCATTTCGTTTTGGGTGCCTGATTACATTTATTCCGATCGCGGCGCGGAATTCGCCGCCAACCCGAATTTGCTTGGCGACATCAACGTTACCTTTGGAGCAATTGTTGCCGTAGCGGGCTTGTTCGCGACGCTTCTCGGCGGTTGGACTGGTGATTGGCTTCGGAAGAAATTCGCGAGCTCGTATTTTCTCGTTTCCGGCGTCGGTGTCGTGCTCGCGTTTCCCGCCACCGTCGCGATGCTTTACGTCCGTTTCCCCGGAGCGTGGATCTGCATTTTTATCGCGGTTTTCTGTATGTTCTTTAACACCGGGCCATCCAATACTGCGCTCGCAAATGTGAGCTTGCCAAGGGTTCGCGCAACGGCTTTTGCGGTAAACATTCTTATTGTTCACTTGTTCGGCGACATAATTTCGCCGCCGCTCATCGGCGCGATTCGCGATCGCTGGAATATGAATGTCGGTTTTCTGACGGTTTCAGGTGCGATGTTGATCGCTGGGACGTTTTGGTTTTGGGGCACGAAATTTTTGCCAGCCGACACCGCGGCGGTGGAAAGAACTGCGTCGCGGGAGCAATCGTCGATCTAACAAGAAACCGCAGGAATATGTAAATGTTCCTGCGGTCTTTGAGTCTTTGCGTGCGAGTTTGTCACGCAACGCAGTGATTACTCTTGTTCCTCCGGCCCTTTGGGACTCGCGCTTGGTTCTGTCGTTCCTTCAGTAGCATGACGACGCGAGGTTTTCTTGTGTTCGCCCGCCGGACTGCCGGTCGCTTCCGCAGCGGACTGCTCACTCCCGCTCGGCGAAGCTGTTTCCATATGATGCCGCGGGGAAGGTGCCGCGCCGGTCTTGGTTTTGCCGCTCGGTGATTCCCCGGGCGTCGCGGATTCGCCGCGGCTTGGAGATTCGCCGCGTGTCGCCGATGCACCCGGCGTTGGAGATTTACCACGCGTTGCTCTTGGCGAAGCGGTAGCACTCGCTCTCGCTGCGGGACTCGCTGATGCGGTCGCGCTGGGCGACGTGGTTGCCGTGGCCGCAGTGGCCCCGGCCGTGGGCGCCGTTAAAGCTGAAGCGGTGGGGATCGGAGTAGCGGTTGCGCTCGTGACGCCGGTCGTCGTTGTGCTACTTCCTGTCACCGAAGCTCCCACGCCCACTCCGGTTTGTGCCGACACGCCGTAGTACGAGTAAACGTTGTTGATCCAACCGCTGCTCGAGTATTCGTCGATGCGTGCGTAGTCGAACGCGGGCGCGTTATAGATTCGTTCTCGATCGATTCGTACCGTCAAAACGCGCGGATCCGATGTGGTGGAGTAGATTGCCCAGGGAACGGCAACGGTTTTTGCCTGGCCAACTACGCGCGTGCCAGTGCCGCCGGCGGAAAGGACGGTGTAGGCCATGCAACCGGTGCTTCGGTCAAGAACGACATCTTTGATTTCACCGATTTCTTCGCCTTGAGCGGTCTTGACCCTTGTGCCAATGATTTTGCTCGTTTGCACGTAATCGGTGCTGGTGCTCGTGGTCGTACTGCTTGTCTGGGCTTTGGAATCGACTGGAGCCGCGGCCAAGCCCAGAATGGCCAGCGTCGCTCCGAATAGAGGAAAAGTTTTCATATGTTATTTAACGGACGGAAAAAGGTTCTGCGTTATTCAGAACCACCACGATTGCTTCGCTGCCGCGTTATCCGTTGGACGTGACAATTTTTTTGCGGCTAACGACGGCAGCACCGCAATGAAAGTTCAGAGAGTCTCGCCGTGTATATCGAGGTGCACATCGTAAGCGCGAGCCTGGTTCAGCGCTTGCAGCGCTTCCTCGCGGCGTCCGGATTTCGCCAAAAGCCGGCTGAGCAGCTTCCAGCTTTCCGCGCGATACCATTCTCTTCGTAGGCAAGCCTGCAATTCAGCGATTGCCTGCGCGGTCGCGCCGCTTTCATCCAGCACTGTTACATAGCGTCTTTCGATCGACCAATTGGGCGGGCCGCTCCGCGCCGCGAGCCGCAGACGCAATAAATCCACCCGGCCCTCCTCCCTGTTTTCTAATACAGCGAGAAATTCGTGCGCTTGTGGTTCGACCAGCGGTATCTTTACTGCGCGCTGGAGCTGTTCGCGGGCAGCTTTGAAATCGTTTTGTTTCAACGCGACCGCGGCCAGGTTCAAGATCGCGAGCGGTTGCCCCTGCTCTTTGCGCAACGCCGTTTCGAAATGCGTCTTCGCCTCTTTGACTCTTCCTTCATCAAGTTCGAGGTCACCGAGGTTGATGAACATTCGCGCGGAATCTCCACCACTTGCAATTGTCCGCTCCAGAAATGTCCGTTGATCTTTCCAATCAAACGTCCGGATAAATGTTCGAACGCCAAGAAATACCAGCCACACGGTTAAGATGGAGATAGCCGCCAGGCGTACTGTCGATCTTTGCCGCTCACTTTTCCTTTGAACAAAGTCCGCGGCTTCAATTGCCGCTGCTAAAAAAAGAAAGGCAGTCGGCAGATAGAGCCAATGTTCCGCCACCGAGGCATTCCAAACGAGGGTTCCGCTAAACGGCAGATAGCTGATGCCCGCGAGCACCAGACATGAAAACACAGTGGAATTTCGTTTGCGCGTGCGAATCATCCAATAGGCCGCCGCGACGATGAGTAAGATCCCGAGAAGGGTTTGCAGCTCGCGCCAGGCGGCCGCAGTCAAGCTCGCATCACTAAAGCCGCTCGGCTGAGTTTCAATGTTCCGATCCATGTGGAGGTTGAGAGGAAATACGATCAGACCCGCATATTCTGCGAAAGCGCGCGCCACCAAGATCGGCCTCACCAGCGGTGGCGGGGGCGCGCGTAAGACCGGCGGGGCGAAATGTTCCGCCGGAAGCCGCAGACTCAAGTAAACGACGCCGGCGAAGACGACGGCCCCAGCGGTCTTCAAAGTCGCGCCCCAGTTCCTTCTCAGCACAGGCGCACTTGTCGCGAGCAGGAAAATAATCAAACCTGTTTCCTTGCTTAAGATGCTGAGAAGAAACGCGACAGTCGCGGCAAGCAGAAAAAGTAAACCACTTCTCCCGGCCGCGCGCAGACCTCGTAAGATCAAATAAAATCCAAGGAAACCGAAACCCGCAGCCAACGGATCGGCGCGTCCGGAAACATAAACGACGGCGGCGCTTTGGATGGGATGGATCGCCCAAACTAGCGTTGCTGCAAAAGCGATTAGCCTGCGTTTGTTAGGATCGGTTCCAAATAGAAAAAGGAGTTCTTCGGCTAGGAAAAGAAATGCGATCGCAGCCGCAGCATGACAAATGATGCTCGTTAAATGATAGGGCATGGGCCGAAGCGCAAAGGCAGCGTACTCGAGCGTGTAGGTGAGCCGCTGGATCGGACGGTAAAAAGCTGAGGCCGTCGCATCGACGAAGAGAAAATGGTTGAACCCTTCTGGAATGAGGCGCCAACTTCGAATCAATGGATCGCGCAGAATCAGGGCGGTATCGTCCCAGACAAAACCATCTCGCAGCGCCGGAGCATAGCTGATAAACACAGCGCCGGCGATGAGCAAGACGGCAAAACTCTTCTTCACAACGAACGAATTGGACAGAATCAATAGAGTGCGCGTCTAAGTTTGGAAATGTTTATGTCGATCTTCCCTGGGGCTTTGGCTGGCGCGCTCATCTTCCTTACGAGCAACGTACGTGCCGACGGCGTCCCCGCTGATTGCACGCAACTCATTCTCGCCATCGCACCCGATTGGAATTCGACGCGTGGAAAACTTCAACTGTTCGAGCGGCCGCGCGGCGGCGATTGGAGCACAGTCGCTGCTCCCGTCCCGGTTTTGTTCGGTAAAAATGGACTGGCGTGGGGAATCGGCCTTGCCGGGCAGAATGAGCGCGGCCTGCGAAAAAAAGAACGCGACGGTCGTGCACCAGCTGGCATTTTCAAGATCGGCGAAGTTTTTGGTTACGAATCGAATTTGCCGCCGGGCGGAGATTATCCATATCACCAGGTGAGCGAAGCAGATGTGTGGAGCGACGATCCACGGTCGCCCAATTACAATCGCCACATTATGATCGATCCGAAGAATGCGCCGGACAATTACACGCACGAAAAAATGCGTTCGGGCGATTTTGCCTATCACTGGCTCATCGAGATCCGGCACAATTCTGATCCGCCAATTCCTGGTGATGGCAGCGCGATTTTTTTTCACATTCGCCGCGGAGTAAATCGGCCGACTACCGGATGCACGACCATGGCGGAGCCAGACCTTGTGAGAATTATTACCTGGTTGCGAGCGCCGCGTTATCCCTGTTACGCCCTTTTGCCCGCCGCCGAACATGAAAGAAAATGGCAAGCTTGGAACTTGCCTCCACCCAACGCGCTTGCATCCCAGCGCCAGCCCTTCGTTGATTCCGGCCGCCGCCTGGCTAGCTTCCTCTTAGGTATTTCTCATGCAAAGGCGCCCTAATCGTGAATCCGAAGCAAACATTCGCCGCATCGACACAAAAGCTCGGGCAAAAAAGCAGACGCACGGTTTTCAAGTCCATTTTCTTCGCGGAACTGCGGTGCTAACGAAAATGTTCAGCGACACGCTTTACGGTGGAAAGGAGGCAGCGAGACGAGCCGCGCGGAGCTTCAGGCGCACGGCCGCGCGCGGCCTGGCCGCGCCGAGAACTGGAGGTTTCAAGTCT
>WNEY01000304.1_pt1 | contig 28941 bp, 29 predicted proteins | sample 5400531 | NCBI WGS metagenome assembly WNEY01 (sample SAMN13153338, study PRJNA577476) | soil metagenome | isolation source: 200 cm saprolite under Douglas fir tree site 1 | place: USA:California | collected 2015-04-18
CGCATTCATCGCCCAAACGCGGACGATGCTGCGAAAATTCATTCCACCCCCCACTGATGGGGATGTCGCTGAAGGGAGATTGAACTGCCGGGTCGTTGTCGAAAATGGCAAGAACTTTATAACCATCGCGCTCAAGAATGGGGCGCACCATTTTAGCCAAGCCCTTGCCGCCCCAAATAATGCACTTCTTCATGATTCCCGCTTTCTTTTCGAGCTACTTCATCGGGAAATTAGTCGAGGTCTTAGGCGCGTATTTTCCAAGCGAGATCGTGTAAGATTTTTGAGTTCCTAGGGAAGGCGTGCGGAATGCGGGTACTTTTAACCGGGGCCTCCGGCTTCGTAGGCTATGCCACATCAGAGGCGTTGCTTTCGCGAGGCGTGGAGGTTCATACGGTATCTCACCAACATTCCGAAATCGCCCCCAATGTTGTATCGCACAAACTTGATTTGCTAAAGCCTGCATGTATCCGTGATGTTGTTCAAGCGATTCAGCCGGAAGTGATTATACATCTTGCCTGGATTGCGGAGCATGGCGCATTCTGGACTTCATCGAAAAATCTTGATTGGGTATCTACGAGCTTGATGCTGGCGCGCGCTGGTTTTGAAGCCGGCGCCCGGCGATTTGTCGGTGTTGGAACATGCGTTGAATACGATCTCGGAGATAACACTCCTTGCCGCGAGCGCGACACCCCGACGATACCAGTGTCTCTATATGGCGCCACCAAGGACGCAACGCGGCGGGTAATTGAGCGATATGCGTTGGATCTCGGCATGGAGTTCGCCTGGGCTCGTCTTTTTCATCTCTATGGTCCTCGCGAAGACAAAAGGCGTTTGATTCCAAGCATCGCGCGCGCACTCGCCGCCAATGAAAACGCTCGCTGCGGCAGCGGCCGCGGAATACGCGACTTCATGGACGTCCGCGATGCTGGTGCAGCTCTTGCTTTATTGACTCTTGCCGGTGTCACGGGCCCGGTGAATATCGCGACAGGCAAGGGCGTCAGTATTGCCGAAGTTGCCGAGATACTCGGGAATCTTTCCGGCCGCCCGCATTTGATCAAGCTCGGATCCTTGCCGGATCGGCCCAATGAGCCGAACTTCATTGTTGCCGACGTGGCGCGCTTGGAGTCCGAGCTCAATTTTCGACCTGCGCGGACATTGGCAATTGGTTTGCAGGAAGCGTTGGAGTATTGGAAGCGGGAGGGTATTGCTCAATAGACGGTGCCGCGCAATTGATCGCGTCTGTCCTCGTATCGTAGGAAAGCGATTCGTTAACTCAGGTTTCGTCGGCTGAGAGAAAATCCATGAAGATCGTGATCGATGATCAAGCCCGTAGCCTTACTTGCGATGGTAAAACGATTCCGCTTTATAGCGAGGCGGCTTTCACATTAATTTCCGACCTGTGGCTCAAGGTTGGTTTCGCCGAGAAGTATTCCTACACGTTCACTTGGTTTGGCGTACCGATCATACAGCTTCCTGAAGACGTGCTTCGCTATCAGGAGGTTGTTTTTCGCCTGAAGCCCGACGTGATCGTGGAAACCGGCATCGCGCATGGCGGCTCGGCCGTCTTTTCCGCGAGCCTGCTCAAACTGATCGGCAAAGGCAGGGTTATTGCGGTTGACGTCGATATACGTGCGCAAAACCGGGCGCGGCTCGAAGCCCACCCGCTGAAATCCTCGATAACGCTCATTGAGGGATCATCAACGGCGCCGGATGTCGTCGCGAAAGTCAAGCATGCCATTCGCCCCGGTGAAAGCGTTCTGGTGATATTGGATTCCAATCACTCCTTTGCTCACGTAACGGCTGAACTTGAATCTTACGCGCCTTTGGTGACGCTTGGATCCTACATTGTGTCAGCAGATGGCTACATGCGCGATTTAGCGGATGTGCCGGGGGGCGACAAATCGTGGCTTCAGGATAATCCATCTCGCGCCGCGCTGGAATTCGCGTCGAAACATTCGGATTTTGTCATTGAAGATCCCGCGTGGACTTTCAACGAATCCAGTCTTCAAAAGAATATTACCTATTGGCCCAATGCATGGCTGAAACGGATAAAATAATGGACAATCCAAGATGGGATTACTTATGCCGAGCTAAGCTACGCAATATCGAATACTTTAGAGCTCGGTGAGCAGCATAGACCCGCCGACCTACAAAGAACCACAGATTAACGTGCCATGCCAATCTTTGGATGAGGCTGGGAGTTTCTTGCCGGATCCAGAGCGTGGCGACGCGAAAAAACCGGCGCCTACAGCGAATGAGATAACCGACTTTCCGGATTTTCTTGGAATTTTTTTCCATAAGCCGGTGGACTTTATCGCCGATATTTTCATGCGCGCTGGAGTATTTTTGCTCGGCCGTCGTTCGGACGGGAGTTGGCTGTTTTTTTTCTCGCGACTGGCTATGGTCGACGTAGCCGCGCCATACGAAGCGGGTGTCATTGGTTCCGACTACGAGTTTTGCGAAGCAAAAGTAAAACAGAATGAGGAAGTCGGCGCCATTCGCCAGTTCCGGTTCTTGGATGACGAGGTCGAAAACCTCATTCAGGGTGGATCTGCAAAACAAGCCGTAAAGCCAGGTCGCCGGATACTTGTTCATCCAGCGCATTTGCTGAAAGAAGCCTTTTCCAGCCGGCATATAATTTGTCACGATCTTGCGATTTGAGCCATCCAGGAACTCTTCCAAGGTTTGTGCGACCGCGAGCTTTGCCGACGGATTTTTGTCGAGCAGCGCGACCAGTTCTTCAAGATAATTCGGCGCCCAGGCATCGTCGTCCGCGTGCCACACGAAGAGCGGCGTTTCGGCGGCCTTAGCCACGGCATAAAAATTTAACAAGACGTCGCATTTTTTATTTTGTCGACGATATCGAAAACGAGAATCTTTCGCCGCGAATTCCTTGGCAATATCCGCAGTTTCATCCGTTGAGGCGTTGTCTGAAATGATGACGACATAGTTCTGGTAACTCTGCGCCAAAATGCCATTGAGACAATCCCGCAAATAGGGTCCGCCGTTATACGTCGGTACTCCAATTGTGACGCGTGGCTGGTTCTGAGTAGGCGTTTTCATGGGCCGGACGCGTATGGCCTATTAATTGCTTCAGCGCAATTTCATCCGGTGCTTGCACTCTTGGTTCAGGAGTTTCTCGAAGGCGGCTTAGCCTTCGAACGAAGCGCTTAGGCCCATTTTCGTGGATCGTCCCGGCGCGTTCTTGATCGACCCCGCCTAGCCTGAAGGAAAATCATGGGAATTTTGCTCGACATGCTTATCGCCGTCTTCGCCCTTTTGTCTGGCCGCGCTCATCCGCATGATCTTTGGATCAGCCATGAGGAACGGAAGAACGCGGCCGGCGAGTGGTGCTGCGGCACCGGCGACTGCTTCATCGTCGAGGGCGTGACCGAAACACCTTCCGGATACCACCTGCCGGACGGCGAGGTCGTTCCACTCGGCGAAACCCAGCCGTCGCCCGACGGCGCCTTCTGGCGCTGCCGCCGGCCGGACGGTAGTCGGCGCTGCTTCTTCGCCCCGCCGGCGGGCTCCTGATCGAACGATCCTGACCGAAACCAATCGAGCGCCCGCTCTCTTTCAGCGAGCGCTTTTTGCATGCGCGCCAGGCGCGCGCGGAAGGAAACGAGCCATGACTCACAGCTTCGACGCGCTGCGCGGCGAATATGCCGCGCTGCTGGCCAGCATGGCCGTCACGCGCGTGCAGGAAACCAACGCGACGGCGAGCCGCCTGCTGAAATATAAATCGCGCTATCTCGAGGTCGCGCAGGCAACCGGCGTTCCCATCGTATTGCTGGCGGCGCTTCACAACCGCGAATCGGACGCTAACTTCAATACTTATTTAGGCAACGGCGAGCCGCTTTCCCGCGTCACGCGGCTGGTGCCGAAGGGCCGCGGCCCGTTCTCCTCGTGGGAAGCGGGCGCCAAGGATGGGCTCCACGTCGATCGCCTCGACCGAGTGAGCGATTGGTCGTGGCCGAAGGCGCTCTATTACGGCGAGCTTTGGAACGGCTTCGGGCCGCGCGACTACCACGGCATCCATACCGGCTATCTGTGGGCCGGAACCAATCACTACAGCTGCGGAAAATACGTCGCCGACGGGAAGTGGGACGGAACTCACGTCGACACCCAGCTCGGCATCGTTCCGGTGATGAAGCGCATGGCGGCGCTCGATCCCTCGCTCGATCTTCCGGCCGACTCGCAAACCCCGGCGCCCGCGTCGATTCCCGCTCTCACCATCGCGCAAATTCAGCACGCCTTGAACGTCGCCGGCGACGGGCCGCTCGACGAAGACGGCAGCCTCGGGATGAAAACGCGCGCCGCGATCAAGGTTTTCCAATCTGCTCACGAGCTCGTCGCCGACGGCATTGTCGGGCCGCTCACGAAACAAGCCCTCGTCGATGCAATGGCAGAGACGGCCTGACGAGATGGGCGCAAAAGTCGCCGCCTTCATCGGCTATGGCCTCGGTGGCCGCACCTGGTCCGCCGGCATGGAAGATTTGCTCGCGCGAAAGCTCCGTGCGCTCGGCGTCTACACGCCGCCGACCTATCAATGGACTGATTGGCAGCTGCAAGCGCGAAACATCCGCGCGCAACTAGCGGGTACCAAAATCGTCATTGCCGGCCATTCGATGGACGCGAACGAATTGCCCAACATCGCCGCCGCCGCCGGCCGGCCGATCGATCTGCTCGCCGGTTACGATCCGACCATCTGGTATCCGTGCCCGCTCATTCCGGCGAACATAAAGCTAGCGCTCTGTTTTCACGGTGTGAACTGGCTCAATCCGATCGGGCACGCGCGCTACGGCGTCGCGGACGCCCGCAAAACCAAGCTCGTCACCTACAACACCGCCGATCTTCACACCGACATCGACGACGATAACGGCCTGCACGGCATCACTGTCAATGCGGTGAGAGCGCTTCTCGCCTAATGCCGCAGGACGATCAGCCAACCCGCTTCGTCCTTGTACACAGCACGCTTCCCGGTTTTGAAGGTTATCCGTATTGGATTCCGGCGGAGGATGAAGTCGCACCGCCCGCGTCAGAGGATGCGAGCGATCCGTGGACGGCGTTATCCGGTAATGCCCCCGCGCAAACGGTGCGAGTGCCCGAAAGCGTCGGCCCCGTGCCCGAAACCGATCCCGGCGTGCTCGCGCGCTTCGCCGCGTTGCGGCCCGTGGGCGATCCGGATGTGCTCGCCCGTTTCTGGAACTCACAGCCCGCGCTTTGGAACACGGCCGATCCGTGGGCGGCGTATCCCGATTGGCCGCCTACGCAAGCGCTTCCAGGCGGCGCAGACCTGCTCGCGGCGTACCCTGAATTGCACGCGTGGTTTTTCGCCTCGCAGGCACCGGGCAATGCCGCTTGGTCGGTAAACGATCTACCTCCTACCGGCACGCTATTTTCTGCGCCGAGTTCGTTCGGCGGGTCTGCGTCGCCGCAAGCAAGTAGCGATCCATGGGCGGCGTTTCCCGATTGGCCACCCGTTGAAATACAACAACAGAGTCGCGCCGCCGATGCCGCAGGAACAGGGGGAGCGACAAACTTCTATGCAGCAGCAGGGAATGATCTAAACAATCCGCTCAATCTGCCGGCATCAGTTGCCGCCGCGTCGGTAGCGGGCGGCAATTCAAGCGGAACGAACGCGCCCTACGCCCCGCTGCAAACCGGGCTGAACGCTCTCGGTTATGCGTTCCGACACAGCGCGGATCCGGAGCTCGCCGACGCCGAAAACCTTCGGTACCTCGTCGAAAATCATCCGCAAGTTGCTGCGATTTCCGGCGGCGTGGGATTGGCAACGGCGCTCGGAATACCGTTGGCATTCTATTTGTCGGCAATTCTTGAAGGTGCACTTGCAAGGGCTGCAGCCGCAAAAGCCCTATCACCAGCCGAGCAACTCGCGAAAAATCGAGCCGCAGGTAATGCATTTGAGCGAACCACGGCTTCTGGCCTAGAGCAAAAGGGCCTCAGGATCGGTCCGCAAATGACAGTTCGGACCGAAAGTGGCGTTCAAGTTCGGATGGACTTCGTCACGCGCGATCCGCTGACAGGCAAATTCGATTGCATTGAATGCAAGGCGTCGCCCACTGCTCGCTTGACTCCAAATCAGACTTTGGCATTTCCTGAGATCGACCGGAGCGGCGGTACTATCGTCGGAGCTGGCAAACCTGATTTTCCGAGGGGCATGCAAATTCCGCCCACTAAGGTACGGATTTTGCGAGGCCCTTAGAAGGTATGCAAATTCCGCCCACTAAGGTACGGATTTTGCGAGGCCCTTAGGAGGTATTTCACGTGACCATCGAACAGACGAATGTCATAGATTTTTTAACCCTCGAGCACGTGACAGGCGACGTATTGCTCTCGATTAGCGATCACTTGGAATGGGAGCCGGGAACAGACGAAGAAGGAGAGCACCTTTGGCTCTTACAGGAAAAGATAAACAAGTATCTGGCGGCCATGGAGAGCGGCGAAATTTTCGAGAAATACCCCGAAATGAAAGGCCGAAAGCTGGTGATAAATATCGTCGGAAAATATCCCTTAAGCGGGAAGGCGACCTTTTTTTTCGAAAAGGCTAAAGGCTTTGTAGAAGCGGCCGGCTTTGAATTGCGGTTTGAACATGTGACCGAGTGAAATACGACAAATTATTCAGGCCGGCATTCAACGTGGAGTCGCAGTGAAAGTGGTCCCCTTTCCATGAGCGATGATTTTGTCAAGACTGCCGCCATTTACCGGCGTGCCGGTAAGGTGTTCTTGCATCCTTACTCGACACAACGCAGGACCTTTGGATATTTACTGAGCCGGTATTCGTGGCGACAGAGTTCGATCGGAAGCTTGTCGGTCAGCTACTGGCTGTTTTGGCCAAATCCAGAAAAAACGTACCGCATCCCACCTCCTGGGCTGGACTCACCGCGCCGCTGCTGAAAGCCGCCGGGGTGCGGTCGTACAATGCCTTTGCCAATTCTGCAAAGTGTGTTGGCGCCAGTCTGGAGGGCGACAGCGTTACCTTGCTACCCACAAAGACCGAACCCGGAAAGGGATTCGCGCTCTAAATCATAAAGTGATCCGATGCCGCGTTAATGAAGACGATTTATTGCAAGGACTTCGAGCAGCATTTGATGCCTGCGAGTAAGTGAGGGCTGGCACTGCCAGGCAGGACCCGCATTGATCTCGAACGGACCATTTTCATAGTCGGCGAGTGGAGAAACGCGCCCGGCATTTTCGGCGCGCGCTGACCTCAACACCGCCGATCTTCACACCGACATCGACGACGGCAACGGCCTGCACGGCATCACCATTCATGCGGTAAAGGCGCTCGCACTATGACACCAGCGGAATATCATTTGGCCGGATTGGCGATGGTGATGATCGCCTTGCTCATCGGCCGCTTCGGCCCCGAAGAATTGCGCGGTTGGCCCGCCGGCATTCGGACCCCTCGCGGGCGCGCGGCGGCGCTGGTCTTTGTCGCGCTGGTCTGGCCACCGGTCGTCTTCGTGTACGCCGTCGGCGGTGCGGTCCTCACCTTGCAAAAACTGTGGGAGACGAACGTCATCGAGTGGACGGTGAGGGCGGTATTCGCCGTGGTCGCTCTCGCCATGGCGGTCGGCGCGGTTTACTGGCTGTTGTTTCAAGGCGTGCCGTTGCTATTGCGCTGGTACGGTATCGCGGGGTCTTAGATGACCGCCCGCATCCTCGCACTTTCTTCGGTCGCGATTTTTCTACTCGGCATCGTCGTGATGACGGTGAAGCCGAACGGCGATCTAGAAGGCCGGCGCATGCTCGCCCGAATCCTGCTCGTGCTCGGCATGTTCGGGCTCGCCTTCTCGCCGCTTCTCCACTGATCCCCCGCGCGCGGGGTTTTGACGGCCGCTCAACCGGGGGCATTCCGCCCGCGGCCGGCGGCGCGCGCCTGAAAGGAACTGCAATGACTGGTGACCAAATCTGGGGCATCGTCCGCGCGGTGCTTGCGGCCATCGGCGGCTTCTTCGTCGCCAAGGGCACGATCAACGCCGACTGGCTGAATACGGTGCTCGGCGGCGCCGGCACGATCTTCGTCGCCGTGTGGTCGGTGCTGTCGAAGAAGCCCGCGTGAGTTGGTTTGAGTTCGCGCTCGCCGTGATCCAGGCGATCGCGGCGGGCGCGGGCGCCTATAATGCCTATGTGGCGCGGCAATCTGGCGCCGACGCGGCGAAGGTCGCCGCCGACGCCGCGCGCGCGCGCGAGGAAGCGGCGGCGGAAGCCGCGCGCGAGGCCGCCGCGGCCGGCCACGTGCAGGATCCGAGTGATGCCGCCTTCGATCAGGATTTCAAACGATCATGAGCACAATCTGTTTTGGCCTTCTTATCATGTGGTGTCAGCCATCGACCGGGCTCGCGCTCGATGCCGCGAGCTTCTGCCGCTCGGCGCGGCCGGTTTACTGGTCGGCCGGCGACACCCGCATGACCAAGGAACAAATCGACGAGCACAATCGCGTCGGCAAGAAGCTCTGCGGCTGGGGCAGGAAATAGCCGATGAACCTATCGGGCGATCCGGTCACCTGGGTTGCGGTGCTGACCGCGATCGGCGCGCTGGTCAGCATCGCCAAGTTTTGGATGGACATGGGCGCCACCAAGCAGAAGGCGGACAGCGCCCAGGCGCAGGCGATCGCCGCGCACGCCGCCGTCGAAATACTGAAAGGTGCGGTGAGCGACATGGGGCGGGAAACCGCGCGCGAATATGCGACCCACGAGGCGCTCCGCACCAGCGAAGAACGGATGACCGCGGCGGTGGGCGGCATGCGCGACGAAATCCGCGGCCTCAACGAGCGGATCGATAAATTCATCGTGGGGGTGTTTAACCGGGAGGGTTGATATCAAGTCGGTCGGTTATCGTTCCAAAAAAGTTTGCTCGAAAAATTGGCAAGAGGCGCCGCGATTAAAGTTATTTCGCGACGGAATATCTCTCTTGTCAATCCGTTAGACATGCTCCCTACGGCGCCGCACTCCACGCCTTGAATTTGGCCTCCGACACGGCAGTTTTTTCGCGGCACCCGCCTCGAAATTCGAGCGGGTCGTATAGCCATGCCTTAATATGCAACAAAATGGTTGCATATTAGCCGGATCGAGCCATACTCATCGGCAACCAGGAGGTTGCCGATGAGTGACCGCATCGAGAAACGAATCGAGCTGAAGGCACCGGTCGCCCGCGTCTGGCGGGCGTTAACGGATTACCGGGAGTTCGGCGAATGGTTTCGGGTGAAACTCGAGGGGCCGTTCGTGCCGGGCGAGGTTGCGCGCGGCCGCATCACCCATCCCGGCTATGAGCACGTGATCTGGCAGGCGACCGTGCAGAAAATAGAGCCCGAGCGCCTGTTCTCGTTCACCTGGCGGCCCTACGCGATCGATCCCAAGGTGGACTATTCGCACGAGCAGCCGACGCTGGTCGAATTCAAGCTGGAAGCGATCCCAAGCGGCACGCTCTTGTTGCTCATCGAATCCGGCTTCGACAAAATTCCGAGCCATCGCCGCGACGAAGCCTTCCGCATGAACGACAAGGGCTGGACGGCGCAGATGCTGAACATCGAGCGCCACGTCAATGAGAAGCCATAGCAATCTTGCCGCAGCCAGGCGCTTTCACGCACCGGTCTTTGCCGCGCTCGGCGACGAAACGCGGCTATCGCTTGTCATAAAACTTTGCGAGGCGTCGCCGCAGTCGATTGCCGAACTCACGCAAGGCTCTGACCTCACGCGGCAGGCGATCAGCAAGCATCTTCGGGTGCTCGAAAATGCCGGGCTCGTCGCAAGCATGCGGGTGGGGCGCGAGAGCCTTTACGAGTTCAGGGCGAAGCCGATCGACGGCATCAAGAGCTACCTCGATCACGTATCCCGGCAATGGGACGAGGCCTTAGGTCGGTTGAAGGCGCTCGTCGAGCGTTGATGGGCAAACCTTTGATCGGCGACTTCTCCCGTGGATCAGATTCGAAAGTAACCGCGTCGCCGGATTTGTGCTCAGCGGCAAACGTGAGCGTGAGATACGCCACTACTGCGGCGCACTCCACGCCTTGAATTCGGCCTCCGACACCTTCGGCAGCTTTTTGACGTAGGCGACGAGCGACCAGATTTCCTTGTCCTCGACGCCGGCAAGCTGAAAGCTCGGCATTCCCGTCATCTTGATGCCGTTCTTGATCACCCAGAAAAGCTGCCCGGGCTCGCGTTGCGGTCCGACCTCGTTCAAGTCGGGCGGATCGGGCCGCAAGCCTTCGGAAAATTTCTGCCAGGGCGCGCCCGGCGCTCCGTGACAACTGACGCAGCCGCGCGCTGCGAAAGCGCGCGCGCCCGCCTGAACAATGGCGGGATCGTCGAGATTGACGGCGGGGGTGACGCCGGCATGGCGGGTGACCGAGGCCACACGGATCTTGACCAACGCCCAGTTCACGATACCGGGGTCCTCCTCGGTCGCGGCCACGTTGTAGAATCCGCCGAAGAAAAAAATCGCCGCACCAACGACAACGATGATCGCGAGCGCTCCAATGAGAGCCAACAGCCGCATGGGGAAACTCCTTGTCGCTGTCGCAGCTTAGTGAATTCCGCTCCGGAAAGAAAGTTCCCGGCGCGCTCACTCTCCCCGAGGCAGCAGTGCGACAAACGCCCAGATGTCGGCACAGAGGCTAACACCTGGCAGATTCCCTGAGACTTCGCCAAAAATAGAAACCGTCAAACGCATGTTGCAGCGCCGAAGGCTCGGTCATATCGCGCACCGAAAACATGATCGGAGGACCGTCAGCCGTGAGAAGAAGTCCGGTGGTCGCCGGCGCCAGCGCCCCATAGATGGGAAGCGCCGCCGCGCGCGATGTTGTGCGGTCGAAATAAAAACTCCCAGCTGCGACGAGCGCCAACAGCGCGCCGCCACTTCCTTCCAGCGCTTTTGTTTATCGGTCGCCTCGCTCACGGCCCGGCGCGTAGCCGGAAGCGCCCGGCTGGCCGGACTTGCTTCCCTTCTCTTGCATCAAGTGTCCGGGAGCATATCCGGAAGCGCCGGGGTGACCTTTCACCGAACCCTTGTCCTGCATCTGATCGCCCGGCGTGTTTTCTCGGGTCGACGACTGCGCCAACGCCGGTCCGAACGAAATGGACACCAACGCGGCGGCGGTGGCGAATGTCAAAGCTGGCGTTTTCAAAGCATCCTCCTCAAGCGTTGCCATATCCTCCCCAATGAAAACGCGGACAGAATGAGGATGTTCCGCGATTGACACGCGCCCAAACGACGTCGTTTGAGGGGAACGGTCGACAAAACGGCAATCGGCAAATGCGGAGATCGGTTCTCACATCCGAACACGAAGGAAATCGTCACGCTGCTTCCATACTCGTCGAGCACGGCAAGCTCTTCGGAGCGGACCCAATTCTCCGGCCTGCTACGGCCGCCCTTGCTTTGCGAGTAAGTACCACCATTGGCAAAAGCCTGATCCCGCTAGAGAGAGGCCATCCATTGCTGCGCCCGGGAATGACTTGCCTGTCGCGACTTTCTGTCCATTACTGCGAGAGCAGACCAAGAGATCATGATTCCGGGACCACTATGTTCTCGCGCACGTCCATCTCGACATTCCTTGCCAAGTCGCCCTTTGCGCTCCGACAAGTGTTGTTCGGAACGGCTTATCTGCTCGTGCCAAGACGACTTCCCGGATTGTTGCCCCTGATTGGCGCAACCCTCCGGGACTTGCCGCGCGCCGCTGGGCCCCTTCTGCCGGACCCGCGCTCGGCATTGGACCAGCCCGACGGATTCTGCGGCTTGGCCGGACAGCTCGCCGTCAGCGACCTTCTCGCCGGCTATGCCCGCGGCATGTTCATCATGAGCCACATCGGTCCACTGAAGTGGTGGGCCCCCCGGCACAGAATGGTGCTCTTCTTCGACCAGGCGCGCGTCGAAAAGACCGTCCATCGACTGCTTCGCAATCATAAATTCCGCATCACGTTCGACCGGGCATTTGTGGACGTCATGCGCGCTTGCGCGACCCCGCGCCCTGGCGGCACCCCACTCACCTGGATTACGCCGAAAATGCAGAGCCTGTTTATGCACGCGCATACGGAAGGCCACGCGCATTCGGTTGAAGTCTGGGACGACAATACGCTGGTCGGCGGCGTCTACGGGCTTGCGGTAGGGCGTGTGTTCTTTACCGAATCGCAATTCCACACCGCACGCGACGCATCGAAGGTCGGCTTCGCCGTGCTTAACCGGCATCTGCAAGCCTGGGGTTTTGTGCTCAATGACGGCAAGCACCCCACGCGCTATCTCGCCGATTGCGGCATGGTACCGATCACGCGCGCGGAATTCTCTTCGCTGACCCAAGCCTATGGCGGGCAGGACAGCCGAATCGGTCGCTGGAGCGTGGAGGAGCCGTTACTAGACGACAACTGGGAGCCGTCACAGGCGCCGGGCGCGCGGATGCAAGACATACTGCCGGGCGGCTCGCAATGTCGTTTTAGCTGCGAGGAACTGCTGACCACGGCACGCAGCGCAACCTGGTAGCGGTTCCCATTGGAGCGGCCTTTCCGATATGGCTGGAAGAGCGTGTTTTACGCGCGGGACCAAAGCAAGCGTTAGCGCAGAACTATCCGGAACGCCGAGGGATGACGCAACGCGTCGAGTAAATTCCGGCGCCAGGACCGATCCGCCGCCTCGAAAATCTCCGCCATGAGCCTGTCCTGGTCCGAGAGCGCCTCGTTCGGCGTCGCAGTTTCCGGGCCCTGCGTGGATGCCACGATTCGACGAGCGATTTCCAACAGTCCTTTCTGATGGTGCTGCGGCACGATCTCACAACCAAGAAGTCGCGCCTTGCGTGCGCAGCCGATATTTCCGGGCGCGAAGCTGCGAGTGGCGTGGCGGAACATCGCAAGATCGGCCTCGCTGTCACCGACCGCGATTGTTTCGCTGTCCGGCCCGAGCACCCAATCACGCAGGGCGACGAGCCCAGTTCCCTTATCAACGTCCCGCACGACGATCGTCGTATCGATCGTCGTCTGATGCACGCGCAGCCGATCGAGCCCGTGCTCGGCGATGACTTGCTTCACCAGTAGCGTTGATATCGGCGCCACCGCGCCGTCGCCGATCGCCGCGCCTTGCATCGACGCGAGCAACATCGACAGCAGGCCGCCGGGATTAGAGCGATAAGTGAAGGCGCGGATCGAGCAAATGTGGCGGTCGTCAAGGAAGACACCCGGAATCTGCCGCAGCGCCGCGCGCAAGGCCTCCAGCTGACGCGCGGATTCGGGATCGATCAAGACCCGGCCGCAACCGCGCACCGCATCCCAGAGATAGCCACCGTACTCGGCAACGCCGCCGGCCAAGGAATAGGCCTCACAATAGGCTTTGACCTCGGCGGCCGAACGCGCCGTGTTCAGCACGACCGAACAGTCACATGCCGCGAGTTGTCTCAGCGCGCGGACGCCGGCTGCAGTCGTCGCTGGGAAGCCGAACAGGCGCCGATCGATGACCCCGTCGACGTCGAGCACAACGAGCGGCGCGCGCCAGCTTCGCGGTCGCACGGCAGTGCAGAGACGGCCGCAGTAGCGCGCCGTTTCGACGGTCAGGAAATTCCAGGCCTTGATGAAGTGACGGTGCGCCTGTTCGATCGCCACTCCATTCCGCGCCGGACCGGCCAATTCCTCTTGTGCCTGATTCATATTCCAGATGCCGGCGAGCAGCTTATTGAGCAAGAGGCGCTGCCCGATACCCGCGTCGCCGGATGCCCCCACGTAGCGCCGGATAAGCCTGCTCTCCTCTTCATGGGAAAGTTCGAGATCCAGGACGGCATCAGCAAGATCGTAGGCTGGGTCGATCACGTTAAGGCCAGCTTTGCCCATGCCGTGATGCTCATAGTCCGTCTTCAAAAGTCCGTCCGGCCCGGCAATCCATTCGCCTTGTCCCATGTTGCCGTCGATCCAGGTCGGGACCGGGCACGGCTGGCTGCGCAAGCGCGCCCCGATCCGCGGACGCATCAGCGTGTCGACAAGAAAGCGCCCATAGGCGCGGCTCAATGCTTTCTCAAGGAGCCGCACGCCATTGTTATAGCGCTTCAGATCCACACCAGTGGCACCGTCGTTGAGGCTAAGAAAGCGTACGCGCGCCGCTACATAGTCGGCGACGGTATCGATGCGGGCATGCCGTGCGGGAGCGTGGCCTGTGGGGGGGATATACTGCGTACACAGAATCCCCTGCCGCAGCCCGAGTAGCGGCGGCACGAACTCCGCAAGGCGGTGCGCGGCGAGGAATGCATGATAGCTCAACCAGCCCCAGCCAACGCTTTTGGCCAGCAGGAAGGTCACCTCCGTCGTCCCATCCGGCGCTTGCAAATGTATTTCATAGACGCGCTTGAGACGCGCGACACGCTCGTCGGACGATGTGCCGCGTAATTGCGCCGTATATCGCTTCGCCCGCTCGCTTTCGACCACTGACACGGAGCAAGCCGTGCCGCGGAAATAGTCGGCAAGCTGCACTTCCACCCGGTCGCGCCGAAAGAGTTCGTGCTTGTGCCAGTGGTCCGGAGGCAGCGTCACGACGAGTTCGCCGGGCAGCGTCTTTAGCCCGTCGCGCGTCGCCGGATGCGTCGGGACTGCGACACGCAGGTTATCGAGACGAAACCCGGCGCGCCGCGCGATTTCCAGGGCGAGGAGGATCGTGCCACCGCTATATGGCGGGTCGTCGACGATGACGCCGGTATAGCCTTGCAATGCAAACCGCCGTAGTGCGTTCATCTCCCAACGGCTCGGCCCTTTGTTGGGTTCAAGCGTCGCGAGCGAGATGGTGCCGTATCCGTTCCGCTCGAGCATCACCTTTATGAGCGGGGCGAAATAACTGCCCGACGTCCGCAGTCCGATCAAGACGATCGGTTTGTTCTGGTCGGGGCATCGCTGCATCAGGCGACGACCAAGCGCCAGAACATCCAAATGCGTGAGATCGAGCCGCTGGAAGGGCGAAGGGATGCCGACGCGCTCGGTCCGCAGACTTGGCGGCACAGGTGCGCGCAGATGCTCCTTTAGGCGACGTGATGCACGTGCACAAACATCACTGTCGGGCGTGGATGTTGCCGCAAGCACAGGGAGGAAGTCGTCGAGTGCGGAGAACGATGCGTCGCGCCAGCGGCGCACGCGCATGCGAGTGCGCCACCGGCGGACTGTCCCGACCCACTCGGTAGCAGTCTGGATGCTGCGGACAGCCCGCCAACGTCCAATAAGATTGGGCAAACGAAAGGTTTTTCCGCGCAGATACTCGTCGGCCGTATTCAGGATGCCGCAGGCCAGTAGATAGACGTTGACGGCGGCTTCGCGGCGCTGCCAGTCGATGGTCAGAATGCCGAGCTTTTCCAGCTCCTCGCCGAGATGCGTCTGCGCTTCGGCAACCGTGAGATGCGGATTGAGGCACCAGCCGTAATGTCCGTAGAAGTCCCGTTCCTCGACCGCGGATAGCCGAACGGGGCCTTCGTTGGTGAAGGCGTCTTTCCGGATCACCGGCGCAAGCATCTGTCGTCCTCAAGCGGCTCGTGACCGCGGCAGCTCGGCAGCAGCCGAGATCAATTCGTCGTCCAGCCGCGCCAGCATGTCCGCGATTCGGCGTTCAGCGACTGCCTTGACCAGAAGGTGCCATAATCCGCGCGCTGACACGGACGGCATGAGAATGCTGGCGAGATGGGCCGCGACGCTACCCCGGATGTCTTCGAGCAGGCGCTCCTGATTCACCCGCGAACCGGCAGCCACTAAAACCGACCGCAGTACGCCCGCGACGAAGGCCTGCTTGCCGGCGCGCACCGCCGGATCGCCAGTGAGGTCATTCACATCGGTCCCCAGCTCGACGAGCAGATGCCCGAGATCGAGTGCCGCTGCACAGCAAGCATGCGTCTCCTTATTGCAGGCACAGCAGCTTTCCGGTGTGCCCGGATCGATCAGCGCCAATGTCTTCGCATCCAAGTCGAACATGACGTTGCGCAGGCCGAGATCGCCGTGGATCAGGTCTTGCGCCCAGGCATCCTGCATGACCGCTGCGAATGCGCCTGCCGCGGTTCGCAGAACCTTGGGACTGGTTCGGTCATCCGCCGCATAGGTGTCGAGCGATTGCCCGGGAATGCCGGCCATGGTCAGGGTGAGAGGCGATCGCGAAAGTGCGAGCGGCCGCGGTACATGCATGGTCCAGCCGTCGAACACGCGGCCATGCAGGGCAGCATGCAGTCGCTCCAGCCCGTCGAACTGCGCTTGCGCCATGTCTGGGTTGCTGCCCGGCCTATATAGTTTGATGACGACGGCACCCTGCAGATCCCCGTCACTGGCCGCGACGGCATAGACCGCCGCGTGATCTCCCTCGCCGAGCCGAGTGACGACCCGATCCGCACTCACGCCCAACGATCGCAGCAAGACATCGCTGATCGGCGCAGGTTGTTGAGCGTCACGCGCAATCAACAGGAATGCCACCCAACGACCAACCGCGCCGACGACACTGCCGGCGAGGACTCCATAGGCCGCGCCCAGCAGGCCCCATTTGAGCATTAAAAGAGAGATCAGAATGACGGTTACCGCGGCACCCACGCCCCCGACGATCACGATCGCACGTGGACGTTCCATGCTCGCCAAGGCATTCGACGCCGGCATGCCGACCACGGTCGCCAACATGGCGAATGCGAGAACCGTAACGGCAGCGCCGTAACCCGAATATTCGCTCCCGTGGAAGAGAAGGAGCATCAGGTCCTCCCCCGCAAACGCAAGCACGGCGCAGAACACGGCCATGATCCCGCCCAGCAGCAAGGCGTTTCGCAAAGCCTCGATCCGCAACCCAGCACTGCCGCCCTGTTTCCAGGCCAAGGCCAGTTTCGGGGTCAGTATGTTGCCTATGCCGAAAATCAGCGGATTGGCGAAAGCGACAATACTCATGCAGGCGGCATAGACTCCGGTTACGGCGGCGCCCGCAATGACCATCGACAGCCAAACCGCGACATAGCTCTGCACCTGTACCGTGAGCTGGCCGAGGATGAGCCATTTGCCCAGCTCCCAGCTCCGTGTCGCGGTCTTGCGTACCTCCTGCAGTTCGATCGAAAAGCCCGCCCGTGCAATAATGAGCCACGCCAGTGCCGGAAATGCACAAGCCAGCCCGAGTGCCGCGCAGGCCATGACAGCCGTCATGGCGCCTGTCGATGCCAGATAGCCCAGCGCCGCGAGCTGGATGGCGGCAACGCTCACATCGATCACCAGTGCCGTTCTCATCCGCAGGCGCGCAAAGGCAAAACGGCGGGCGAACTCCCGCATCAGCGCAAAAGGAAGAATCGGCGCCAGCGCCCAACACATGGTCACTAGCGCCGGCTGTGCTCCTCCGACGATCAAGCCGACGGCTGCGATCAACATGACGGCGGCCGCGGCCGCTGAAAGAAGACCGCTGAGCGTGAGCGAGCCACCCGCGTGCACTGCTTCGCTGCTCCCGGGCCAGTGCTGCTGGATGGAGTAAGGAAGCAGGACGAGTGCGTTCTGCAGCGCCAGCATCGAGGCAAGCAGCGAAATCGCGATCGAGTACACGCCGAGTTCCGCAGAGCCGGCAAAGCGGCCGATCAGGACAGCCGCGACAAAGCTCGTGCCGCTGACCAGAAGCTGATCGAACACCGCAAGCGCGTGCTCGTTGCAGAGCAGTTGTAGAATCTTTGTCGGAATCGACTTCACGTCGCTGCGCTGCGCAACGACGCAGGCCTGAACTAACTGAGGCGGACTCGGCTCGGCAACTGCCATTTCAAAATTGGCCTGCTTCGACATCCTGTGCTCATCTTGCGATCCACTGCGGCGCTTGGACCGGCGATCGGCTTTGTTTCAATACATATCGACTATTCATGATTCGTTACGCGAACCGTCACGATTAACCTTTCAGGAACACAAGGAGCGGGCGTTCGATAGAATTTGACGCCTCGGATTAAGATCCGATCCACCAATCGCACCCTTAACGTCGATGTCACTCGCCTCAAGCCGCCGACTCCAATCAGCCCGAGATCGTCCTCGGAGCGATATCAATCACAACCGCCGCGGACAGGGGTAAATGCTTCGCATGGTTCTGGTTTTTTACCTTAACTTTGTTGGTTACTTCTCCAAGCCGGCTCTAATCGGCGCTTGCTGCACTCGCTCTTAAGAACGGCGCGCGCCGCTTTCCGCGCACCCCTCCGATTGCTATCGTCCGCTCAGCTCCGGAACTCGTCTGGAGAATGTCGATCAAGAAGGGGGAGAATAATATGATACTGCCGCGCCTTTGTTTGAATATGGCGCTTGCGAGCCTGCTTGCGCTGGGCAACGTGTCGATCGCGGCCGCGCAGGATACGCCCCCCAGCAGAATGGAGAAAATAAAAGCAAAGCTGAAACATAACCGGGAAAAAGTCCGGGCGTGCCGCCAGGAGGCGATCGACAAAAGTATTCCGAGCCACAATCGCGCCGCCTACGAAGAAGAATGCCTGAAGAAGGCCAAGTAAGAACGCCCTCGCGCGCATTCTTGAGCTGGTTCTCAGGAGGAACGATTGGCTCCCCGGGCCGGATTCGAACCAGCGACCCGCGCATTAACAGTGCGCTGCTCTACCGCTGAGCTACCGGGGAACGACCTCGCTATAAACCGCGATCTAGGACTTGCCAAGCACCGTGCGCGGGCCGCGACAGAGTAGAGTGGGAGGCCACACGGGCCCGGAATCGATCCGGGCCGACCGCTTCCGTCGCGGGATGGCTGAAGACCCCGACGGAAACCCTTCTGATTTTTAATAAAAAGACGCCTATCGGGTCGAGAAGAAGATTGGCCGTTAGAATGGGCTTTTTAGCTACTCATTGAACGGAAAGCTTCGCGCCGCGTTCTTCTCATTGCAGGCGCCCCGCTATTTTGCGCGCGCCCGCCGGAAGAGAGATGCGATGCGAACCCATTTCCCGAATGAGCCTGCGGGCCTGCGTGCGAAGGCGGAATTCTTTCAGCGGCTTGCGCGCGCGACTAGCTACATTCCGATCCGCGAAGAGCTTGAACGGCTTAGCGTCAGATCGATGGAGGAGGCTGCGGCGCTCGAAAGAAAGCTCGCGATTCCGGCCGCGCCTGTCGAGATCGCACCCCGCGATCGCTCTCGGCAGCATCGAAAATCCGCTCGTTAGGGCAAAATAGGGGTGTCGTTAAGTGATTGAGAAGTTGGAGGCCACGCCCGGAATCGAACCGGGGTATACGGATTTGCAGTCCGCTGCGTAACCACTCCGCCACGTGGCCGATTGTCGTTCGCAGAATAAGGCGAAGGTGCCGCGGCTTGATAGCAAAGGCGTCCGCCATCAACAATGGCTTAAGCCGCTTACACGTCATCTTCGGGTTCACGGCCACTTAGGCAGGCTGCGCAAGCTTGCCTGCTCGGGGATCCATACTGACCGTCAAGCGTATTGCGCTTCATCATGGATTGCCGGTCAAGCCCGGCAATGACCAGAAAAGAGGCGGGGGAAGAGGGAAAACCAATCCGCCTTGCCCTTCCGAGCGAGCTTCCTTTATGGTCGCGCGCCGGGGAGGAGTCAGTCGGAATGCGTAAGTTCGGCCGCGGGCTGATGGCGACGATGCTCCTGACAAGTAGCGTATTGAGCAAGGCAGAGGCGGGAAGAGTGGAGCCGGGCGCCGAGCTCACGCCGGAAATGTTCAAGCCGCTTCCCGAGATCACCTGCGCCAAGAAAGGAACCGCCGGCCTCACGAAGCGGTCGTGCAAATGCGTCAAATGCAATGCGCCGTCCTCCGGTCAGCCATTGCTTTGTTGGCGCGTATGTTGATTTTAGAACGGCTCGAGGGTTCGCGATGATCGATTATGCGCGCCACCGGCAGGCGATGGTGGACAGCCAAATCCGCGTCAATGACGTGACCGATCCGCGCATCCTCGCGGCGATGCTGGAATTGCCGCGCGAGAAGTTCGTGCCGGCGGCGCGGTCGGCGATCGCTTATATCGACGAGGACGTTCCGCTCCGCGCAACGGGCGCAGGCAAGCCCGCGCGCTATCTGATGGAGCCGATGGTGCTGGCGAAACTGGTGCAGGCGCTTTCGCTCACGACGAGTGACCACGTCCTCGATGTCGGCTGTGCCAGCGGTTATTCGGCGGCACTTTTGGGGCGGCTCGCCGGCAGCGTCGTCGCGTTGGAAGAAGACGGCGAACTCGTGCCGATCGCGACCAGACTGCTCGCCTCTCTTGGTGCTGCCAATGTGAAGGTCGTGAGCGGGCCGCTCGCGGCCGGCTGGCCGCAGGAGGGGCCCTATGCCGCGATCCTGCTCGAAGGCTCGGTCGAGATTGTGCCGGCGGCGCTCACCGACTCGCTGAAAGACGGCGGCCGGCTTGCCGCTGTGGTCGGCTCCGGCCGCTCGGCCAAGGCCATGATCTATCTCCGCACCGGCAAGGTTGTAAGCGCGCGGCCTGTCTTCGACGCCGCGACCCCGCCCTTGCCGGGCTTTAAAGCACCTCGCGAATTCGTGTTCTGACCTGAAATTCCACCCCTGTGGCTATCCTGCCGCGGGGGCCGGAAATCGCAGCAATTCGCCGATCGGCGGTTTCCTCGCCTGCGGGGGCCGACTATCCTGCGCTCGAAGCAGGGACAACGAATCCTGGCCGGGATCCAACCCGGTGGGACGGGAGCGATCGGATGCGCGGGCGTGAGCATGGGGCGGCTACGGCCGTGATCGCGGCGATCGCGCTCACGGCTATGGACGTAAGCGCGAGCGCACAGACGCTGGAGCAGGCGATCACGGCCGCCTACGTCAATAATCCGACGCTGAACGCGCAGCGGGCGGCCGTGCGCGCCACCGACGAGAACGTGCCGCGCGCGCTCTCCGGCTATCGCCCGACCGTCACCGGGGCGGCGAACGCGGCCAGGACCAATCTCACGACCATTACCGAGGCACAGACCCTCGCCGGCATCTCCATTCCCGCCAACAAGTCGAACAATACGATTTGGCCGAACACGCTTTCGCTCACCCTCAACCAGAACCTCTATAACGGCTTCCGCACCGCCAATAATGTGCGTGCGGCCGAAGCGCAGGTGCGCCAGTCGCAGGAGACGCTGCGCAGCATCGAATCGCAAGTTCTGCTCGATGCCGTCACCGCCCACATGAATGTAATCCGCGACGAGGCGCTGGTGCAGTTGCAGCAGCAGAATCTCAAGTCGCTCGGCGAACAGTTCCGCGCGGCCAAGGACCGCTTTGAGGTGGGTGAGGTGACGCGCACGGATACCGCGCTGGCGGAAGCCGCCGAGGCCGGCGGGCGCGCCTCGCTGATCCAGGCGCAGTCGAACCTCAACACCTCGCGCGCGGTCTACCGGCAGGTGGTCGGCGCCGAGCCCGGCAAGCTCTCGGCGGGGCGGCCGATCGACCAGATGCTGCCGCGCTCCTACGAGTTTGCCATCGCCGACGGCTTGCAGCGCAATCCGGCGGTGGTTTCCGCCCAGTATGCCATCGATTTTGCCGCCCTGCAGGTGAAGGTGGCGGAAGGCGCGCTGCTTCCCTCCCTCAACGCCCAGGGCACGTTGCAACGCGCGAACGAACCCACGACGCAGATCGCGCACCAGAAGGAGGCCTCGATCGGCCTTGCCGCCACCGCGCCGATCTATCAGGGCGGCGCCGAGTACGCCGCCATCCGCCAAGCGAAAGAGGTGCTCGGCCAGACCCGCATCCAAATGGACGTGACGCGCGATCAGGTGCGCGCGCAAATCGTGCAGTTCTGGAGCCAGCTCGAAGCGGCGCGCTCCAGCATTCAGGCGGCGCAGACGCAGGTTAACGCGCAGCAGATCGCCCTCAAGGGTGTGCGGGAGGAATATAAGGTCGGTCAGCGCACCATCTCCGATGTGCTCACCGCCCAAGCCAATCTCGTTTCGGCGCAGAGCACGCTGGTGAACGCGCAGCGCGACCGGGTTGTGGCCTCCTACGCGGTACTCGGTGCGATCGGCCGTCTCGACATGAACTCGCTCGGGTTGCAGGTGGCAACCTACGATCCTGAGGAGCATTACCAGCAGGTGCGCGACAGCTGGGGTGGCCTGCGCACCCCCGACGGGCGTTGAACCAGGGTCCCGTTTCCACCCACCCGCATTGCGCTTGACCCCGCCGATGCCATACTTACGAACAAACCGGATCGGACGATTCGCCTGACCGAATCGCGCTTGCGCGCGTGGGGCTAAAGGAAAGCGGCGAGGCTATGTCCCAGAAGGCTGCCAAGGCGCAGGAGCCGTCGATGGAGGAAATCCTCGCCTCCATCCGGCGCATCATCTCCGACGAGAACGGCGAGCAGCCGGCGCCGAAGCCCGAGCCCGCGCGCCCGGCGCCTCCGCCGCTTGCTTCCGCGGCGAAGCCCGCAGTCCCGCCGCCAAGTCCGCCGAGCGCGCCGCCGCCCCTGCAGGAACCGGACGTCCTGGAGTTGACCGACATGGTCGAGACGAAAAGCGAGCCCGCCTTTGAGCCGGTCGAAAGCCCCGACGTCGAGTTCCGCGACGAGAGGCGCCGGCAGGAGCCCGAGCCGTTCGTTTCCGCGCCGCCGGCCCGCGCCGCCTATCCCACCCGACTCGATGAGCAATTGCTCTCGCAGCGTGCGAGCGAGGCGGTCTCCGCGGCCTTTGGCACGCTCGCCAACACCATGTTCGCCGAGGGCTCGCGCTCGATCGAGGACGTGGTGCGCGAGATGCTAAAGCCGATGCTGAAGACCTGGCTTGAGGACAATCTGCCGGGCCTAGTGGAACGGCTGGTGCGCGCCGAGATCGAGCGCGTCTCGCGCGGTGGGCGTTAATCCGTCTTACTCGTCATGCCCGGGACAAGTCCGGGCATGACAAATTTATATCTGCGTTGACACTCCCGGCCGGCTCCGCTCTTTAAGCCGCGCGAACAACGCCAGTATCATGCTCGAAAAGACCTATCAGCCCGCCGAAGTCGAGGACCGCATCTACCGCAGCTGGGAAGCGGCGGGTGCCTTCGATTCCGGTCGTCCGGAGCGCAGGAAGGCCGAGCCCTTCTGCATCGTGATCCCGCCGCCGAACGTGACGGGCTCGCTGCACATGGGTCACGCACTGAACAACACCTTGCAGGACATCCTCTGCCGCTTCGAGCGCATGCGCGGCAAGGACGTGCTGTGGCAGCCCGGCACCGACCACGCCGGCATCGCCACGCAAATGGTGGTCGAGCGGCAATTGAAGGAGCGGCAAGAGCCTGACCGGCAAGCGATGGGCCGCGACGCCTTCATCAAGCGCGTGTGGGAGTGGAAGAAAGAATCCGGCGATACCATCATCCGCCAGCTCAAGCGCCTCGGCGCTTCGTGCGACTGGCGGCGCGAGCGCTTCACCATGGACGAGGGGCTGTCGCGCGCCGTGATCGAGGTCTTCGTCGCGCTGCATAAAGAAGGGTTGATCTACCGCGACAAGCGGCTGGTGAACTGGGACCCGAAATTGCTCACCGCGATCTCCGACCTCGAAGTGCAGCAGGTCGAGGTGAAGGGTCATTTGTGGCACATCAAGTACCCGGTCGAAGACCTTGAAAACGCATACATAATCGTCGCGACGACGCGGCCCGAGACGATGCTCGGCGACACCGCCGTCGCGGTCCACCCCGATGACGAGCGCTACAGAAAGCTCGTCGGCAAGAACGCGATCCTGCCGCTCGTCGGGCGCAAGATCCCGATCGTCGCCGACGAGTATTCCGACCCGGAGAAAGGCTCCGGCGCGGTCAAGATCACGCCCGCCCACGACTTCAACGACTTCGAGGTCGGGCGGCGGCACAAGCTACCGCTCATCAACATCTTCAGCGAGGACGCGCACGTTACCTTGCAGGGTAACGATGCATTTCTCGCGGGCGCAGCGAAGGGCGCGGACCTCGACGCGGTGCTCGCGCTCGACGGCAAGGATCGTTTCATTGCGCGGAAAGCCATCGTCGAGGCACTGGAAGCGAAGGGCTTGATCGAAAAAATCGAGCCGAACGCCCATACCGTGCCACATGGCGACCGTTCGGGCGTAGTGCTGGAGCCGCGGCTCACCGATCAATGGTATGTCGACGCGAAGAAGCTTGCGGTCGATGCAATCAAGGCCGTTAAGAGCGGCAAGACCGGCTTCGTCCCGAAGAATTGGGAAAAAACCTATTTCGATTGGCTGGAAAACATTCAGCCTTGGTGCGTCTCGCGCCAGCTTTGGTGGGGACATCAGATTCCGGCTTGGTACGCGCCGGACGGGAAAATCTTTGTCGAGCGCAGCGAAGCGGAGGCAAAGGCCGCCGCGAAAAAACAGTTCGGCAAGGACGTCGCGCTCACGCGCGACGAAGACGTCCTCGACACCTGGTTCTCCTCGGCGCTGTGGCCGTTCTCGACGCTCGGCTGGCCGGACCAGACACCGGAGCTGAAGCGCTATTACCCGACCAGCGTGCTGGTCACCGGCTTCGACATCATCTTCTTCTGGGTCGCACGCATGATGATGATGGGACTCCATTTCATGAAGGAGATCCCGTTCCACACCGTCTACATCCACGCATTGGTGCGCGACGAGCGCGGCGCCAAGATGTCGAAGTCGAAAGGAAACGTCATCGACCCCTTGCACCTGATCGACGATTACGGCGCCGACGCGCTGCGCTTCACGCTGGCGGCGATGGCGGCGCAAGGCCGCGACATCAAGCTCGCGACGAGCCGCGTCGAGGGTTATCGCAATTTCGCGACGAAGCTGTGGAACGCCGCGCGCTTCGCCGAAATGAACGGGGCCGCGCGCGTCGCCAATTTCGATCCGAAATCGGCGAAGGAAACGCTCAACCGTTGGATTCTGGGCGAAGCCGCGCGTGCCGTGCGCGAAGTCACCGAAGCGATCGAAACTTACAAGTTTAACGACGCCGCCAACGCCGTCTATCGCTTTGTCTGGAGCATCTATTGCGATTGGTACATCGAGTTCGCCAAGCCCGTGCTCACCGGCGCCGACGGCGCCGCCAAGACCGAAACGCGCGCCACCGCCGCATTCGTGCAGGATGAAATCCTCAAGCTCTTGCATCCGTTCATGCCGTTCCTGACCGAGGAACTCTGGCGGCTCACAAGCGAGCAAGGGGCGAAGCGCGAAGGCTTGCTCACGCTCGCGCCCTGGCCGCGACTCGAAGGATTGGAAAACGAAAAGGCCGAGGCCGAAATCGGCTGGCTCGTCGATCTTGTTTCGGCGGTGCGCTCCGTACGCTCGGAAATGAACGTGCCGGCCGCGGCGCAAGTGCCGTTGGTGCTCGTCGCAGGCAAGGAAGCCGAGGCGCGGGCAGGGCGCTGGGGCGAGGCGCTCCGCCGCCTCGCGCGGCTTTCGGAAATTTCCTTCGCCGCCAAGCCCCCCGCGGGCTCGGTGCAGTTACTCGTGCGCGGCGAGGTAGCGGCCATGCCCTTGAAGGGCGTCGTCGATTTGGCCGCCGAGCGCGCCCGCCTGGAGAAGGAATTGAAGAAGGTCGCCGACGACATCGATCGCGTCGACAAGAAGCTCGACAACGCCGACTTCATGGCGCGCGCACCGGAAGAAGTGGTCGACGAGCAGCGCGAGAAGCGCGCCGAGGCGGAAAGCCGCCGCGCTAGGATTCAGGAGGCGCTCGAGCGCCTGAAGGGCGCGGCATGAGCAAAGTGCGCCTGAAAGGCGCCGCATGAGTGAAGGCGCGCGGCCGTTCACCGCGCTGATTTCACTTTGGCTCGCCGGCAACGCGCTGCGGCTGCCAATCCTCGCCGTCCCGCCGGTGCTGGCGCTGATCCAGGCCGACCTTCATTTGTCGGGGACCGAAATCGGCATCCTCACCGGCCTGCCGGTGATCCTGTTCGCTATCGCCGCGGTGCCGGGCTCGCTCTTGATCGCGCGTGTCGGCGCGGTGCCGGCGCTGGTGATCGGGCTTCTACTCGCCGCCGCCGGCTCCGCGCTGCGCGGTCTCGCGCCGGGGATCGCGGCGCTCTACGCCGCGACTGTTCTGATGGGCGCGGGGATTGCGATCATGCAGCCATCGCTGCCGCCGATCGTGCGTGCATGGCTGCCAACGCGCATCGGCTTCGGCACCGCCGTTTACACCAACGGACTTCTGATCGGCGAGGCGCTGCCGGTCGCCTTCACCATCTCGTTCATACTGCCGCTCTTCGCCGAGAGCTGGCGTGCGAGCCTCGTCTTCTGGTCGGCGCCGCTCGTGCTGATCGCGTTGCTCGTTTTCATCTTGCAGCCGCGGTCGAAGGTTGCCGTCGCTCCTTCGCGCCGCTGGTGGCCAAATTGGCGCGACCCCCTGTTGTGGAAGCTCTCCTTCGTCATGGGGGCGGCGAACACCACGTATTTTTGCTCGAACGGATTTCTACCCGGCTATCTCACAAGCAATGGCCGCAGCGACCTGATCGGCCCGGCACTTTCGGCGCTCAACATTGGCCAACTCCCGGCCTCGTTTCTTTTGCTCGCAATGGCGAGCCGCTGGGAGCGCCGCGCCTGGCCTTTCGTAGCGGCGGGTGTGATCGCGCTCGTCGGCATCGGCGGCATTGTCGCCACGGCCAATCTATGGACCGTTATTTCTGCGGGACTGATCGGCTTCGCCTGCGCCGGCGTTTTGGCACTGGCCCTCGCGCTGCCCGCGCTGCTCGTTCCGCATGAGGACGTGCCACGGCTCGCCGCCGGCATGTTCACCATCGGCTACGGCGTGGCGATGATCATGTCGGTGATCGCAGGCGCGGCTTGGGACGCGACGGGGATCGCCGCCTTCGCTTTCCTGCCGATCGCGATCGCGGGTCTGCCGCTTCTTCTCGTCACGCCTTTGATTGATTTCGCGAAGCGCGCAGTGCATTGACACCAAACGGTTTGCTCAGGAATTTCGAATCCTCCAATCCGTAACGCCATGGGTTTTCCGCCGCTTTGGTAATGCCGATGCGCACGCCCTTGGCGATTTTCACCGGCCCCGCTCGCGCGAACAGTTGAAACGGTGGCGCGTCGAGGGCGAGCGCGTTGTGTGCGCGCGTGATCCCGAGCGCCTGGCAAAGTTTCCCCGGTCCCGTGCAAAGCGCCGGCAGATCTTTTACGCCGCGCCGCCGTTTCATCGCGGCGATGCCATCGGTCGGCTCCAGCGCGCGGATCAAGACGGCGCTGGCGCTTCCCTTCCGCTCACAGACGAAATTCAGGCACCAGTGAATGCCGTAGGAGCGGTAGACATAGGCGTGGCCGGGCGGGCCAAACATTACGGCGTTGCGCTCCGTGCGGCCGCCGAAGCTATGCGCGGCGGGATCGGTATGATGATAGGCCTCAACCTCGACGATGATGCCGCCCGCGCCCTTGAGCAGGAGCGTCGCGCCGATCAAATCGGGGGCGACTTCGTGCACGCTGCGGGCGAAGAAGTCGCGGTGGAGGCGGCGAGGGTGGGGGGCCACTCTTCTTGTCATTGCCGGACTTGACCCTCTTTTCCTCTCCCCGCCGCGCGGGGAGAGGTCGGCTTTCGAGCGTTAGGAGAAAGCCGGGTGAGGGGCATCCATAGGCGGCCCCTCACCCGCCTCACTCGCAAGCTCGCTCGGCCCGTAAACGGCGAGAGGAAAGCTCGCCCGAACCAAACCGGCACGTTCGGCGTAAATTAACCTACGCTTAGTGTTGCCGCCACGACACACCTTCAGAACTTCGCAATGCTAAAGGGCTGTCCGGGCTAAAAGTCGTTGTCCCGCCACAAAGCGACCCGACATCCAGCCCGCATGCCGTCCTAGTATTCCCGTCCAGGTAATTGCGCCTGTAGGGACGGCGCCGAGTTGGTCCGATGGACGCCAAGACATTCGATAAATCAAGGCTTCCGAGCCGCCACGTCACCGAGGGCCCGGAACGCGCTCCCCATCGCTCCTACTACTACGCGATGGGTCTCACCCGTGAACAGATTCACCAGCCGTTCGTTGGGGTCGCCACCTGTTGGAACGAGGCCGCGCCCTGCAACATCGCGCTGATGCGCCAGGCGCAAGCGGCGAAGAAGGGCGTGGCCGCCGCCGCCGGCACGCCGCGCGAATTCTGCACCATCACCGTCACCGACGGCCTCGCCATGGGCCACGAGGGGATGAAATCCTCGCTCCCCTCGCGCGAGGTGATCGCCGACTCCGTTGAACTCACCATGCGCGGCCACGCCTACGACGCGCTCATTGGCCTCGCCGGCTGCGACAAGTCGCTGCCCGGCATGATGATGGCGATGTGCCGCCTCAACGTGCCGTCGATCTTCATCTATGGCGGCTCGATCCTGCCCGGCTCCTTCAAGGGCCGCCCCGTCACCGTGCAGGACCTGTTCGAGGCGGTCGGCCAGCACTCGGTCGGCTCGATGAGCGACGAGGATCTCGACGAGCTCGAACAAGTCGCCTGTCCCTCCGCCGGCGCCTGCGGTGCGCAATTCACCGCCAACACCATGGCAACGGTTTCAGAGGCGATCGGGCTCGCCCTTCCTTATTCCGCCGGCGCGCCCGCGCCCTACGAAATTCGCGACCACTTCTGCATGATCGCGGGCGAAAAAATCATGGAGCTTCTGCGTCGCCGCGTCCGCCCGCGCGACATCGTGACAAGAAAGGCGCTCGAGAACGCCGCTGCCGTTATCGCCGCCACCGGCGGGTCGACCAATGGCGCGCTGCACCTGCCGGCGATCGCGCATGAGTGCGGCATCAAGTTCGATCTCTTCGACGTTGCCGAAGTGATGCAGCGCACGCCCTACATCGCCGACCTCAAGCCGAGCGGCAAATATGTCGCCAAGGACGTGTTTGAGGCCGGCGGCATTCCGCTGCTGATGAAGACGCTGCTCGATCATGGCTTCATGCATGGCGATTGCATGACCGTCACCGGCCGCACGATGGCCGAGAATTTGAAAAGCGTGAAATGGAATGACGCGCAGGACGTGGTGCATCCTGCCAACAAGCCGCTATCCAAAACCGGCGGCGTCATCGGCCTCAAAGGCAACCTCGCGCCCGAGGGCGCGATCGTGAAGGTCGCCGGCATGAGCGGACTGAAATTCTCCGGCCCCGCG
>WNEY01000725.1_pt1 | contig 28937 bp, 21 predicted proteins | sample 5400531 | NCBI WGS metagenome assembly WNEY01 (sample SAMN13153338, study PRJNA577476) | soil metagenome | isolation source: 200 cm saprolite under Douglas fir tree site 1 | place: USA:California | collected 2015-04-18
TCGGGTCCTGTCCCTCGAACAACTTGTCGGCCAGCTCGTGTCCCATTACGACCACCGGAAGACCCGCTTTGACTTCTTGCCCGGTGAAGGCGCGGCCCTGCTCGAGCGCGAGTGAGCGGATGTCGAAGTACAGCTCCGTCGCGGCGGTGACCTGCACGTCCTTCGCCTGCTTGCGGCCCGCGATGAGGGTGGCGCGTGTGTTCGACTCCCAGGCGGCGAGCACCGGAACGGTGACGCCGCGCATCACCGCTGCGGCGTCCTCGTAGGTCACACGGCGGCGGCGCAGCCATGTGCGCCACGTCGAGTCGGTGACGTTGCCGAGCTGCACGTCGGGGAATTGCCGCAGCCGGAACGTGTTCACGCCGAGGATCGTGCCGGCGAACTTGTCGGTCATGTAGCGGTTCATCCCCTGGACGACCGACACCACGGCGATGAGGAACATCACGCCGATGAATACGCCGATAATCGAGAAGGCGCTCTTGAGCTTTTGCGCCCGGATGGTTTGCAGGGCGAGGCGGACGGCCTCGAGGAAGGACATCTACTCGTAACGCAATGCTTCTACCGGATCGAGCCGCGCCGCTTTACTCGCGGGATAAATGCCGAACAGGAGCCCCGTGACGGCCGCAGCGGTCAGCGCGACGACGATCGAGCCGATCGGCACATAGGCGGGCACCGGCGTGAAACTGTGCAGCAAGATCGCGATCAGCCAACCGAACACCATGCCGACGAAGCCGCCGACGAGCGTCAGGGTCGCCGCCTCGACGAGGAATTGCCACATGACTTCGCGCCGCGTCGCTCCCAGGGCCTTGCGGACCCCGATCTCGCGCGTGCGCTCCGTGACCGAAATCATCATGATCGCGACGACGCCGATCCCCCCGACCATCAAGCCCACCATCGACAGCGCGATCATCAACACCCGGGCGACCAGCGTGAAGCTGTTGATGGCCTGCACATACACGTCCTGGCTGATGGCGTCGAAGTTGCTTTTTTGGCCGGGACGCAAGCCTCGCATCGTCCGCATGGCCATCGTCACATCATCCATCGCGCGTTGCAGCGAGATCGAATCCTGCGGCACGACGAACATGCTCATCCATCCCGGCCAGAACTGCAGATCTTTCACAAAGGTGCCGTGCGGAATCATGACCTCCGGGCGATCGGCTTCGCCGAAGAGACGGGGCGGGGGGTTGTAGACGCCGACGACTTCGTACGGTAGCCCACCAATCCTGATGCGTCGGTTCATCGGGTCGCGCTGCCCAAACAGGTTCTCGGCGAGCTTGTCGTTCACGACTGCGACGTGGCTGTTCGCCGCATCCTCGAGGTACGTGAAGGAACGACCGGGATTGATCTGGCCGCCTTCGATCTTCGGCCAATCGGCGTTCCGGCCGCGGATGCCGATTGTCGAGAGACGGTGGCCCTCGAAGTCGATGTCGGCCCTGGTGTACTCGTCTACCACGACGAACGCAATCGTCGGCAGCTGCGCGAGCCGATTGGCTTCCTCCATCGTGATCGGGGGCCGCCGGCGCCAGGGATTGGGATCTTCAGGGTCTTGGTCGTTCTGCCCGCCCCAGTAACGCCCGACCCAGAACGTTTTCGGGCCCAGCGACGCCAGCATGTCCGAGATGCCTTTGTTGAAGCCGCTGATCAGCGCGCCGATGACCATGACGACGGTGACGCCGATCGCGACGCCAAGAATCGTGAGCGCCGCTCGCATCTTGTGCGCTCGCAGCGAGGTGAGCGCGATACCAACGCCTTCGAACAGGGCGGTCATTGGCTATTCCTGACGCAGCGCGGCGATCGGATCGAGCCGCGCGGCTCGGGTGGCGGGATAGACGCCTGCGACGACGCCGACGCCCGCGCCCATCACGACACCGAGGATGACGGACGTGGGCGACACGCTCGCCGGGAGCGGCGAGATTGCGTTGATCAACAAGGTCAGACCAATGCCGGCGACGATTCCGAAGGCCGCGCCGACGGCGGCGATCGCCGTCGACTCTGCGAGAAACTGCCGCAGCACGTCGCGGCGGCGCGCACCGAGCGACTTCCGCAGGCCGATCTCCCGCGTCCGCTCCGCCACAGCCATGAGCATGATGTTCATAATCACGATCCCGCCGATGACCAGCGACACGATCACGATTCCGGGCATGACGATCATCAGGATGCGGCTGATCCCGGCCCAGAAGCGCTGTATGCCTTCCGATGTGTCCAACACGAAGTTGTCGTCCTGTTGCGGCCGCAGATGCCGGCGGCTGCGCATGATGCCTTCCGCCTGCGACATCGCTTCACGCATCTCGGGGTCAGAGCGCGCCTTCACGAGGAAGGCATCGAGAATCCCGGGAGGGTTCACGAGGTTCTGGGCCGGCGAGAGTGCGGGCACGACGACAAAACGATCGAGCGGGAATCCCATCAAGCTGCCCTGCTTCTCGACGACGCCGACCACGCGATAGGGGACGCCGCCGATGCGCACGTTGCGACCCAAGGGCGGGCGATCGACGAACAGGCGTTGCGCCACGGCGTCACCCAGCACGGCCACCGGCACCCCCGAGCGATTCTCTTGGCCCGTGAAGGCCCGGCCCACTGCGATGCGCAGATTCTTGATGTCGAAGTAGCGCTCACTCGCCGCCGTGAGATCGATGTCTCGCGCCTCTTTGTTGGCGAACGACACCGTGACGTTATCGCTCGACTGCCAGGCGGTGATCACGGGAACCGTCAGGCCTTCGGTGATCGCCTCGGCGTCGCTGAACCGAATCCGCGGGCGGCGTCTCCAGGACCGCCACACCGAGTCCGGCACGTTCGGCACGAACATCGGCTGGCGCCGCAATTGAAACGTGTTCACGCCGTAGAGCGTCTGCGCGAACTTCTCGGTCATGTACCGGTTGACGCCGTTGGCGATCGACCAGGCGCCGATCAACGACGCCACGCCGATGAAGACGCCGAGGAGGGAGAACCCGCTCTTCAGCTTCTGCGCGCGAATCGTTTGGAGAGCGAGACGCAGTGCTTCGAAAATCGGCACCTAGGCGGCCTTCAGCTGATCGGTGGCCACGAGGCCGTCCCGCAGCGTGATGACGCGGGCGGCGTGCGCGGCGATGTCCTGCTCGTGCGTCACCATCACGACCGTCTGGCCCTGGCGGTGCAGCTCCGCGAACACCCCCATGATTTCCGAGCTGGTCGTGGAATCGAGATTGCCCGTGGGTTCATCGGCGAGCAGGATGCTGGGCTCATTCACGAGCGCGCGCGCGATCGCGACGCGTTGCCGTTGACCGCCCGACAGCTCGTTGGGCTTGTGATCCATGCGATCCGCCAGACCGACGCGCTCCAGGGCCCGCGCGGCCTGCGCGCGCCGGTTGCGTGCGGAGAGGCCGGCGTAGATCAGCGGCAATTCCACGTTGTGCAGCGCGTTGGCGCGAGGCAGCAAGTTGAACGTCTGAAAGACGAACCCGATTTCCTTGTTGCGAATGCGCGCCAGCTCGTCGTCCTCGAGGTCACTGACCTTCTGGCCGTTGAGCCAGTACTCGCCGCTCGTGGGGGTGTCGAGGCAGCCAACAAGGTTCATCAGCGTCGACTTGCCCGAGCCCGAAGGCCCCATGACCGCCACATACTCGTTCTTGCGGATCTGCACGCTCACACCGCGCAGCGCGCGCACGAGCTCGGAGCCCATGTCGTACTCACGCGTGAGCTTGTGAGTCAGGATGATGACGTCGGGGAGCGGCGTGTCCCCGGTGCGGAACTGCTGCACGGGGGGGGGCCTCACGAGCGTTTCGCTTTCGCCGTATCGCTCGATTCCCGGCTGGGACGCACCCGTGCGCCTTCCTTTAGATCGCGCACCGCCTGGTAGGGGCCGGCGACGATGGTGTCACCCTGATGCACTCCATTTACGACTTCGAAGTGCTCCTCGCCGGCGATGCCGACCTTCACCGGCCGGAACGTCGCGACGCCGTTGTGCACGATGAACACGCCTTCCGACTCCTTTTTCTTCGTTCGCTTTGATGTGTCCGCTGGTGTCGCCGCTTCGGCCGCTGGCGGCGAAGTCGATGCGGATCGCTGCTCCGTTGTCACCGGCGTATTCTCGCGCACCGTGAGCGCGATGATCGGAATCGCGAGCGCTTGCTTGCGAGTGTCTGTCACGATCCGCGCGGTAGCAGACAGGTCGGGGCGCACCTCGGCCGGAGGATTGGCGAGCGTGATCTCGACCTGGTAGTCGACCGCCCGATCGTTCTGCCCGGCGGCGGCTGATGCCGCCGTCAGGATCGCGCTGTCGGACACCTTGGTGACTCGACCGACAAACGTCGTGTCGGGGAAGGCGTCGATCGTGACGTCCACCGAATCCCCCAGGTGCAGCCGCACCACGTCAGTCTCGTCGACTTGCACCTTCACCTGGATCACCGACAGATCGGAGATCGTGAGCAACAGACCGGTCTCGCGCGAGAACGTGCCGGGCACCGCGACTTCGCCTTCCTCGACGGCGAGTCGAGTGACGCGTCCCGCCATCGGCGCGACAAGATGCGTCTTGGCCATCTGGTCACGCGCCTCTTGCAACCCGGCGCGCGACTGATCCACGAGGTGCTGCGACGCCGTCAGATTCGCGTCGGCGATGTCGAAGGCCGTCTGCGCCTGTTCCATCTGCTCGGGGGAAATCAGGTTGGGGTTTTGCTCGCGCAGCTCTTTGGTGCGCTGGAGCGCGCGCTGCGACTGATCGCGCGTGGCGCGTGCCTGGACGGCGCCGGCCTGCGCCGACGACATCGCGGCGCTGGCGCGCTGAAGATTCGCCTCGTACACCGTCGGGTCGATCTGCAGCAGGAACTGACCCTTCTGTACGAAGTCGCCCTCGCGCACCGCGATGCGCGTGATCCGGCCCGTGATGTCGGCGCTGACGTCCACCTTCTTCTTGGGCTGGATTTTTCCGCTGGCGGTGACGGCGGCGACGAGATCGCGGCGTCCGACGGTCTCGAACCGCACCTCGACGCCCTTCTCGCGCTTGGCGCTGGCACTGACGATCACCAGCAGGACGATGAGTACAGCCCCGCCGCCTCCCAACAGCACCTTGTTCCGCTTGGACATGTCGTCTCGATCCTCTCGGTTATCGCAAGCTGCGGCCGACCGCGGCTTCGAGCGCGGCCAGGGCCTTGTGGTAGTCGTACGTCGCGTTCACGTAATCGCTTTCCGCGCGCAGCGCCGCGACTTGCGCATCCAACAGCTCGAAAAAACCTCGGTTTGTACGGCTAGGCCGCGCGCCCGCACCGACTCCTCGAGGTTGTCGTGCTGAGACCGCGCCTGGGAGACGCGCAACTCACGCCCAAAGTTTGTAAAGATCGGCAGCGTCACGGTGAGCCGCGCCTGAAACGGCTGACGCGTGAAGCTGAACGGAAAAACCGAGTTGGCGGCGCGTATCGCTCTTTCCTGCTCGCTGCCGAAGACATAGCCGGTGCAGTCGAGAGGCGGCAGGCTCGCGTTGACGCGAATCTGATTGTTGTCCTGACAGGCGCTTAACTGCTGGCCTGAGACTAACCGCTCCCTATCGAGGAAAGTATTGACATCCGTGAACTGCTGGGTGAAGCCCGACCACCCTGCCGAAACGGCGACGGCGGGTCCGTAGGTAGCTGTCGCCGCGCGCACGCCCCACTCCGCGGCGCGCTCGCGGGCGCGCAACGCTTTGAGCGCCGGGTTCTGCTGCTCGGCCATCGTCAATAGATCAGGGAGTTGCCATTGCGGTGCTTCCACGCTGAACGAGTCGGTCAGCTGCACTGCCGACACGTCGATCGGTGGCGTCACACCCATCTGCTCGAACAGCCGCAGCTTCTGGACGCTGACCTGCGTCTGCGCCTGCAGCAGGCCAACCTCGGCTTGCCCGCGAGCGACCTGCGCCTGCCGCACGTCGATGAGGGTCGACTGGCCGACGCTATATCGTGCCTGCGCCAACTTCAGGAATTCCTCGTTGCGCTGGAGCGTCTTGCGCGCGAGATCCGCCTGCGCGAGCGCTTGGAGCACCGTGAGGTACTGCTGCTTGATGCCGGTGACGAGCGTGTTCTCAGCGCCAGCGATGTCGGCATCGGCCGCGCGCTGCTGCGCCCTCGCAAGTCCCGGTTGCGAGAGCGTGGTACCCGAAAGCTCCCACGACAGTCCCAGATCATAGAAGGAGGAAACGGTCGAGATCGACTGCGAAAAGCTTTGTGTCAGAAACGTCTGTGACCCCGGTCCTGTGTATGTCATTCCCCCGGACGCAGTGAGGGTCGGGATGACGAGACTCGAGATAGCGCTGCGTACGCCCCAGGCGGCAGGTCCGCGATTGTTGAGCACTTGGCGGTACGCCGGGTTCTTGTCACGTGCCACCGCTATTGCGTCGGCGAGCGAAAGTGCCGCCGTGGTGGGAGGTTTGGATGTTTGAGGCTGTTGCGCGGCGAGGGCGGCAGGGCACGCAAGCAGTCCTGCCGCGATCCACACGTATTTCATGGTCGTCCTTGCTAAAAGATATGTCGTGAGGTCGAAGCCCCTACGCGCACCTATAGAAGGCGGTTTCGGCCTGCGACGGAACCTAGTCTGGGGAGCAATGGCAGCAAGAGATCAGCCGCCGGCGAGTCGCTCCGCGCTCAGGCGTCTGGAGGGAATCTCGAGTTTTATGAGCCGACCCGCCGGATCGAGCCAGAGGTGCACGGTTTCGGCGGCGCCGCCGCTCACCGTGATGTGGCGGAGCCTGGCGGGGTCATGATTGACGGTGGTCGCGGCCAGTCCGTGATCCTGGATTTGCATCGTCTCGCGGCGCAAGGAACGGGGGAATCGTCGAGCACGACCGTTCGCGGTCCAATAGGGAATTCTCGCGCCCGCTCCATGGTGCGTGCCACGAACCGGACGGTGAACCGGCCGCGTCCGAGCTCACCGAGGATACGCGAGGGCTGCCGGGGATCGGCGACGTCGTATTGCAGTGTCGCGGGCATGGTGTCGCTGTTTACTTCGAGAATGGGTGCGAGCACGATGACCGGACGCGCACGATCGTAGCGGATGGTGGTGGCGAGACTCCAGCCGGCGTCGCCGCGCGACAACCGGCCGTTGCTCAACCGGAAGGACTCACGGGCGACTTCCAGCGTGTCTACCCGAACGGCGAACACCCCCTCATCGACCGTGGTGCCCGCCTGAAGGAGTGCCAGGATGAGCAGAGTGGTCACGCGGCTACGGTTCCCCCACCCAAAACTCGCGTGGCGATGCGGTCATGAATCATCTTATACAGCCGCGCCCCCTTTTCGGCAGACGCCAGCGTCGGGCGACCCACGGATCCAGGGGACAGGGCCGGGACAGGTCCCGAGGCACGCCGGCGGTAACGGGCTACCTGACGGGCCGTGAGTGGAAAGTCCTGCGCCAGGTCCATGCGCACGAGCTCAGGGGCGATGTGGAGCAGCAACGACGTGTCGAGCTCGCCGCCATGTGTAGGACCGGCGGGATCCTCGAGAAAGCCCGTGAAATCGAGGGCGAAGACGTCGACCGTAAACACGCGCGCGCGCCGCGTGCGCAGCGTAGACAGAGCCTCCTGATGGGGGTCGTGGCCGTGAGCCGTCAGAATAATGAAAGGGTCGACGCCACACTGCTCCCAGGAGCCAAGCAGATCGTTCATCCAGCGGTGCAACGTCTTCCGGCGCACGCTGGCGTTGCCGGGATAGGGACGTTTCGTGGCGGTATTCACACCGTAGGACACGGTTGGCGCGCGCAAAACGCCGAACGTTGACGAGAGATCATCGGCGAGCCGCTCGACGATGATGGTGTCGCAGCCGAGCGGCAGATGAGGGCCATGTTGTTCGCAGGTGCCGACGGGCACCAGGAGCCGTGAATCGCGCGCGATCGCGCTGCGCACGGCCTCGGGGGTGAGAACGCTCAAATGCAGAGGCAAGCTCACGTCGTAATCGCCGGCTGTGCTGCGAGCCTCGCGGCAGCGGAGTGGCTGCGCGGCGACGTGGGCTTCTGGGCATGGCTGGCGGGCGCGGCGGGAATCGCCGCTGTCGCGCTTGCGCTCACGCGCCCGAGGCGCCCACCGCTCACGATCGCTGCGGCCCTCGCCAGCCTGGTGCTCGGCGTCGTGCTGGTCGGCGGCGCCTTCCAGATATGGCGCATCGAATGTTGCTGGCCGTCGCTCCGCGAGCGGCGCGTCACCGCCGCATCGCGCGCGCTGCAGACCTCATTGGGGCGCGCCATCGCCGAGGCCCGGCGTCTGGCGGAGCGCGGCTCGAGAGCGTCGTTGCTTCCCCAACAAGCAGCGTTCGATGAGCTGCACGACGCCGTCATCTCCGGTCCCCCGATCGAGCGCGGCGTGGCCGTGCTCCATGGGGATCCGGATCCGCATCCTATCGCTTGGGCGGGACGCCACCGCACGCTGCCCCCGGAAGACACGACCGAACTGAAAGCGGTCATAACTCCATTCTACGCGGTGCTCGAGGCACGCCGCCAGACGCAGAGTGCCACGTCGGTCGGTAGCGTGCTGCTGTCGGCGGCTCTCGCGGTTTCCGATGCCGAACGTTCGTTCGGCGCGGCATTCGCGCGCGATCACGGCGTCTCGTTGCGATTCTTCCCTGCCGGCGCGGGCCCGCGTGACTCGAGCGTCTTCGAGATCTGCAAGCCGCACGAGCCCTCGACGCCGTGCGAGAGCGCCGATCTGTTCTCGGTGCTCACGATTCCCCCGTCGCAAGGAGATGCGAAGCTCGCCGCGGTGGCTCGCACCGCCTGGCTCGCTCGGATTACCGTCGGCGTGATGCTCGCGCTGCTGCTCGTCGCTGCGCCCGTCGCCTGGCGCTGGGGGGTTCTGCTGGTCGGTGCATGGACATTGCTCCGTGCCCCGGTGGGACCGGCCGCGCTGTTCTCCCCCGCGACCTTCTACAGGCCGGTCCCGATCATCGGAGCGTCCGCTGGGGCGCTCCTCGTCGGGGGCGTGCTGCTGCTCGTCGCGGCGGGGTGGCTGTGGAGGCGCGGCATTGAGCGACGCTGGTGGGGAATCGTCGCGGCAGTGCTGCTGATGGTCGCAGCGCCGTACGTCGTGCGCTACTTCGGTCGCGGCATCGCGCCGCCGGCGAGCGGGGTCAGCCTGGGGCTGTGGTTGTCATGGCAGGCCGCGCTCGCGGTGACGGCGATGGCGTTGATTCTGCTTGCCGCCGCGTTGGTCCGTGGTGCCGCGGAGCCCGAGCGCGTGTCGTGGGTGATTCCGGCGGCGTGTGCCTGGGGTGCGCTGGCCGCGATCGGTGGCCTCTGGTTGTGGAACCCGCACGGTGCGTGGCCGGAGTGGTACACGTTCCTCTGGCTTCCCGCGCTGGTGGGGGTGATCGTCCCGGCGCCACGGCGCTGGGCCCTCGTCGGCATGGCGGTCGTCGCAGGCACGGCGGCCGCGTTGCTCGCGTGGGGCGCCGCCATCGAAGGGCGATTGTCGCTCGCGAGCCGCGACGCCCAACGGCTGGGTGACGAGGGCGACGCAGTCGCCGTGGCATTGCTGGAGCGACTCAGCCAACAGGTGACGGCACCGTCTCAACCGCCGCCTCGCACCGCGGGCGATCTGTACGCGTTATGGGTGGGATCGCCGCTTGTGTCGGAAGATTATCCAGCGATGCTCGAGCTCTGGGGCGCCGGGCCCGAGGGAACGCCCCTCGCGGAGCTGCAACTCGCGCAGCTCGATCTCTCGTCTGGCCTGCTCTCCACGCTCGCTCGCTCGGCGCCCGACAGCCCATGCATCGAACGGCTAGAGCGGATTCCCGGGATTCATTACGTCCTCGTGGTGCCGCTCGGCAACGGCACGGTGCTCACCGTCGCTCTCGGTCCCCGCACGCGGTTGCTGCCGCCTAATCGCGTGGCGCGATTTCTTCGCAGCGATCCCGCCGTCCAACCGCCGTACACGATCACGCTCTCGCTGCCGAGTCACATGTCCGAGATGGTTGGCGCGGTGGAATGGCGGCGCGAAGGCTGGACGGCCCGCGGCGAGCGGCACGTCGACCTCCCCGGCGGAGCGCGGCACGTTCATTTGTCGGTTGCACTGCGCGGGCCGTGGGCGTTGCTGGTGCGCGGCGCACTTGTCGTGTTGCTCGACGTCGCGCTGCTGGCCGGAGTCTGGGTCTTCGGGCTCATCATCGCAGAGGGCTGGCGGCCGCCAATCCCCGTCTTTGTGGCGACGCTCCAGACCAGTTACCGGGCGCAGCTCATCACGGTGCTGGCGACGTTTTTCGTTTTGCCGGTGATTGTGTTCGCGGCCTGGAGTTTTGCGCGACTCGCCGACGAGGTGCGCCGCTCGGGCGATTTGCTCATTCGACAGACGTTGCGTGACGCAGCGGCCGGTGCGGAAGCTGTCGCCGAGGGTCGGCCCGACGCCATGGGTCAGTCGCTCGTCGAGTTGGGGCGACGGCTCGACGCCGAGCTGTGGCTCTATCGCCGCGGTGAGCTCGTTGCCAGCAGCTCACCCGTCTTGGCGGAGCTGAGCCTGGTCGATCCGTTTCTGACCCCGCCGGCCTATCGCATGACGCTCGCGGATGAGCTCGAACTGACGATGGACGCGCGCACGGCCGGCCGGCGCACGCGCGTCGGCTATCGCGTGGTCGGAACCGGTCCGCCGGGTGAGCAGGCGGTGCTCGCGGCGCCGCAGCTCCTCGACGACGAGCGGGTGCGCGAACAGCAGGAGGATCTCGTGTTGGGGCTCGTGCTGGGCACCCTGATCGGCCTCGTCGCGGCGGTCTACCTCGCGGGCTTCGCGGCGCGGCGGCTTGCCGAGCCGGTCGCGGCGTTGCGGGCGGCGGCGCTCGCCGTCGGACGCGGCAGTGAGCCGCCGGCGTTCCCCCCGCGGACGCCGCGCGAATTCGAGCCGGTGCTCACCGCGTTCGACCGCATGGTCACCGACGTGCGACGCAGTCAGAGCGCGCTTGAGGAAGCGCGGCAGCGGAGCGCGCGCGTCCTCGCCAATGTGGCGACGGGGGTCATCGCGGTCGACGACGCGCTGCGCGTAACGATGGCGAACCCGCGGGCCTCGGAGCTGGTCTTGGGCGGTGACGAAACGTTGGCGCCCGGGGATGTGCTGCCGCAGGCAACGCCCGCGGCGTGGGCACCGGTGTGGCAGGCGGTTGCCGAGTTCATCGCCGCAAACGGCGACGTGATCGCCGAGCGTGAGTTCGAAGTCGGCGGTCGTCAGATCCGGCTGCAGCTCGCACTGCTCGGCCCCGCGCCTGATGGCTGTGTCATCGCGCTCGACGACGCGACGGCGTTGACGCGGGCCGCGCGCGTGCTCGCCTGGGGAGAAATGGCGCGGCAGGTGGCGCACGAAATCAAGAATCCCCTGACGCCGATTCGCCTCGGCATTCAGCATCTGCAACGGGTGCGGGGGAAGGCGCAATCGACTGCTTTTGAAACGACGCTCAATGAAACGTCGGCGCGGATTTTGACCGAGATCGACCGGCTGGACGGGATCGCTCGCGCCTTCTCCCGGTTCGGTGCGCCCCTTCCCGACGCCGAGCAACTGCCGCTCGAGGCCGTCGACCTCGCGGCGACCGCCCGAGAGGTGGTGCAACTCTACGATCTCGGCTCGGGGACGCGGTTTGAGGTGCGTGCGACGAACGGCACGCCCGCACCGGCGCTGGCGCGCAAGGATGAAGTGAAGGAAGTGCTGGTGAATCTGCTCGAGAATGCCCGGAACGCGGACGCAAAGCGCGTGACCGTGCAGGTGGCCGCGAGCGGCCGTCAACTCACCGTGACGGACGACGGCCGCGGCATCCCAGCGGAAGCGCTGCCCCGCGTCTTCGAGCCCACGTTCTCGACGACATCGAGCGGCGCTGGGTTGGGATTGGCGATTTCGCGCCGCCTGGTCGAGAGCTGGGGCGGCGTCATCACGCTCGAAAGCGACCCCGGCAAAGGGACACGGGTCACTCTGACGCTGCAAACGGCCGCCCGCGACGCCGCCGGGTGACCTTCCTCACACCTCACGATGGAAAAAACGGACACAATGTGCAAAGTTGTGGCGGCCTTTCCCCCGTACGAGGTGCCCTGTGCGAACCGGAGTCGTCGCTCTTACACTCGCCGTGCTCGTGCTCGCTCCCGTCCGAGCGGCGCACGCGCAATTCTCATTCGACGCGCGGCGCATCGGCATGGGAGGCGTCTCGCTGAGCCGAGACGGCAATGTGCGTCGCTACAACCCCGCGTATCGGGCCGTCAAGAACCGTAGCAACATCACGGGCGCGCCGAAATTCTCGATCCCGGTGCCGCTCGGCCTGATCAAGTTCCTCAAGGACCACCCGCTCAACCAGCTCAGTCACGATCCGACTTTCAATCCCGAGTCGGCGGCGTTCAATCCCGTCGAGCTCATGAACCTGATCTTCAATCCGCCGATTTTCTATGAAGTGAAGCAAGCGCCCACGCCTACCAACAATGTCGAGTTCACGATCGGCAAGAATCAGCTCATCATGAATCTCGGCGCTACGCGGGTGTTGATTCCCGAAGACAAGTTCGGACTCGGAACGACAAGCCGGCTGCTCGACGTGGGCGCCGGTTTTGCCGGCTTTCACGTCGGCGTCATGGGGTTCCTGCAGTACGACGTCGGCTTCACGCTCGACACTCTGCTGCGGCGGGCGCTCACGGACACGGTGGTCGGTTTCCAGCCATCCACGAATTACAGCATCCTCGGCGACGGCGTGGCGCAGGCGGGCTTTGCACCCACGGTCAGCTTCGCGACGCGGGTGATGCGCGGCACCGGCGGGGCGAGCAACGATTCCGACGACGGCGTCTACGTCGGCGTCGCGGGCCACTACTACATGGGTGGCACCTACGCGCGCGGCAGGGGCCCGGCCGGATTCACTACGGGCAACCCGATTTTCGGGAGCACGCCGCTCGGGATTCTGGACGACACGCTGTACACGGCCAACAAGCCGTTTGGCCATGGCGTCGGGGGCGATGCCGGCATCGCGTGGATCACCGGGCCGTTCGAAGTGGGAGTCGGCGCGAACGACATCGGCGCCGAGCTCACGTGGTCCGACACCAAGGTTCAGCGCATCCACTACAATCCGGTAACGGACTCGATCACAACGACCCTGCTCAACGATCACGTCGAGAGCAAGACGAAGCTGCCCGTTACCTACATCGCCAACGCCGCCATGCGGATGGGTACGGGGACGACGGTCGGCGGCGACGTGGTGAACGCGGGGCGGGGAACCGCCATCCACGTGGGCGTCGAACAGCGCACGGGACCGCTCGCGTTCCGTGGCGGCATCTCGCGCGATCAGCGCAAACGCATGCAGTTCGGTTGGGGTGGCGGTTTGCGGCTGGGACCAGTCGGGCTGGACGTGGGCTTCTGGACGCACAGCAATTCCTTGTCACCACAACGCGCCATCACCATGGCGACGTCGATTTCGGTTTACTAGGAGCGACGCATGAAGCCTTTTGTGACCGCCCTATTAGCGCTGGCGATCGCAGCCTGCGGCACTGGGAAAGCGATCTTCAACGTGGACGCCTACAGTTTCATGTCCGGCACCGGCAGGGACACCATTCACTACACCATCCCGCCGGGCGGCGGGACCGCTTCCACGGCCCAAAAGATCAATCTGCCTCCTGGGTTCGGAAAATCGATCGTGGACTCGGTGCGGATCACCCAGGGCTATGCGTATCTGTTCAATACGGGCGGGACGGGGTCGATCGGGTTTGCGCTTTTCTTCGCCGCTGATTCGGCCTCTACATACACCACGCCGGCCGCGCTCAACATCGCGGCCACCGCCGTCAACGGCGTCCAGGGACCCGATTCGGTCGCCATTACGGGGGACCTTTCCAGCACCGTGAATAGCCTCTTCACACAGCAGACGCTGTGGATCCGCATCGCCGCCACGGGAACGAACGGTGGGGTCACACCTGTGACTGGCAAAGGCGTGCTCAAGGCGTTGGTGATTCGCGTGGTCGTCGAGGACAGAATCTTCTAACGAGAGCAGCAGCCACCGCGGACGTCTATATTTCGTGTCCGTGAGTACCCGACGTCCTACCGTCACGGTCAGTGTGGGCGGCGTTCTGGTTGGCAGTGCGCAGCCGATCGTCGTCCAATCCATGACCAACACCGACACCGCCGACGTGGCCGCCACTGCAGCGCAGGTGCGCGCGTTGCACGCCGCCGGCAGCGAGCTGGTGCGCGTGACCGTCAACACCGACGACGCTGCGCGCGCCGTGCCCGCCATCGTCGCCGAGGTCGACGTGCCGGTGATCGGCGACTTCCACTACAACGGCCACCTGCTGCTCACAAAGTATCCCGCGTGCGCGCGTGCTCTGGCCAAGTACCGCATCAATCCTGGCAATGTCGGCACCAAACGCCGCGACGACAACTTTCGCACGATCGTGCAGGTCGCGATCGACGAGGGAAAGCCCGTTCGGATCGGCGTGAACTGGGGCAGTCTCGATCAACAACTGCTCACCGAGATGATGGACTCAAACGCCGCGCTGCCGGAGCCCCGGGATGCGCGCGACGTCACCATGGACGCCATGGTGGAGAGCGCGATGCGCTCGGCCGAGCTGGCGGAGGAAAGTGGGTTGCCGCACGATCGCATCATTCTGTCCGCGAAAGTCTCGGGTGTGCAGGATCTGGTCGCGGTCTACAGAATTCTGGCCACGCGCTCCGATTATCCACTCCACCTCGGCCTCACCGAGGCAGGAATGGGCACGAAGGGCGTCATCGCCAGCACGGCGGGGCTGTCGATTCTACTTCAGGAGGGGATCGGCGACACCATTCGCGTGTCGTTGACGCCGCGTCCGGGTGGGGATCGCACCGAGGAAGTCCAGGTCGCGCAGCAGGTTCTCCAATCACTCGGTTTGCGGAGCTTCACGCCGCAGGTTACGGCGTGCCCGGGCTGCGGGCGCACGACCTCCACCTTCTTTCAGGAGATGGCGGAGGAGATTCAGACCTATCTGCGCGACCGCCGATCGGTGTGGCAGGCGCGCTATGCCGGTTCGGAGGAGCTTCGGGTGGCGGTGATGGGCTGCGTCGTGAACGGACCGGGCGAATCGAAGCACGCCGACATCGGCATCTCATTGCCGGGCACGGCCGAGGAGCCGAAGGCACCCGTATATGTCGACGGTGTACTCAAAATCACCCTCAAGGGCGACGCGATCGTCGCCGACTTCTTGAAAATTCTGGACGACTATGTGGAGTCCCGTTATGGATTGCGCACCCACGCAGCGGCCGGTCGCTAAGCTTGCTCTCCTTCTTATCAATGTTTTTCTGCTGCTCGCGCCGCGAACAGCGAGCACGCAACAACTCGGCGGCACATTCCCGGTCGAAGAACGGCAGACCGCCGTCGTGCGGGTGGTCCCCGGAGAGTTCGTCCGCGCTCGTCTGACCGACGGCAGCCGCGCCGGCGGACCACTCGTGGGCGCCACGCCGGTCGCGTTCACGTTGGGCGCTTCGGTCGCCTACAGCGACAATCAATCCGTCGTCAGGCTCGTCACCGTCGACAGCCTCTGGGTCCGCGCCTACAGCTCGCGCCGTGGCGCCGTGATCGGTGGAGGCCTCGGCGGTCTTCTCGGTTTGGGGTTGGGAATGGGTGTCGACGCCGGATCGATGTGTCCCACGACGAGCGGGACCAGAGCGTGCGCCCAGAGTGCCGTCACTTCCGCGGCGGTCGGAGTACTCATCGGAAGCGTGACGGGCTCTATCATCGGATCGGGCATCGGGCACTGGCGGCGGCTGCTGCCGCGTGGTGGTTGGAGCGCCGAGCCCAGCGGTTCGCGCGTTGCTCGGCTCGTCGTTCCGGACGATTCTGCCGCGTTCGACAAGCGAGCCGTGACGCTGATGCGGATCCGCCCGGATGCTCTGGTGCGGCTGACATTCGCGGATCGGGGAGATCTGTCGGGGTACGTCGTTCGCGCCGGCGCGCGCGGCGCATCGATCGGCGTCATCGCAGGCAACGCGCCAGAGGAGCCGATACCGATCACATCGCTCGAGGGGATCTGGGAACGGGGCCACGCCGGCAAGACCGGCGCCGCCGTCGGCATGCTGCTCGGAACACTCGGTGGCGTGGTGTACGCGACGCAGTCATCTGCCTGCGATCCCCACCGCAGTTGCAGAATGGCGATCATTGGCGATGGCGTTGGCGGGAGTCTGCTGGGACTATTGGCCGGTGATCGCGTCGGCCGATTCCTCCCGCAATGGCAACGCCGCTTCTAACGCGGATTATCGAAGCGGAGTACCCAGCGGAACATCCCGGTCCGGGTGGACGAGACAGATGTCCGCTTCGCCGAGGATGACCCCAAGAGTCAGGACCTCGGAAAAGAACGTCGCAATCTGGCGCGGCGGAAAATTCACGACGCCGAGTACGAGCTTTCCGACCAGATCGTTGGGATCGTAGTACTTCGTGATTTGCGCGCTCGAGTTCTTGATACCGATCGCCGGGCCGAAATCGATGCGCAGCTTGTAGGCCGGTTTCCGTGCCTGCGGGAACCCATCTACTTCCACGATGCGGCCGACTCGGATGTCGATCTTCGCGAAATCGTCGTAGCTGATCTGGTCCATCATCGCCCTCGAATGTCCTGTTTAGGGGTCACGCCACTCCGCCGCCACAGGCGAAAAAGGTTGGCATATGCATTGCCTGTCCGCAACGGCGCAGGGGAGGCCATTTCCACTTTCACAGGATGGCGATTATGCGGCGGATCAGCATGGCGGTGCTGGGCCTCGGGGCCCTCGCGACTGTTGTTTCTACTCTTTCCGCACAGCGGTCCGCCCTCCGCGAGGTGGGTAACCGTGGAAGCCTCGGCGCCAACGTGGTCTTCGCACAGCCGCTCGGCACGTTCCAGAACACCGGCAATGTGGCGGCGGGCATCTCGCTGTGGGGCGTTACCAGCGGCGGCACGCTGGCGCTGCGCATCGACGGCGGCTGGATGCTGTACGATTCGCAAAATCAGGGGTACGGCATCTCGACGGTCTCACAGATCGGGACGCTCGGCGCGGGTCCGCAGCTGACGCTGGGACAGGGAGCGCTACGTTTTTATGGCTTTGCGACGATCGGCGGATCGTTGTTCTGGAGCTCGGTGAACAGCAGCTGCGGCTGTAATTCCAATTACTTCCTCGATGGCCATTTCACCACGACTACCTCGGCCGGCGGTGGCGTGCTGCTCGGGATCTCCAGCGGCCGGACACCGATCGCGATTGATCTCGGCATTCGCGGTGTGCGCCACGACCGCGTGAAATACGTTCCCGCCGGCGGCTTCACGCAGAATCCAGACGGCTCATTCTCCGCGCGTCAGGTGGAAACGCCAGTCGAGCAACGGGTCTTTCAGGTGGGGATTTCCATCGGCCTGCGGTAAGACCTCATCCCTTGTCCCCCTTCTCCACGCTTTGGAGAGGGGGAATGTTTTTCTAAAATCCGCTCCAAATAGTACGCCGGCGCGTTCAGAAAATCTCTTGCGATGACGCACGCGACGTATGGATTCCAGATAGATCGCGGAGGTCAAAGAGTGTTTCACCTCGCTTACAGGTTTGCGGTGACACGCCCGCTGAACTTGCTGGAGATGCGGTGTTTAGGTGCGCCATTGGCGGGTACGAGACTTGCTGCCCGGAGCACGCCGTAAGGGGGGACACCCGTGGCAGAATCGAGTCCCACGACCGGCGCACGGCCGGTCAGCGCGCCCGCGTACGAGCCGTTCGTACGGCTCAACTCACCGGTGCCCGCCGGCGCAACAGCGCCGGCCCGCGCGAATCATCCTGTATTGCTTCCGGAAGCGGATCTGGACGATGAGCTGCCGCGTCCCGCTAGACAGCCTCGTTGGTATGAGCCACTCGCGAAACCGGCCGCTTACATCGCTGCCGGACTCGCTGGTGCCTTGCTCGTGACCGCCTTGTCCGTTGTCATGGGAGCGCGGTTTGGCTCGCAGCGCGCGAATCGGGTCACCGGCGACTCCGCGCCCGATCCCCAGCTGCAGCTGATGAGTGCAGCGACGCTGGATCGCCGGGCGGATTCTCTGGCACTGGCCCTGGCGGCATTCTCACTGCGCGCGGGCATGTACGACACGCGACGGATGGGCTGCGCGGGTTTGGCGCGCGGTCTCCAGCAAGTCGAAGACGGCTGGCTGGCCTACAATGTCGCGCGCAAAGCAACGCTCGCCTTCAACGACTCCGCGCGCGAGGCGCGTGATCAATCGCTCTACGCGGACGTGCGCGCGGTCGAGTTGCGATTCGAGCGCTCGCCCTGCACCCGGCCGTAGCATGCGCGTCCGTCTAGCCGCGTTCGCGTTCGCGGCGCTCGCCACTCCTGCCATTGGTCAAACACCTCCACCGCTCGACAAAACCGAACTCATCCGGCTGCTGACGAATCCGTTCTTCGCGCAGACCGAAGTCGCGGATGTCGTGCGGCGCAGTTGCCTGACTTTCCATCCAACGGAGCGCGACTGGGCCGATTTGCGCAGCGTCGGCGCTGCTGGCGAGGTCATCGCGAGTGCCGCGGCCTGCGAGAGCCGGCGCGCGGCGCCGCCGCTCGCGTCCGCACCATTGCCGCCCGTGACCGCCGTTCCCGTCGCTACGGAAATCACGACCAGCGCGGGCGTTGCGTCGGTCGTGCGCGTTCGCGTGACGCGGGGGCGCGCGCCGCAGCGGCAGGTGGCGCTCGCGCTGAGTGGCTCGATGGCTCTGGGCTTGCCGCGCGATGCCATGGCGGTAACGGACGACAGCGGATTCGCGGTATTCCGGCTCCCGGCGGTAGCGCGGATGGGTAAGCATCAGCTCGAGATCCGGACCGGCGTCGGCGGCGCGTTTCCAGGTCGGCCCACGCTGACCCTCTCGGTGCGATCCGCCGGGGCGCAACGGCTGCATGTGACGCCTGACTACGTGGCGTTTGGCCGGCTGGGCGATTCGGCTGCCACACTGGTTGCTGCGGTCACCGACACGATCGGCAATCCGGTGGCGGCCGAGCCGGTCCAGTTGAACGCCGGAACGGGGCCGCCACAGTCGCTGCTCACTGACTCGCTGGGGCACGCGACCTTCGTCATCCAGCCCGGTGCGGTTCCGCGAGGCGGTGGCGTCCAGATGCGCATCCGCGGTGTGACGCCTGTCGACCTCGAGGTGGCAGGACCCGCCGGATTGTCGGGCCTGAATACCGGCTTTGTGCAGCCTACGGCTCAACGCGGTATCGTTGCGAGCTCGCTCTCGCTCGCCTTCAAGGCCCGCACGCTCCAGGGTGCTCCCGCGAACGGCCGCGTGGTTCATTTCCGCGCCGTGAATGCCCGTGTCGTTCCCGAATCGGCGATCCTAGACACTGCCGGACAGGCACGCGTCAACGTCGTGCTCGGGACGCGAGCGGGCGACGCAGCCCTCTTCGGCAACATCGATTCGCTCGAGAAGGTGCTCACGCTGCGCGTCGACCCGGGTCCAATCGATAGCCTGATCCTGGAGCGCAATGGCGCCACGGTGAACGGCTCGACGATTCTCGTGCCTGTCGCGGTGCCGTTCGTGTTGCGTCTGCGAGCCCGCGATTTTTATGGCAACGAAACGTCGATTGATCCGCTCGGACAGATGCTGCGCGCCGGGCGTACGCGTTATGCCGCCCGCCCACAGGATCTGCAGATTGTGAACCTGGAATCGGCGGACTCAGTAGTGGTCGTGACGCTGAAGGCACAGCATGTGGGGACGTACAATTTCACGATCGGCAGCGGAATCAGGGCATTCGTCCGCGTGGAGGCGGTACCTCAGCGCAACTAGCGCGCCGGGCTAGTCGGCTGCCGCAGGTTCGGTGACAGACCGTGGTGCGCGCCGTCCAAAGCGCTGCTGCAGGGCATCGAGATACGTGTAGACGACCGGCGTGACGTAGAGCGTGATGATCTGAGAGAAGGCCAATCCGCCGACCACGGCAAGACCGAGCGGCCGTCGCGACTCAGCGCCGGCGCCCCAGCCGATCGCGATGGGGAGCGTGCCCATCAAAGCGGCCATCGTGGTCATCATGATCGGCCGGAAGCGCACGCTGGCCGCCTGGAGGATCGCGTCGCGGGGCGTCTTGCGCTCACTCCGCTCGGCATCGAGCGCGAAGTCGATCATCATGATCGCGTTCTTCTTCACGAGCCCGACGAGCATGATCACGCCCACGAAGGCGTACACGCTGAGCTCAGTGCGAAATATCACGAGCGTCAGCAAGGCGCCGAAGCCCGCAAACGGAAGACCTGACAGGATCGTCAGCGGGTGCACGAAGCTTTCGTACAGAATGCCCAACACGATGTAGATGACTAAGACCGCAAGCAGCAGCAGCAGCGCGAGACCTTGCTGGCTCGCCTGAAACGCCTGCGCCGTTCCTGAGAATCCCGTGCTGATCGTCGAGGGCAGCGTTTGCTGGGCCGCTTTCTGGACTTCGTTCACCGCCGCGCCCAGCGAGACGCCGGGCGGCAGATTGAACGACAAGGTGACCGACGGCAGCTGGCCGCTGTGGTTCACGCTCAAGGGGCCGACATCCGGCGAGGCGGAAGCGACTGACGTCAGGGGCACGAGATTGCCGCGCTCGGAGCGCAGATAGAGCAGTTGCAGGGCCGAGGGGTCGCGCTGGTATTCGGGCAGCAGCTCGAGGATCACCCAATACTGATTGTTCGGCGTGTAGATCGTCGAGACCTGGCGCGAGCCATAGGCGTCATAGAGCGCCTGCTCGATCTGCTCGACCGAGACGCCCAGGCTCGTCGCCCGATCCCGATCGATGCGCACACTCACCTGCGGATTCTTGATCTGCAGATCGGTGGTGACGTCCTGCAGATTGGGCAGCCGCCGCAATGCCGCCTCGAGCTTGGCGGCGTTGTCGTAGAGCGCTTGGATGTCGGCGCTCTGCAGCGTGAATTGGTATTGGGTCTTGGTGGGCCGGCCGCCGATACGAATCACGGGTGGAACCTGCAGGTAGGTCCGGATTCCCGGGATATTGTTGAGCTTCGGCATCAGCTCGCGGATCACCGCGTCGGCGGGGGGGCGACTGCCGCGCGGCTTCAACCGGAGGCTGACCCGTCCCTGGTTCATCGTGCCACCGCCAACCGACGACATGAAGTGGTCGACGTAAGGGTCGCGTCGCAGAATATCGGCGACCGCGAGCTGGTGATCGCGCATGGCTTCGTACGAGCTGCCCTCCAGCGTTTCGGTCGTTCCCTGGATCTGGCCCGTATCCTCGGTCGGGATGAAGCCTTTGGGGACGATCACGAACAACAGGGCCATCGCGACGAGAATGCCCGCTGAAAAGATCATCGTGGCCGGGCGATGATCCATCACCCAGTTCAGCGAGCGCGCGTACCATGCTAAGCTGCGCTGGTAGATCCGTTCCGTTGCCTCGTACCAACGCCCGTGCCGCTCTTCTTTCGGCGGACGGAGGAAGCGGCTGCACAGCATCGGCGTGAGCGTCAGCGACACGAATCCCGAGACGAGGATCGCGACGCCGATCGTGACGGCGAACTCGTGGAACAACCTGCCCATGATCCCGCCCATGAGCAGGATGGGAATGAACACGGCCGTCAGCGACAACGTCATCGACACGATGGTGAAGCCGATCTCGCGCGCGCCGTCGAGCGCGGCCTCCATGGGCCGTTTTCCCATCTCGAGATGGCGGACGATGTTCTCGAGCATGACGATCGCGTCGTCCACCACGAATCCGACCGACAGCGTGAGCGCCATCAGGGAGAGGTTGTCGAGGCTGTAGCCCATCAGGTACATCACCGAAAACGTGCCGATGATCGAGAACGGCAGCGCCAGGCTTGGGATCACGGTCGCCGACAGATTCCGCAGGAACAGGAAGATCACGAGGACGACCAAGCACAGCGTGATGAACAGCGTCAGCTGTACGTCGTTCACCGACTGCCGGATCGACGTCGAGCGGTCGTAGAGGGTACTGACTTCAACCGACGCGGGCAGCTGCGATGTGAGCCCCGCAACCGTCGCCTTCACCGCGTCCGCCACTTGCACGGTGTTTGTCCCCGGCTGGCGCTGGATCGCCAGGACGATCGCGCGCCGGCCGTCGAACCAGCTGGCCGTGCGGTTGTCCTGCACGTCGTCCAGCACGCGCGCCACGTCCTCGAGGCGGACGGGCGCGCCGTTCTGATAGGTCACCGCGAGCTTGCGAAATTCTGGCGCGCTCGAGATCGAGCCGTCGGCCAGCACCGTGTAGGCGCGCTGCGGTCCCCACAACGTTCCCGTGGGAAGATTGGGATTGCCGGCCGATACGGCGCCCGTGACCTCGTCCAATCCAATCCCGCGTGTCGCCAGCGCCTTCGGATCCACCTGAATGCGCACGGCGTACTTCTGGGAACCATAGACCTGCACCTGTGCCACGCCACTCACGGTAGAGAGGCGCTGGGCGAGGAATGTTTCGGCGTACTCGTCGAGCGTCGGCAGCGGCATCGTCGTCGACGTCAACGCGAGATAGAGGATCGGCGAATCGGCGGGGTTCACCTTCTGGTAGGAAGGCGGCTGAATGCCCGGCGGCAGCTGGCGCAATGTCTTGGAAATCGCGGACTGCACGTCCTGCGCGGCCGCATCGATGTTGCGCGCCAGCGTGAACTGCAACGTGATGTTGGTACCACCGAGGGTGCTCGATGACGTCATGGCATCGAGCCCCGCGATCGTCGAGAACTGCTTTTCGAGGGGCGTTGCGACGGCGGCCGCCATCGTCTGCGGGCTCGCGCCCGGCAGACCGGCCGAGACGGTGATCGTCGGGAAATCGACGTTCGGGAGATCACTCACGGGCAGCAGCCGGTACGCCATCATCCCGAACATGAGAATGCCGAGCATCACCAGTGTCGTCGCGACCGGCCGGCGAATAAACAGTCCGGAGATGCTCACTTCACGTCAGCTCCACCCCCGCCGGCCGTTTCGGTCGTCGGTCCACCGCGGATATCGACCTTTGCGTTGGGCGTCAAGCGCAGCTGACCGTCCGTCACGACCAGCGCACCCGTGGGAAGTCCGGCGACGATCGTCAGGCTGTCGAGCGTGCGCTCGACCGTCACCGGCTGTGTCGACGCGGTGCCGTCGTTGTTGACGACGAAGACATACGTGCCTTGCTGGCCTTGCAGGACGGCTTGACTGGGAATGACAATCGCGTCGGGCTGCGTGCCCAGGACGAGCGTCACGCTGACAAACTCGCCAGGCCAGAGCGTGCCGTCGCGGTTCGTAAAGCGACCTTTGAGCAGGACGCTCCCTGTCGCCGTGTCCACCTGATTGTCGACAAAGGACAACACGCCCTGCACGGCAGTGGCAGAGTCGCGCGCCGGCAATGCGAGCACCGTCAGCGCCTGCCCAGCCCGCTGGCGCAGGCCCGGCAGATTGACGGCGGGGACGGAGAACCGGACCAGAATGGGTCGCAGCTGGATGATCGACACGAGGGCATCGGTGCCGGCGCGCACGAGGTTGCCTTCGTGGAGCAGGATGCGTCCCGTGCGGCCGCCGATGGGCGCGCGCACGGTCGCATACTCGAGGTTGAGACGAGCGATCGTCGCGGCGGCGGAATCGGAGCGTACCATGCCGGCGGTAGCGTCGGCCGCCGCCTGTTTCTGCTCGTAGTCCTCTTGCGTGACGGTGTTGGTCGCCGCCAGCTGGCGATAGCGGGCGGCTTCGCGTGCCGCGCTCGCCGCCTGGGTCAGATCACCGAGCAACTTTCCTTCGGCTTGCTGGAGCGCGGCGCTATAGGGACGGGGATCGATCTCGAACAGGACTTGGCCGGCGGCTACCTCATCACCTTCGGTGAAATGAACATGCAGGATCGTGCCGTTCACCTGAGGCCGCACATCCACCGAACGAAGTGGCTCGACCGTCCCGTTTGCGCCCAGCTCGTACGGGACGGACCGGCGCTCCACGCGCGCGACGCTGACGGGGACCTTGGGAGCCGCACCGCCGTGTTGTGAGCCGCAGGCGGCTAGGCCCGCGAGGAGGGCGATCGCGGCAGACGGCAAACCGAGTCGAAAACGCACGATCTCTATACGCATAGCGTACCCATGGCGTCATTTAGACCCCGGGGGCGGATTTTTGGCTACCCCGCGGGACCATCAAGAATGTAGCCTCGGCCATGCTCGCCCGCGTCCGCTCCGCCGCCGTCCTCGGGATCGATGCGTATCTGGTGGACGTCGAGACGGACATCGCCAGCGGGTTACCGACGTTCGTGACGGTCGGGTTGCCGCAGGGAGCCGTCAAGGAGGGACGGGACCGGGTTTATTCCGCCTTGGCCAATACCGGCTTCACCTTCCCCCTCAAGCGCATCACCGTCAATCTCGCGCCCGCGGACATACGAAAAGAAGGGTCGGCGTTCGATCTGCCTATCGCGCTGGGGATTCTGGCGGCGACAGAGCAGGTCGCGGCGACTCGCCTCGGCAACATCGCGGTGCTGGGGGAGCTCGGTCTCGAGGGCGCGATTCGGCCGGTTCGTGGTGCGCTGCCCGTCGCACTCGCCGTCCGAATGGCGGGCGTCGAAGCCCTCATCCTTCCCAAGGAAAACCTTCCGGAAGCCGGCGTCGTGGAGGGTCTGAGAGTCCTGGGCGCCGCCTGTCTCGCGGAAATCGCCGACTTTCTGGATGGGAAGGCTGAGCTGCCCAGCGCGGAGGTGGATGTGGCGCGGCTGTTCGCAGAGCGCGCGAGGGACGATGTCGACTTTGCGGAAGTAAAGGGCCAGGCGCACGCGAAACGCGCGCTCGAGGTCGCCGCCGCCGGCGGTCATAACATCCTCATGGTCGGTCCGCCCGGATCGGGAAAAACGATGCTCGCGCGCCGGCTCCCCACGGTCCTTCCCAGGATGAGCCTCGACGAAGCGCTGGAGACGACCAAGATCCATTCCGTCGCGGGCACGCTCCCCCTGGGTGAGTCGCTCGTCGCCAGGCGCCCGTTTCGAGCGCCGCATCACACGATTTCCGACGCCGGATTGATCGGTGGCGGCTCCTATCCGCGGCCGGGAGAGGTCAGTCTCGCACACGGTGGCGTCTTGTTTCTGGACGAGCTGCCGGAGTTTCGCAAGAATGTGCTCGAAGTGCTGCGGCAGCCGATGGAAGACGGCGTCGTGACCATTGCGCGCGCGGCGATGAGCTTGTCCTACCCGGCGCGGTTCATGCTCGCCGCCGCGATGAACCCCTGTCCCTGCGGCTGGTTCGGCGATCCCCATCACACGTGCGCCTGCGGATCACTCGCGGTGCAACGCTACCTCGCGCGCGTGTCGGGCCCGCTGCTCGATCGCATCGATATCCATCTGGAAGTTCCGGCCGTGAAGTACCGCGCGCTCGTCGCCGACAGCGGCGGCGAGACGAGCGAAGCGATGCGGGATCGGGTGGACCGGGCGCGCGTCGTGCAGCGCGAGCGGTTCGCGCACCGGCCGGGGATCTATGCGAACGCGCACATGGCTCCGCGCGACATTCGCGCGCATTGCCGTGTGTCGGACGGCGCAGATGCGTTACTCAAGACGGCGATTACCCGGCTCGGACTGTCGGCGCGCGCGTACCACCGGATTCTCAAGATCGCGCGCACGGTCGCCGACCTCGACGGAGCGGCCGCGCTCGAGCCCAAGCACGTGAGCGAGGCGATTCAATACCGGAGCCTCGACCGCCGGGGTGTGGGGTAGCCCCCCCCGGGAATCGCCCCGTTGCGGTGCCGCGTCGACATCGAGCCCCGGTCCACCGCCGACGGTGTGGCGGCGGCACAACCCCCGCGGGCAGCCGCCCTGCAGGCTCCGGGCACACGAATTGCCCCACCTCACAGCGAGAAGGGAGCGCTTGTGAGGCGCAGGCCGTTCGCGTGGTGGGAAGATGCGATCATCGCCCTCGGGTGCTGGCTGGCAGCGGTGGGCGCCTTAGCCGCTGGTCGTCGCGATTGACGGAACCCCGCTCGTCCACCTAGGTATCGGTGGGGGCTTGGGAGGCACAAGCATGCCCGAGGTACCGCAATGGGCCCGTGTGCGCGGCGACATCAACTGCCATGTGCGGCGGGGTGCGTGGTACGAAGTCCTTCGCCTCACCCCGGAAGAAGCCATCCTCGAGGTAGATAATCGGGCCTTCAGTGTGCCCAGGTCCTCGCTGCAGATCGTGCCCGTGCGGCCCCAATCGTGGTCCGTCGTTGCGCGCCCGTCGGACGCGGTGATGGTTCCGCTGAGCTGGGGCTCCCGGTATGCGGTCTGCCCGAGCTGTCGCGATCGAGCACCACTGAGGGGACACCCAACCGAGATCCGGTGCCCGCGGTGCGAAGGCGTGTTTGCAGTGGCGTGGGATGATCCTTACTGAGGCGGCCTAGGCAGGCTCCGCTCCTGTCAGCAGGCGATTCGCGGATTGGAGTTGTTGTGGCTGCCCCACCACGACGAGCACGTCGCCTGCCGCAAGCCGGAAGTCGGCCTCCGGGGTTGCGAGATCGCTTTCGCCGCGCCGCACCGCGAGAACCAGCGCGCCAGTCTTTGAACGCAATCCCGTATCCGCCAGGGTCTTGCCGACGGCCGGAGCCGTCGCGCCGAGCACGATCCGTTCGACGTGCATCTGCGGCATCGCGCCGAGCGAACCGGTGAACGCGAGCTTCGGCGCTGCGGCCTCACCTTCGCCGGGACGCAACGCCTGATAGTGTGACGCCCGAATCCCACCGACCAGGTGCTCGATTTCCTCACGCGCAACGTTGTAGTGCGCCAGCACCCGCGCGAAGATCTCGATCGACGTCTCGAACTCCTCCGGGATGACGTCGTTGGCGCCGAGCCGGCTCAGCTCGGGGATCTCGATCACGTACCGCGTGCGCGCGATGATGTGCAATTGAGGATTCAGATCGCGGGCGATGCGTACCATGCGTCGCGTGGCGGCCGGATCAGAAATGGCGATCACGAGCAGTCGCGCCCGCTCGATCCCCAGGGCACGCAGGATCTCCTCGCGCGTTGCGTCACCGTAGAACGCCGGCTCGCCCTGACCGCGCGCCCGGCGGACGGTTTGCGCATTCAGCTCGACGATGAGATACGGAGCGTGGATCGCCCGCAGCGCCGCGGCCAGATTGCGCCCGTTCAACCCGTAACCCGCGATGACCACGTGGTCCGAGACGGGATCTTGGATGGGGGCGAATTCGCGTGGTCGGAATCCGGGCAGCAGGCGGTCCAGCGGAACGAGCTTCTCCAGGACGTCGAGGACAGCCGGTCCCCCTTGTAAGAGGAAGGGCGTCACGAGCATCGTGATGACGGCGACCCCGAGGAACTGCTGGTACAGGAGGTCCTGGAGCAGGCCGCTCGCGCGTCCTTCCTTTGCGAGCACGAACGAAAACTCGCCGATCTGGGACACCGCCACGCCCGCGAGGAGCGCGACCCGCCCCGAGTAGCCCAGCAACGCGGGCCCGACTGCCGCCGACAGCGACTTCCCGCCCATGATGACGGCGACCGCACTCAACGTTACGGCGATGTGATCGCGGATGATGTTCAGCTGCACGAGCATCCCAACCGCCACGAAAAACAGCGAGATGAAGATGTCGCGAAACGGCATCAGCTCCGCGAGTGCCTGGTGGCCGTAGTCCGACTCCGAGATGATCAACCCGGCCAGGAACGCGCCGAGCGCGAGTGAAGCGCCCGCGGCGGCGGTGCCGAGCGCCGTGAGCGTCCCGATCAAAATGACGGCGATCAGGAACAGCTCGCGGCTGCGCGTCTTGAGAATTTCGGCGAGCGCGCGTGGCACGATCGTCCGCGCCGCGATGATGACGCCCGCCACGACCAGCGCGGCCTTCCCCAGCGCGAGCGCCAGTCCCGCGATCCCGCCCTGCGACTTGCCGGCCAGGAAGGGCAGCACGAGCATGATCGGCACCACGCAGAGATCCTGGAAAATCAGGACACCGGTCGCGAGGCGCCCGTGCGGCGCGTCGATCTCTCCCTTGTCAGTGAGCACCTTGAGCACGATCGCGGTGCTCGAGAGCGCGATCAGAAATCCGAGAAACAACGCCACGCGCCAGTTGCCCAGGAAGGCAAAGCCAACGGCGAGCGCCGCCGCCACGGTGAAAGTCATCTGTGAGAATCCAGCGGCGAAGATCTGCCGCCCCATCTCCTTGAGCCGGCTCAAGGAAAACTCGATGCCAATCGTGAACAGGAGCAGGATGACGCCGACTTCGGCGAGTCCTTCGACGTCCCGCGGATCGGAGACGAGCGCGAGCGCATTGGGACCGAGCAGCATGCCGGCGGCACGGTGGCCTAAAGGTAGGACGGCCCGTAGCTTTGGCCACCGTGCGCGACTGGCTTCAGAATCGTGTAGGACTGAGTCCCGAGGTGCAGACGCACCTGCTGGTCACGATCGTCGTGATCGCCGGGTTGTGGATCCTCGAGCGGCTCGTGCTTGCGGTGGTGTATCGGCGCGTCACGGATCCATGGACGCGCTACCGCTGGCGCAAGACGATCACCTATCTCACCCTCACAATCGGCGTCCTCGTCATCGGCCGGGAGTGGCTCGAGGGGTTCAAGTCGCTCGCCACGTTTCTTGGCCTCGTGTCGGCCGGTATCGCCATCGCGCTGAAGGATCCGCTGACGAATCTCGCGGGGTGGGCGTTCATCGTGTGGCGGCGGCCGTTCGAAGTCGGCGATCGCATCGAAATCGCCAAGCACAAGGGCGACGTCATCGATATTCGGCTGTTCCAGTTCACGCTGAATGAAATCGGCGTGTGGGTGGACGCCGACCAGAGCACGGGGCGCATCGTCCACATTCCCAACCAGCAGGTGTTTACCGAGCCGGTCGCGAACTACGACAAGGGCTTCAAATACATCTGGAACGAAGTGCCGGTGCTAGTGACCTACGAGAGCAACTGGAAGAAGGCGAAGGAGATTCTGACGGCGATTGCGTTCAAGCACGCCGAGCATCTCACCGCGGAAGCCGAGCGCGACCTGCTAGCCGCCTCGCAGCAGTTCTTGATCAACTACAGGAAACTCACGCCGATCGTGTACACGAGCTCGTCGGCGTCGGGCATTCTCTTGACCATTCGTTACCTGATCGAGCCCCGCCGGCGCCGCGGCACGGTCTCGGCCATCTGGGACGACATCTTGACCGAATTCGGAAACGCA
>WNEY01000305.1_pt1 | contig 28930 bp, 29 predicted proteins | sample 5400531 | NCBI WGS metagenome assembly WNEY01 (sample SAMN13153338, study PRJNA577476) | soil metagenome | isolation source: 200 cm saprolite under Douglas fir tree site 1 | place: USA:California | collected 2015-04-18
CTTTGATGAATCACGCGCGGGCAGTGTAGTACGGAGGATCGATCGTCGCCATCGCAAAATCGACCGTTTGGTCACGGCCGGCCGCCGGCCCTCGGTACCAGTCAGCGAGTTACGCGGTCATTTCTTCACCGGAAAGTAGCTAGTCCCCTCTTCGGCTCATACTTCCAGTTCCGCGACTTGCCCTGCGCCATCCACTCGATCGCCTGCGCGAGCCTGCGCGCGCGCGTTTCGTCGCTCCTGGCTCCCGTGATCCACTCGATGTACTCGCGCTTGTGGCTGGGGCTGAAGCCAGCGAACGTCGCGCGCGCCTTCGCGTTCCTCTTCAACGCCGCCGCAAGATCGGCCGGCGTGCGCACCGCCTTCGGCGCCGGCCGCTTCGGGGCGCGCGCGACCTTCACGCCCTCGTCGTTCAGCGCGGCGGCTTTCCTGACATAGCTCGCGAGCACTTTCTTCGGCGGGAGATCGGAGAGCTTCGCGAGGCGACCGAACTGCCCCATCGCGTCCATGTCTTTCCCGTGGCCCAGGACCAGCGATCCCTTCCAGAAGCCGAACGCGGCGTGCTGCTTGAAGGACGCCATGCTGCAGAGCACTCCCTTGTACATGAAGTGCGGAAAGCTCCACTTCATCGCCTCCTCGACGTCAGGGCAGGCGGCGTGCACCGTCTCGCGAATCTGAGTGAGGATCGGCTTCGCAAAGTCGCCCGCCTTCGCGATGTATGCATCAACGCGCGGGTCTCGTGTCCCCATCGACGCGCTCCTCGAAAGTCGAACGCAGGGCCCAAATCCCGAACCTAGAAATGCCGAATCCCGAGTCTCGAATCGCGCATCTCGAATCCCGAATCCCGTATCGCGAATGCCGAATCCCGAGTCCCGAATCCCGAATCCCGAATCCCTTAGTCGTGCGCCGTTCGGTTCCTGTCCAACCAGTACGCCCAGGCGACGAGCAGCCACATCGCCTGCGCCGACCACGCGACGGCGGCGGCGGTCGGCGGCGGAGGGCCGAACGTGCTGGCCGCATAGATTAACAGCAGAAACGCCACCAGGGACCACAAGCCAATCGTGCCGGCGCGGCGGCGCGCGCGCGTCGCCCGGAGATACAGCGCGAGGCCGATCGCGAAGATCGTCGCCTCGACCGCGAGCGTCGCCGGGATCGAGTTCCACAGACCGAGACCGACTCGCGTCGATCCGGTCGGCGTCAGCGGCAAATCGGGTCGATGCGTGATGAAGTCGAGCACCCAGTGGCTGACCACGAGCAGCGCGAGCGTGACGGCAGCCACGAGCGGCGCTCGCCGCAGCGCGGCGTAAATGCCGCCAACTGCCACGCCCCACAGACACAGCATGAGCAGGCTGTGAGAGTACGGATAGCTGACGAAATTCAGCGGGGTCATGGCGGTGATGCCGGGCTGCACCACTACGCGTTCGATGCCGAGCAGGAGCAGCGTCGGCCAGAGGAGGTCCGCGAACTGGCTGGCCACGAACAGCGTCCCGAGCGAAACCGAGGGCGCCGCCTTCTTCGCGCCGAGCCCGAGCCCGAAGTGTCCGATGAACATCCATGCACCTCGCGGGCACGATGATAAGCTCTTTGCCGAGATGCCGCTCATCGGCGCGGAGGCTGTCGCCGCGTCCGCCGTCTCCTTTCTCGCGTCCGCGCTCATCTCCGCGTATCTGGCGGACTGGCTCGGCTTCATGATCGCGCCGTTCGCGATCCTGCCGATCGCCGCCGCCGCGGCGGCCGCGACGTTCTACCAGCTCCGCCCCGACGCGACCGGCGATCGCCCCGCCTTCATCGCATTCGCCGCCAGCGTTTGCATCACATTTGCGTTGCTGCTGTGGCTGGCCCGCCCGGATGTGCTCCCGACCGGCAGCGGCCCGGATCTCGCGCATCATCTGGCGCTCGTCGACTACATCGAGCGGCACTGGCGGCTGGTGCACGACGTGAGGCTGAGCGAGTACCTGGGCGAGATGATCGACTACACGCCCGGCAGCCATCTGCTTGCCGCCCTGTTCGGCCGGTGGCTGGGGCGCGGCGCGCTGCACGCCGTGTATCCGGTTGTCGCGGGGACCGTCGCGGTCAAGGCCGGACTCATCTTTCTGATTGCGTATCGTCTGCTGCCGCGCGACGTGCCACGCATCCCGTTCGCGTTGATGGCCCTCCTGTTGTTGCTCGTCCCGCGCACCTACTCCATCGGGTCGTTTACCGAGCAGTCGTATCTTGCGCAGGTCACCTCGGAGCTGTTTGCGGTAGCGATGTGGTGGGCATTGACGGTGTGGGACGAGCGGCCCGGGCGCGCGACGGTGGCGCTGTTCGCGTTGTTCGGTATGGCCACGTTCCTCACGTGGCCGGTGTGGACCGGCCCGCTGCTGCTCACGCTGGCGGCCGTCGCGCTCCTGCATGGCGGATTGCCGATCACGTTGAGGATGCAGCACGTCGCGATCGCGGTGACGCCGATCGGCGCGATCGCGATCATGCACGCCGCGCGTCACATGGGCGGGCTCAGGATGGCCGGCACCGGTGGGTTCGCGATCTGGCCCGACGCGCGCCTCGTCGGCAGGTGGTTCGCCGCGCTCTCGGCCGCGGGCCTCTTCGTCGCGGCGACCGAGCGCCGGTCGCGCTCCGTCACGCTGCTCGTCGTGGCCATCGCGCTGCAGGCGATCGCGCTCGTGGCTGCGGCGCGATCGAGTGGCGCCGCGGCGCCGTATCTGGCGCTCAAGATGTTCTACCTGGCGATTTACCCGCTCGGCGTCGGGGCGGCGCTCGCCCTCGCCGCGGTCTGGCGGATTGCGGCGCGCGTGCCGCGCCTCCGCGCGCCCGGTGTGGCGTGGGCGCTGATGATAGCGCTGGCGATCGGGGTCGGGCGGCCGCTGGCCGCCGCGCCGAAGCCGAAGCCGGTAGTGACGCAGCCGGTGCTGCTTACCGCCGAGTGGGCGCGCAATCGCATGCCGCCGGCGTGCATCGACTATCTCGTCGCCGACGGGTACACGGCGTACTGGCTGCACCTCGCCGTGTTCGGCCAGCCGCGCGCATCGGGCCGCGCGATGGACGACGACACGTTCGAGCCGAAAAAGGCGCTGGTTCGGTGGATTCTTCCCGGAGGTCTCCCGTATGCCATCACCGACGACCTCGAGGCGCTGCCCAGGGACATCAGCTCGAACGTCGACGTCCTGGCCCGCTTCGGCCCCGCGGCCGTCGTCAAACGACGGGGCGCGGCCACGTGCCCCGAACGTTGACGTTTCGCCGCGCGACGTTCAACCGCAGAGATCGCAGAGCACATGCAGGTCGCCGGCGAAGAGCGTCATGATATGGCGGCCGATCTCGGGGCCGGAAAGGCCAGCGCTACACAAGACGCAACCGCGTGACGGCGCCGGTCAGCGTGTCTGCACCGATTGATATGTACAGCTCGCGGTCGGTGATCGAGAGGCTGAACGCGACGCGGCGCTCGAGGCGGGACGCGAGCGCAGCGACGAGGCCCCGATCGATCGCGTGGAGCTCCAGCGCGTCCGCGCGGAAGATCTTCTTGCCCTCCAGCTGCCGCAGGAACTGATCCGGATCCTTGTGCGTATACACGACGACACGCCCGGCCGCCTTCGAGGCCTTGTGCAGTCGCGCGGCATCGGGCGTGCCGATCTCGATCCAGGCCTTGATCGCGCCCGTCAGATCGCGGATCGCGATCGTCGGCTCCTCCGGATCCGAAATGCCGCGCGAGAACTCGATGCCCTCGACGAACTCGAGCGCGTACGCGAGCACGCGCGTGACGAGATAGTCCTCCGACTCGGATGGATGCCGCGCCACGCGCAGCGCGAGCGTCTCGTAGACGCGCCGATCCGAATCGGCGAGGTCGATCTCGATGTTATAGATGGTCGCCGTGAGCGCCAAGTCAGGGCCGTCGCTTCATGAAGATGCCGACGCCAATCGCGTTCGTGATCGCGATGAGCGCCGAGATCTTGACGGCGAAGAGCAGCCGGCTCTCCACCTGAACGATCGGGACGATGGCGAGCGCGACGAACAGTGCGGTCATCAGGAAGCCCGAGAGCGCACAGGCTTTCAGCCAGAGCGGCGGCGGCTCGCCCCGCCGGCGGAGACCGATGATCGGGATCGCGAACATCACGAGGTAGGTCAGCGCATAGAAGATCGCCGAGGCGTTCCACAACAGCTGAAACGCTTCCTGCTTCCCGACACCGATCAGACCGGCGATGCTGAGCGCGAGCGTCGCTGCGCCGACGAAGACGATCGAGTTGAACGGCGTCCGGTAGCGCTCGTGGATACGCGTGAACCACTCCGGCAGCAGGCCGTCCCACCCGGCAACCATCGGCAGCCGCGTGTTCCCGGCAAACATCACGCTGGCCTGCGCCACTCGGACACACAGCAACACCAGAATCGTCACCGGCGCGACGAGCGCGGCTGCACCGAGCGGCTGGAAGCCCACGCGCAGCACCTGCGGAATCGGCGCGATGAGATCGATCTGATCGAACGGAATCAGGGCGAGCACCGAGCTCGTCCCGAGGATGAACATCACCGCGATGATCGGTGCCGCCACCACGACCGATCGTGCGATGGTTCGTACCGGATTGCGGCATTCGCCCGCGTGAATCGCCACATATTCAAACCCGCCCAGCGCGCCGAACCCCATCTTCCCGAGGAGGTTCAGGCCCATGATTGACACGACCGGCATCGTCGTCGCGAGCGGATGGAACTCGGCCAGCGCGCCACGCGCGAGGTTCAGCCACGGCAGGAGCAGAAGCGCCGCAAACGTGGAGACCATCAGCAGGCCCCCCGCCTTGTGAACCCGTTTGCCGACGCCAAGCCCCAGCACCGTGATCACCACGAGCCCGCCGATCACCGCCGTGCTGGCCAGGCTGATGAACCACTTACTGCCGGTGAGCCACTCGCCGCGCGGTCCGAGGATGTAGGCCAGGTACTGCGTCGCCTGCAGTCCGATCTCGGACGTGTTGAGAATCGCGAACAGCCACAGGTTCCACGCCACCAGAAATCCGGTCAGCTCGTTGATTCCAAACTTGGCCCACTGATAGAGGCCGCCCTCGAGCGGCATCAGGCGGTTCAGATAGATGACGACCGCCGCCGACGGCACGTAGAAGAGCGCCATCGCCAGGAGCCAGAAGACGACGTGCGCCGGTCCCTGCTTGGCCGCGACGCCGACCCATGGAAGCCCGACGATGAAGAGGATTTGCGCGAGGGCGAGGTCGGTGACGCCGAGCTCGCGTTTGAGCGTGGCGCTCCGCGCTTCGACCGACGTGTCGTCGCCGCCGACCGTTGTCATTCGCGCGCGACGACCACGGCGGTGCCATAGCACAGCACTTCGGTCACGCCCTGCATGACCTCCGTGGCGTCGTAGCGCAGGCCAACCACGGCGTTCGCGCCGAGCGCCTGGGCGTGCTGGAGCACCAGCTCGAAGGCGTCGGCGCGCGTTTTCTCGCACAGCTCGGTCAGCAGCGTGATGTTGCCGCCGACCAGCGTCTGCAGGCTCGCGCCGATCGTGCCGAGCACGGACCGCGAGCGTACGGTGACGCCGCGCACGACCCCCAGCGTCTTCGTGGTCCGGAAACCGTCGAGCGCAAAGGCGGTGGTCGTCATTGCCTGATCGATGGACTGCGCCATAGCGTCCTCCGTAGAACAAACGCCCGAAAAGCCTGTCTTCTCGGCACGAATGCGTTTGTTCGACCAGATCGGCGCGCTCCAAGTGGCGCGCCGCTGAGCGCGGGTGCGCGATTTCTGCTTGCGGCGCTGCCGCGCTGAGGAAGCAGCTTACCAGCGATTCGACGCGCGCGTTTGGCTATGATCGGATCACATCATGCGACTCGACGACTACATCCGCCGGATCGGCCAGCCGACGCCAACCGGCGCGACGATCGACGCGCTCTGTCGGCTGCACATCGCGCATCGAGAGGCGTTCCTCTTCGAAAACCTGTCGATCCAGACCGGTGGAGGGGTCAGCCTCGCGCTCGCCGATATCGAGCGCAAGTTCCTGGACGAGGGCCGCGGCGGCTACTGCTTCGAGCACAACACCTTGTTTGCGGCCGCGCTCCGCGATGCCGGCTTCGAGAGCGCGGCACTGCTCGGCCGCGTGCGCAGAGGTCCGCCGGAACGATGGTGCCGCACCCACATGGTCCTGCGCGTGCCGATCGGCCGCGATATCTGGCTGGCCGACGTCGGTTTCGGCGGGGTTGGCCTGCTCGAGCCGATGCCGCTCGGCGACGGCGCCACGTCGGACCAGGGCGGCTTCACCTACCGGCTGCGGCGCGAGGCGCACGTCTGGGTGTTGTCCATGCGCGACGCGACGGGCGAAGCAGACCTCTACGAGTTCGCGGAGGAGCCGCAGACGCCGGGGGACATCGAGGTCGCGAACCATTTCACGTCGACGCATCCCGAGTCGATTTTCAGGAAGACGCTGACGATCCAGCGCGCGGCGCGCGGTGAGCGGACCATCGTCCGAAGCGACGTGCTGACGCGATATCGGAACGGCGTGATGACGGAGGAGCCTATCGCGCGCGAGCACCTGGCCGAGGTCGCGCGCCGGGAATTCGCGGTCGACCTGCCGGATGGTCCGTTCGTATTCGAGATCAAGCCGGCGCACCATCCGACGCCATGGCGATCCTGACCGCGCTCGCCCACACCGTTCCGCTCGCCTTTGCCTCGGGCGTCAACCTGTATGCCACGGTCGCCGTGCTCGGGCTCTGCTCGCACTATGGCCTCGTCGGCCTGCCGGAGCAATTCCGCGCGTTCGACAATCCGATCATCATCGTCGCCGCGATCGCGCTCTACCTCGTCGAATTCGTGGCCGACAAGATTCCCTGGTTCGACTCGGTCTGGGACGTGGTGCACACTGTCGTGCGGCCTGTCGGCGGCGCGCTCGTCGCCGTCACGGCGCTCGGCGATGCGTCACCGGCCGGTCGCGTACTCGCCGCGCTGCTCGGCGGCTCGATCGCGATGACGACGCATCTGACGAAGGCGGGGACGCGGGCGGTGGCGAACACCTCCCCCGAGCCGTTCAGCAACTGGGCGCTGAGCCTCGGGGAAGACGTCCTCGCGGTCGGCATCTCGTACGTCGCGCTCGAGCATCCGATGATCGCGTTGGCCGTCGCCATCGCGCTGCTGATCGTGATCGGGGCCTTCGCCTCGTACCTCATCCGCGCCATCAGGCGCCGGTTCTTCGGCCAACCCGCAACGGCTTCCTTACAACTTCCGCAGCGTCCGCGCTGAGTCCTCTCGATTCGTGTAAACAAAAGCGCGCCCGCGACCGTTTTAGGTCAGAGGGAGTCTGTCGTGGCAACTCGAAAGGCGCGCCATTCGATGTGGCTTGGCGCAGAGCTCGTGGTCCTCGTCCTGGGCGCGTGGATCGCGTGGCGGGGCCGCCAGGCGCCCGAACTGCAGGTCACGACCGCGCGCGTGAGTACCGGACCGATCGTTCGCCGGATCATCGCCACCGGAATTCTTCGACCCGTCGCGACCGTTGAAGTGGCCGCGCGCGTGTCCGGCACGATTCAGTCCATCGAGGTGGACGCCCACGCGATCGTGCGCACGGGACAGGTGCTGGCGCGGCTCGATCCGGCGCTGTTCAATGCGCAACTGGATGAAGCCCAGGCCGCGCTGAAACACGCGCGCATCATCGAGGCGAGCCTCGAGACCGCCGTCGAAGACGCGCAGCGCGCGATCACGCGCGCGGAGCAGCTGGCCGCCCGCCAGTTGATCGCCCAATCCGATCTCGACGCGGCGCGCACCGCCGTCGGCGAGGCCACGGCCGAAGCGACCGCCGGAGCGTTGCAGGCAATCGACGCCGCGTCCGCGGTCGATCAGGCGAGGCAGGCGCTCGCTGAGACGATCATTTCCTCTCCCGTCGGCGGTCTCGTCGTCGGCCGGAACGTTGGCGTTGGGCAAACCGTCGGCGCAACGCTGGAGTCGCCGGTCTTGTTCAACATCGCGACCGATTTGACCCACCTCGAAATGCAGATTGATGTCGACGAGGCCGACGCCGGCGAGGTGCAGCCAGGCGAGCCGGCGACGTTCGAAGTCGAATCGTACCGGCACGAAACGTTCGAGGGACGGGTCGCGGCCGCCGCCGGCTTCACAACGAGGATCGAGGTCTCCAACCCTGACGAGCGGCTGAGGCCGGGGATGACGGCGACCGTCGTCCTGAACGGCTCACGGCGCGAGCACGCCCTGCGGATTCCCAATACCGCGTTGGCATTTCATCCACCGGCGGACGTGGTGGATGCGCTCGGCGAGACGGGCGACGTGCCGCTGGTGACGGGCGAAACGCACATGCGTCAGGTGTGGGAGTACGACGGCAGGCAGCTCACGCCGATCGAGGTCCGCGCCGGCCTGGCCGACGATGAATGGACCGAGGTCGTCGACGGCGCTCTTCAAGCGGGCGAGGCGCTCGTGACAAACGCGTCGCTGCGAACAGGACAGCGCCGTTGAGTTGAGGGGCCGGACGCACGTGTCCGACCCGCCTTCCGCCAAGCTCGATGCGGCGCGAGCCAGCTACAAGTCCGGCCGACACGCGAGGCCCCTGGTCCTGGCCTTCGAGACGCCGCACTTCCCACGAAGAACGCAAGACCGTCGCGTGGTACGCGCGCTTTGGATGCGACCGCCCTACGGCTTCGTCATCGTGGCGTACGGACCGACCTCGGGCTTGCCCTGCGTGTTGGCGAGCGGTCCTAGCTCGGCCGCGACACCGCGCGCGATTGCGGCGGTTTCGCTGCCAGCCTGGAAGCAGGTGAAGTCCGCCCGATCGCGCCACGCGAACGGACCGCACAGCCGCACCTTCGCCTTGATCGCCGCGTCGTGGACGATGTTGATCGCGCGCTCGTAGTCGGGCGTGCCCTGGCGGTAGCCCGAGAAGTTGCCGAGATCGCCGCTCGCCGCGAACACGGCGGTGACGCCTGGAACTTTCGCAATCTCGTCGGCGTCCTGGAGGCCCTGCAGCGTCTCGATCATTTCGATGAGCACGACGTTCTCGTTGATCGTGTTGCGATAGCCGCCGGGCACGCCGCCCCACATCCCGCCGTCGAACGCCTGGCCGCCGCCGTTGCTGCGCCGGCCGAGGGGTGGGAAGTAGGTCCAGTTGCGCGCCTCGATCGCTTCGGCTTTCGAGTCGACGGTCGGCACGACAATGACGAGCGCGCCGGCGTCGAGCGCGTGCTGAATCTCGCGCTCGTCGGTGTAGGCAACTCGGACGCCCGGCACCGCCTTCGCGTACGGGCAGGTCCGCCACATCCGCGCCACGGCTCCCCAGTCGCGATCGTTGTGCTGCATCTCGGTCCAGATGAAGTCGTAACCGGCGTTCGCCATCGCGCAGTAGGTCGCCGGATCGGTGGCGCTGAAGAGCGTGCCGCCCGTCACCTTCTCGCCGCGCATCATCTTCAGCTTCACCGGATTCCAGATCTTCGATCCGGCCGGCGGGTTGAACGCGGTCCCGTACTTCCACGTGGCGGGATCGAACGCGCCTTGGTTCGCGGCGCCGGGCGGCGCGACGTTTCGCGCGTTGCTGTCCTTGCCGGCCGGCGCGGCCAGCGGGAACTGCGTGGCGCCCGGGTTCGCGTTGTTGGCGTAGGGATCGGCGGTCGGTGTGGGTTGCGGCGGCTGCTGCGCCGCGAACGCGGCGATGCCGAGCGCCGCGCATGCGGCCGCGGCGAGAATCAGGTTTCTCACGTCGCTCCTCCCGGCGGCCTGAAAGGGGCCGCCCTGAACATCCGGCGACCCTGAAGGGGTCGCCCTACATTAATACTTCCACCAGGACGCGTCGCGCCTTCGGGTTTCTTGTGCAGGATGAACATCGGCCGGCAGAACGTCATCATGCCTCACTCGACCCCGCGCAATCATGCGCCAGTCCCACGGCCGCTGCAAGTCAACCCGAGGCCTGGGCCCGTCGAAGCGATGCGAAAGCGGAAGGCCCGCACGACAGTGGGGCCGAACCAGAGTATGTTATGGCCGGGGCATGGCTATGAGACCTCTTCTGACTGCTGCGTTCGTCCTCTCGATCGTCGGGCCGACTCACGCCCAGCTCGCGCCACCTAACGCCGCCGGCGTCACCTACGGGCACGTGCACTTGAACGTCAAGGATGTCGAGCTTCAGAAGAAGCTGTGGGTCGAGCACTTCGGCGGCGTGGTGGTCCAGAAGGGCCCATTGACGGCGATCAAGCTGCCGAACATGTTGATCGCCTTTCGGCAGGCCGAGCCGACGGGCGGCTCCGAAGGAACTGTGATGGATCATTTCGGCTTCAAGGTCCGCAACCTGGCCGACATGCTGCAGGGATGGCGTGCCGCCGGCTACCGGGTGACGCGCGAATTCACCGGATCAGAGGGTTTTCCAAATGCGTACTTGATGGGACCAGACGACATCAAGATCGAGTTGCAGGAGGACAAGACGCTTCCGGTGAGGGTGTCGGGCTACCACATTCATTTCGTGCTCCAGGGTGACCTCGCGAAACTGCGCGACTGGTATGTCGACACGTTCTCGCTCGTCCCACGCCAGCGCGGAACGATTCCGATCACGGCGGATGCTCCGGGAATGAACCTGTCGTTTCAGACATCGCAGACGCCGACCGTCGGCACGAAGGGCAGGACGATCGATCACATCGGGTTCGAGATCAAGGACCTGGAAGCCTTCTGCAAGAAGCTGGAGGCGCGCGGCGTGAAGTTCGACGTACCGTACCGTCAGGTGCCGGCCATCGGGCTCAACATCGCCTACATCACCGATGCGTCGGGCGTCTACATCGAGCTGACGGAAGGGTACGGCAAGTACTAACCGGAGACAGCGGCTATCTCGGACGCGCCAGAGCCGTGACGACGTCCCAGTTGAAGCGGACGAAGCGATGGAGCTCGCTTTCGAGCAACCGCTCCTGATCGCTGTGCGCGCCGAATCCCTTCGGGGGATCTTCGAAGTCGGTCGCCGGGCCGATCCCGAAGCACTGGACACCTTTGGTGCGCAGCTGGGACATGTCGGTGGCGCCGGTGCTCATGGTTGGCAACGTTCCCGTGTTGTACACCCGCAGGGCGGCCGCTTCCAGCGCTTTGTAGGCCTCCGAATCCAGACGCGCGTCGGGACCGGCTTCCCTGCCGGACTGGCCGGTGAAGCGGACCTCGACGGCGGGATCGTTCACGACCTGCTTGACCTGTGCGAGGAACTTCGCCGGATCCTCGTCCGGCAGCGCGCGCACGTCCAGTGTCGCCTTCGCTTCCGACGGAATCACGTTCGAGCGATAGCCGCCGGCGAAGATGTTCGGCGATACCGACGTCCGCAGCATCGACGAGTGCCGCGGCTCGTTCTCGAACAGCCAGTCGTCGGCCGCCTTCCGCAGCTTGGGATCGGTCGACAGCACGTCGCGGTAGTACTTCGCCACGTCTGGCGGCGAGATCGCCGCCAGCTTGCGGAAGTACGTGCCTGTGGTCTCGTTGAATCGGATTTCCGGCCGCCACTCGCCGACCCTGGCGACCGCGCCGGCCAGGTGCACGATGGCGTTGGTCTTCAGCGGCACCGATCCGTGACCGGAGATGCCGCGCGCGACGAGCTCGATCCCGCGCGGGATCTTCTCCAGGGTCTGCACCGTGGCGTACTTCACGTCGCCGCCGATGCGCACGACGCCGCCGCCTTCCGCGAGACAGTACTCCGCGTCGATCTCGGGAAAGTGCTCCTTCACCATGTAGCCGATGCCGACGCCTGAGCTGCCTTCTTCCCCGGACTCGGACAGAAAGATGACGTCGCGATCGAGCGGCACGTTGAGGCGCTTCAGCAGCAGCATTGTCATCAGCGCCGCCGTGAGATTGTCCTTGTCGTCCACAGTACCGCGCCCGTAGACGTACGCGCCATCGCGCGTCGCGCTGAAGGCCGGGAATCGCCATTTCGACTCGTCCACGGTGACCACGTCGCTGTGGCCCATGACGAGCAGTGGCCGCTTCCTCCCGTTCCCCTTCAGCCGCGCGACCACGTTCGAGCGGTTCACATCGGACCCGAGAATCTGCGCCGGGATGCCCTCCTTCTCGAGCACCTGCTTCACGTACTCGGCGACGATGTGCTCGTTTCCTGGCGGATTGCGGGTGTCGAGCCGCAGCACCGCCTGGTAGTGCTGCATGGTTTCATCCTGCAGCTTCGCCCAATCCGGCTGCAGCGGCGCCTGCGCGAGGACGGCCGCCCAGGTGATTGACGCAAGAAGAACGGACAGCCGGCCGAACCTCATCGTGTCTCCATCAAAATCGGAGGCATCTTGACACACTTGTCGGGGTTTTGCGCTCTCCGGGCAGCAGGCACGGCCCATTTACTGAGTTTCCGTACAACTCGCCATGGCTCATCGCCGACGTCGAGGACGCCGCGCGATTGATGGGCGCCGACTATCACGCGCACGGTCTCGAGAAGAACCGTCACGCCGTGGACGTGTTCTGCCGCTCGGCGTTCGAGGACGGGCTCACCAGACGGCGGCTGACCGCCGATGATGTGTTCGCCGATTTCCTGAAGAGTACGTAGCGTCCGCCTCCAGGCGAACCGCGATGAACCGGCGACCGACGCGGTCCGGCTAGCGCGCGTGGCTTCGCGACGGCCGTCGAACCGGCCGCGGTCTGCTCCGTTCGTCTTTAGTCTTTCGTGTCTTTCGTGTTTTCGTGTCTTTCGTGCGTTGCTGAGGATCTCGCGTAGCGTGCCGAGGATCTCGGGACTCCGAGTCGAAGAAGGTCTCGACGGCCGGTGCGACCGAAGGCGGCGCCGAGCGGGTGAACCGGGCGCCGGGAGACGGGGCTCGCATGGCGCCGAAGAACTCGATGGCGGCCTGCACGTTGCGCTGGCGCACTCCCTCGTCGGGCTCGAGCGACCAGTTGCCCGGATCCTGCAGATTGCCGACCACGATGCCGTCGGATCGAGGGTTCATGGTGGCGTTGGCGCCGCTGGGCGTGCGCCCGCCGGCGCGGTAGTGCACTTCCGGCTGTGGAACCATGACCGTCAGCTGTCCCTTGATCGGCACGAGCTCTTTGTCGTCGAAGAGCGTGAACGATCCCAGACCGGTGCAGTTCACGATGACGGGTTCGGTCAGCGACATCAGGTCGCGCGGCGTGTCGAACTTGCGGATGATGATCTTGCCGCCGAACATCAGGAAGTCGCGCACGAGCGCATCGAGGTAGATCGACGGCTCGATCGACAGCGCCGGCGTTCGCACCGCGTATCTGGTCGGGAACGGATGCTCGCCCGGGCCCAGGATTTCGCGGTTCCGGTTCGGCCGCAGGTACTCGGGCAGCAGGTCGGCATCGAACGCGCCCCCGCCGCCGCCGCCGCCCTGCCCCGGCGTGGGATCGTCCGCGGCGTTGTAGCTGTCGATCCAGTAGACGCCGTAGCTCTGGCTCACCATCAGCTGCAGCTGCCGGTAGGAGATCTCGGCCGCGCGCAGAAACTGCGCGTCCCAGGCGGGCGTGCGCCGGTCGTTGTTGACCAGGGCGGTCGTCGGCGTGAAGCCCGCGAGCGACATGTTCGACGTCGTGTCCGGCGGCACGGACATGGCGTAAATCGCCACGTCGAATCCGCGCCGCTGAAGCTGGCGCGCCGCCGTCAGACCGGGCGATCCGCATCCAATCACGGCGACCCGGCGCTGGCCCGTGTCCTGCGCCATCTCGGCCACCATCACGCCGCAACCCCAGCCGAGCGACATGCCGGCGCCGGCGTGCCCGTAATTGTGGATGACGGTTTTCGCGTCGAGCGGCTCGGCGCGAAGGACGAACCCCGAGTCTCGATGCGGCCGCAATCCGACCGTCGTCCGGATCACGCGATCCCAGGAGGCGCGAACCGGCGCGAGATTGATCGGCGCGCGGCGCGACGTCGCCGAGCCGCCGCGCCGCGAGCTCGTCGCCGCGCATCCGCCGAGGCCGAATCCGGCCAGCGCCAGCCCGCCACGCCCGAGAAAGGTCCGTCTGTTCATCACGAATTCGGTCGCGAACGGGAGGGGCGGATTCTCTCACCTTCATCAGGCAACTGTCACGCCCGCGATGCGGCCCGGGAAGCGCCACGCACTTTTGCCGGGTGCCGGTCGGGGCACGGGCTTCACCACGCTCGTGCTGTTCGTCACCGGAGCGCGCGTCAGGCGTGCGGCCGGAACCCGATCCGTTTTCTCGATGCCGCCGCGGGCGTCATGAGCTCTCTGATCGCCTGAAACACGACCTCGAACTGCGCGTCGTACTTCGTCTCGAGCTTATCGAGCTTCTTCGTGAGCTCGGCATTCGACTGAAACATCTGGCGAAATCCGACGAACGCGCGGACGACGAAGATGCTCATCTGGACGGCGCGCGGACTGTTCAGGACGCTCGCGGCCATGATCGCGCCGTGTTCGGTAAACACATAGGGGAAGTACCGCCGGCCGCCATGAGCGGTCGGACTTGAGGTCGCAATCTGCGACCTCAAGTCCGCGTACTCCGCTTGGGTCAACTGAAACATGAAATCCCGCGGAAATCTCCGGTGGTTGCGCTTGACCTGCTCGTTCAGGCGCTTGGTGGTCACCTCGTAAAGGGCCGCCAGGTCCACGTCACGCATGACGTTCTGGCCGCGCAGTCTCATGATCGTGCGCGCTATCCTCTCCACCGGAATCAGCGCCGGCTTCCGCGATCGTTTCTTCATGTCACGAGCTTGCCCTGACCGAGCGCGGCCTGCAAGGTCACACACGCGTGAGGGTGCGCAATTCGTGCAATGTGAGAAGTCTGGCTGAAGCGAGGCTCCGGCTATTTCGCTCGCGCGAGATTCGCGACGATGTCCCAGTGGAAGCGCACGAAGCGGTACAGTTCGCTTTCGAGGAGCCGTTCCTGGTCACTGTGCGCGCCGAAGCCTTTCGGACCGTCTTCGACGTCCAGCGCCGGACCGACGCCGAAGCACTGCATCCCCTTCGCGCGCAGATACGCCATGTCGGTCGCCCCCGTGAGCATCGTCGGCAGCGTCGGCGCGGTGTAGTGCTTCGTCACCGCCGCCTCGATCGCCTTGAATGCTTCCGAATCGAGGCGCGCATCGGGCTGGCGGGGCCTGGTATCCCGCGCGGCAAAGCGCACATCCACCGCGGGATCGTTGACGATCTTCTTGACGGCGTCGAGGAACTTTGCCGGGTCTTCATCCGGGAGCATGCGCACGTCGAGCGTCGCTTTCGCCTCGGACGGAATCACGTTCACGCGGTAGCCGCCGGCGAGGATGTTCGGCGAGATGGATGTGCGGAGCATCGATGCGTGCGCCGGCTCGTTGTCCAGGAAGAATTCGTCCGCGTCTGCCTGCGACCTGGAATTCGGCACCAGCACATTGCGATAACGTTCGGCCTCGGAGGGGCCTGAGATCGCCGCGAGGCGACGGAAGTACGTGGCGGTGGTCTCGTTCAGGCGGATGTCCGGTTTCCAGCTGGCGATCCTGCCCACCGCCGTCGACAAGTGAACGACTGGATTGGTCCTGAGCGGAATGGATCCGTGACCGGCGACGCCGTGAGCTCGATGGCATACGGGATCTTCTCGAGCGTCGCGATCCCCGCGTACTTCACCTGGCCGGCGACGCGCGTGACGCCGCCGCCCTCGGCGAAGCAGTACTCCGCGTCGATGTCCGGGAAGTGCTGGTCCACCATGAACTGGATGCCGACGCGCGTGCTCCCTTCCTCGCCGGATTCGGACAGAAAGATCACATCGCGATCGAGCGGGACGTTCAGGCGTTTCAGCTCGAGCATCACCATCAGCGTCGTCGCCAGGTTGTCCTTGTCGTCGACCGCGCCGCGGCCGTACACGTAGCCGCTGTCGCGCGTGGCGCTGAACGGCGGGAACGTCCACTTCGCGGGATCCACGTTCACGACGTCGCTGTGCCCGATGATGAGGAGCGGTCGCTTCCTGCCGTTGCCCTTCAAACGAGCGACGACGTTGGGCCGGTTCGGCTCGAGCGCAAACAGCTGCGCCGGGATGCCTTCCTTGTCGAACACCTGCTTGAGGTACTCCGCAGCGGGCAGCTCTCTGCCCGGTGGATCCATGGTGTCGAAGCGCAGCAGCGCCTGGTAGTGACGCATCGTTTCTTCCTGCAACGCCGCCCAATCGGGTTCCCGCGTCTGTGCGAGGGCTGCCGCCGACGCGAGCGTCACCGCAAGAACGATCGACAGTTTCACCGCGCCTCCTGCAGGAACAACGACGGCAGTGTCACGTCAGCGCGCGCCGGGCGCGTCAGTAAATCGCGCCCCCGCGTCCGCCAGAATCGCGCGCAGCAGGGAGCGGTGGCAGCGCGACTCGTCCGCGCAGTAGCAGCCGATGCTGAAGTTGGTCTGCCCGGACAGCGCCGCCAGCAGCGCGATCAGCCGCCGCGCCCCGGGCGTGGACATCTCGCGCCGATAGCGGCGGGCGAAGGCGGGCCAGCGGCGCTCGGCCCCCGGCGCGGAGCGCGCCCACGCCACGAGCGGCGCGCTCGGCGCGAGCTCCGGGATCCACACGTCGAAATAATCGAGGCGCGCGTAATCCTGTTTCGTGACACCGCGCGGCGCCCGGCGGACGGTGCCGAGCCGCAGGCCTTCGTGCGGCGCCCGCGGCGCGCCCAGTCGAACCACACGGATGGACATCGGTCAATTTCTATTTTCTGTTGTATTCGGCGTCGGTGACCTTGCCCATCCACTTCGTCTCGCCGCCGAACCCGACGTTGATCTGCACGAGCGCCTGGCCGGGCACGGCGCCGTGCCAGTGCGCGACGTTCGGCCCGGTATAGTCGCTCTCGCCCGCGCCGATCTCCTTGATCGCCTGGCCGCGCTTCTGCGTGCGCATGCGCCCCTCCTCGACCATGAGGAGCTGTCCGCGATCGTGGCTGTGCCACGCGGAGCGCGCGCCCGGCTCGAAGTGCCGGCGCGCGACGCTCAGATCCTTGCCCTCCATCGTCACCGACTTGCCGGTGAACCGAGGATCGTCTGCGGTCTGCGCGCCTGGCGTGGACTGACCTGTCGTTTGCTGCGCGGACCCAATCCAGTGCGCGGAGACGGCGAGCGCGAGGACGAGCCAGACGAGAACGGCAACGCGTTTCATATCCCGCCTCCCTTCGTTACTTCATCGGCGAGTAGTCGGTCGGATCCGCGAACACCGACACCACCTTGCTGACAATGCGGCCGTTGACCTGCGATTCGGTGGACACCTTCTGCCACTCTGGATCCGCTTGAAAATCGGCCCAGGCCTTCTTCGCGGCCTCGCGGCTCGGGTGCTCGAGGACGTAGATCAGGGTGTCCTGCGAGTCCGGCGCGTCCTGCGGCGTCATGTAGACGACGCTCTTCATCCCGTGCTTGTTGAAGATGCGCATGGTGTGGTTCCGGAACCGCGCGTTCAGCTCGCTCAGCTTGCCCTCGGGTGCCGTGTAGGTGCGGAGCTCGAACACGTGCTTGCCCGTCTGCGCGTGCAGCACGGACGCGGGCTGCAGCACGCTGCCAAGCGAGAAGCCGGCGACGAAGATAGCGGCCGCGATGCCGGCCATGGCCCACGTATTTTTCAGCATTTCGATCCCTCCTCGAGGGAACGGTCTTCAGACCGTTCCGATTTGACCGGACCATCTCCGGACGGTTCCTACCGATGTGCGCCGGCATCACGAGCCGTGCGCTACCGCGTCTCGTCGAAGGCCACCTGCGCGTCGGCCTTGACGCGTGCCGGGGTCGGGTTGGCGTAGCCGGCGTACTTCGCAGGCACTTTCCAGCTGTTCGCCACATCGTCCACCGTCCTGCCGCTCTTCTTCGCGTCCTGGGCGAACTTCACGAAGTCCGCGATGAACTCCGAGTAGAGCTTCAGGTCAGCGGGCGTGGTCGTCGTCGCGTTGTGCCCGTTGATGATGGTGTCGACGCCGCTGACGGTCGCCGCCTTCGCGAGGGTCGCGGAGTATCCCACGGCGGTGCCGCCGTTGTTCTTGTCCATGATCGGCATGTCGCGCGTCGGCATCGTGTCGCCGACGTGCATCACGCGGAGAGACGGGAACACCACGTAGGCGTCGCCGCCCGTGTGAGCACGGCCGAAATAGTAAAGATCGATCTGGTCCGCGCCGCGGCCGATGGTCATCTTGTCCTTGAACGTCCGCGTCGGCATGCCCCTGCCGCCGTTCTGCTTGAAGAGGTTCGTCTGCGGACCGGTCTGCAGGCCGTACACGGGGTTGGCCTGGTCCATGTACGTCTTGGTGTTCTCGTGCGCGATCACTTCGACGGTGGCCGGAAACTCGACGTTGCCGCTCACATGATCGAAGTGCGTGTGCGTGTTGATGATTCGCGTCACGGGCTTGGTCGTGACGGTCTTGATCTTGTCCAGCAGCGGCTGACCCCAGCCGGGGAGCTTCGTATCGACAACGGTCACGCCGTCGGCGGTGATGAACACGGCGCTGTTGCCGCCGCCGCCCTTCATCACGTACAGGTTATCCTTGAGCTTGTCGGCCTCGACCACCATCGGCGCCGGCTGGCCGGCCGGTTGCTGGAACGCCGCGACGGTCATCGAGAGCGCGCCTGCGGTCACCAACGTCCCGAGCACGAACCCTCTTCCCATCGGTCCCTCCACGGGTTGACATGATAGCCGACGCTCGCGCGCAACGAACCCCAGAAAGTGTGGCTCGCGTGCCGCTCGGGGACCGTCTCAGGACGGTCCCCGGCCGATGCGCTGTACGAGGAACGCCAGGATCGCCTGGCTCGCCGGCTCGAACTGGTCCGTCATGAAGATGTGGCTGGCGCGCGGCAGCATGTCGAGCGTCGCGTGTGGAATGGCGCGTGCGAGGATGCGGCCGTTTTCGGGCGGCACGAGCTGATCGGTCTCGCCGTGAATGACGAGCGTCGGCGCGGAGACGGCACCGAGCCGGCTGAGTGACCCTGGCCACACGCGGATGGCCTCGAGCTGCGCGAAAAACCCGTCGTTGCTGACGGTGGCGCGCAACCTGAGCGCGAACTCCGCGGCGATCACCTCGCGCGGCGTCGACGCATCGAAGGTGTACGGCGCCATCGTCCACATCGCCTCTTCGCGAGACATGTTCGCGCGCGACGTGAGCGCCGCGCGCACCTCGGGCGCAGCTGGCACGGCATCACGGCCGCCGCAGCTCGTGCAGCCGAGCACGAGCGATCGCACGCGTGCCGGATGCCGGAGCACAAGCTCCTGCGCGATGCAGCCGCCCATCGAGAAGCCGACGACGTGCGCGGACGCGACGCCCGCCGCATCCAGGACGGCCGAAGCATCGTCCGCCATCATGGGGATTGAGTACGGGCCCGGCGGCACGTCGCTGCGGCCCACGCCGCGGTTATCGAAGAGGATCGTCCTGAAGCGGGACGCCAGGAGCGGCCGAAGACGGTTCCACCACTCGAGCGTCGCGCCGAGGCCCATGATCAGGAGCAGCGGATCGCGCTGCGGCGCGCGTCCGTCCAGCCGTTCGTGCTCCTCCCGCCCCTCCTCTTCCCAGTAAATCCGCACTCCGGCGCTTGTGAGGTGTGGCATCGCGTCAGTAGCCTCGCTCGAAATCCACCCGATGCTGCAGCGGCTCGCCGCGCAGCAGGCGGCGATAGTTGTCGATGAACACCGGCGCGATGTCCTCGGGAACGCTGAGCGCCGCCGTGTGCGAGGTGATCAGCAGATTCGGCGTCCGCCAGAAGACGTGGTCGCGCGGGAGCGGCTCCTGCTGAAAGACGTCGAGCACGGCGCCCGCGAGCCGGCCCTCCTGCAGCGCGGCGGCGAGCGCCTGTTCGTCGACGACCCCGCCGCGGCCCGGATTGATGAACACCGCGCGGGGCGGCAGCGCGCGCAGGAAATCGGCATCGATGATGTGGTGCGTACTCGAGGTCGCCGGCATCACGCTGACGAGATAATCCAGGTTGGCCGCGAATGGCGCGAGCTGATTGCCGTGGTAATAGGCGTCGACGTCGGGGCAGCCCTCGCTCTCGCGCGTGTAGCCTTTCACGCGCATCCCGAAATGCTTCGCCGTGCGCGCGAGCGCGGCGCCAATCGTTCCGACGCCGAGGAGCCCGATCAGTTTTCCACGGAGCGTGCCGGGGTGCGTCGCGTCCCACCGGCCGTCACGCTGCGACGAATATCTCTCGAGGAGACGGCGCTCGTGCGCCAGGAGGTACGCGAACACGTATTCGGACATCAGCCCCCCGAACACGCCGCGCGCGTTGGTCAGGATGTAATCGCGGCGCAGCGAGGGATCGAGGAGCGGCTCGACCCCGGCCCAGGTCGCCTGCGCCCAGCGGAGCGCGGTCATCACCGGCAGGACCTGTCGCAGGAGCGATGGCTCACCGAAGGCGAGATCGACATCGGCGGCGTGCGAGGCGGCGTCCGCCGGATCGGCGGTTGAGGTGATGCCGAGATCGGGAAGGTGCGCGGCGTCGACGAGCCGGTGATAATCGCGTGCGTGGCGCGACAGGATCAACACCGTGTGCATGGCCGACTATCATCACACGGCTCTGCGCAAGAGCCAGCGGCCATCGGCCTGCACGATGTTTCTTTCACACGCCGTGGCCGTAGCCGGGCTCGTCGTGCTCCGGGCCGGCATGATCCTCGTCGCGCTTGGTCTCGGCCTGCGGCGGCTTCGCGGCGGGCGCCTCGGGCCGCCGCCCGGCGGGCCAGAACGTGTGCGTCGGCTGCGGACGCATGAACGGCTGCTGTCGTGCGGGGTTCATCGTGCTTCTCCCAGTTCTCTTCAGTCCCTTCCGCCAAAAGCAAAAGGGCCATCACCTTTTTTGAGGTGATGGCCCTTTGGTCGAGCTCGTCTGCTGGTCGATCCTGGCTACATCACCCCGTGCACGTCGGCAGGCTAATGCCGACGCTGATAAGGACGAGGCTAAGGGCCAGGCCGCGGAACATGTCCGATGATTATGCCACAAAGATCGAGGGATTAGGGATTAGGGATTGGGGATTATGGCTGTTCCTGCGCGCAGGGGATCGCGGCGGCGCTGACGACCGCCGAACGAGCAGGAGAGAAGACTCGCCGCATCGGCCCGATTGCAGCGGGCCCGTTCGTTTTTCGAGCAGGCCTACTCGTTCACCGTCTTCGGGTAGCGCTCGGGCTCGGCGTCCGCCTGGCTGACGAAGCGCTCGGTCTTGGCGTCAGGTTCACTGGTCAGCCGGCGCAGCTTGTTCACGTCGCCGATAATTTCGATGACGCCGCAGCCGCGGCACATCATGGCCTTTGTCATGACGTCGCCCGTTTCCAGCGTCAGGAACTTCGAGTCCTGCGGGCGAAAGGAGGTCCGGACGGCCGAAATCATCGCGCCAGGCGAGAAGGAGTCACCGCCGCAACGAGGACAGGTCCCCACGTAAGCACTCCTATTGAAAGTGACTGTAAACGACTTTAGAAGACAATGCTAGCATGCCTGCGGCAGTTTCCCATCTTTGCACACGCCGCGTCGGGGCGCTCGGAGGGAGCTGAGGCCTGACCCCTAATCCGACGCCGCGCCGGGCGCTCGGAGGCGCTGGGGCCTGACCCTCGTCCGATCCCTGACCATCGCTCGGGGTCTGACCCTCGTCCGACCCCGTCTCCAACCCCCGAGTTGGCTCAGAGTCTGGGTTTGTTCACGTCCGGGCGGGCCCCAGGATCCGCATGATGGCGGCGGCGATGCGCCGCCACTCGCCCTGCTCGCGCGCGAGCTCCTTCCGGCCGCGGCGCGTGAGCGTGTAGAAGCGCGCGCGCCGGTTGGAGTCGGAGGTCCCCCACTTCGCGTCGATGAAGCCGCGCGCCTCGAGCCGCTGCAGCGCGGGATAGAGCGACCCGTGATCGACGATGAGGACGTTGTCGGACTCCTGCTGGATGACGCGGGCGATCCCCTGCCCGTGCTGCGGGCCGAAGATCAGCGTCCGGAGGATGAGGAGGTCGAGGGTGCCCTGCAGGTGGGCGCTGTATTCGCCGTCCGATCGCTTTCGGATAGACATTCTACCCAAGTATGCCGCACTTGGGTAGAATGTCAACATGTGCGGGCGGGGCATGTGCAGGCGGGGCGGAGATGCGGAGCGTCGGCAATCCGCATTTGCTCTATCGGGCGCAGCGAATTTCCTGACGCCGGCATCCGTCAGCACTCGTCGTCGCCGGCGTCGCTCTTTTCCGGCTGATGGCGCTGCTGCGCTGCCGGGCCTGTCGCATCGTTCGGCTGACGAGGATCAACATGTGGACGCGCAAACGACCTGGCGTTGACTTCTCCAGTGAGATTCGTGCGCACCTCGAGCTCGAGACCGAGCGGCTGATCGCCGACGGCCTCCCGCCTGAGGAGGCGCGGGCGGCCGCGCGGCGCGCGTTCGGCAGCGTGACCGCAGCGCAGGAGCGCTTCTACGAGTCGGGCCGCTGGCTGGCGCTCGACCACGTGCGGCAGGACGTCCGCGGCGCCGCGCGCAGCGTCGTCCGATATCCGGTCGCCGCGCTCGTCGCGATCGTGTCGCTCGCCTTCGGCATCGGCGCGATGACCACGACGCTCACGGTCCGCGACGTTATCTTTCGCAAGCCGCCGCTGCTGTACCGCCATCCCGAGGAACTGTCGCTCGTGCGCGTTGGGCGCCGCGATCAGCAGATGACGGATCGGTACGGCGCCTCGTCGTCCGCCGTGTTGTACCGATCCTGGCGCGATGGCGCGCCGCTGGGCATCCGGGTGGCGGCCGCCGCTCCGGGACGCCTGCGCGACATCCGCACGATGGACCGCCTGGAGTCGATGCCGGTCCGGCCCGTCAGCCCTGACTTCTTCTCCGTGCTCGGCGTCGGCGCCGCCGTCGGCGGGACGTTCCACGAGTCGTCGCGCGACGAACGGGGACGGGGCTCCGCGCAACAGGGAGGAGACCTGTCCCCGCCCGCCGTCCTCAGCGATCGCGCGTGGCAGACGCTGTTCGAACGGCGCGCCGACGCGCTCGGCAGCACGATCTGGATCGAACACGAGCCGCATGTCGTCATCGGCGTCATGCCCGAGCGGTTCTGGTTCTCGCGAATGAACGCGCCGATCTGGATTCCGCTCGATGCTGCGCGGCTTTCGGCGGACGACATGCTGCAGATCGTGGCGCGGCGGCCCTCCGGGGTCACGCCGGAGGCGCTCGTCGACGCGCTGCAACCTGCTCTGACCGAGTACGCGAATCAGCTCCCGGCCAACGAGCGGCAACTGCGCCTCAAGACGTGGGGCATGGAAGGCACGCCGATGGGCGCCGACATGTCGCTGCTCCTGCCCTACGTGCTCGGAGCGTCGGTGCTGCTGACACTGCTCATCGCCTGCGCGAACGTCGCGGTCCTGATGATCGCGCAGTGGACGGCGCGCGAGCACGAGATTGCGATCCGTGCGTCGCTCGGCGCGACCCGGGGACGGATCGTCCGCACGCTGCTCACCGAGTCGGTGCTCCTGGCGGCCTGCGGCGGCGCGCTGGGCGTCTGCACGACGCTGGCGCTCCGCGGCGTGCTCGTGCACCGCTTACACGGCGATCTCGCGTTCTTCGATCTCTCGATCGATCCGTGGGTGCTGCTGCAGTCCGCGGTCATCACCGTGCTGACCGGCATCGCGGCGGGCATGGCGCCGGCGCTGTACGAGACGCGCCGGCTGCACGCCAACCCGCTGACGACGATCGCCTCGTCCGATCGCACACGGCAGCGGTGGCGGCACGCGCTCGTGATCCTCGAGATCACGGTGACGGTCGCGCTGCTGGTCGAGACCGGATCCATGATTGGCGGCTATCAGCGCGCGATCGCGGCCGAGATGGGCTTCGACCGGCGGCCGCTGCTGAGCGCGCGCGTGGAGAACGGCGGCGGCATTCGGGCTGCGCAGCTCGTCGATGCCGTCGCGCATGTGCGTGGCGTCGCCGCGGCGGCCGTGTCGACGAATGTGCCGTTCATGGGCGTCGGGCCGTCGACGCGCGTCGCCACCGATGCAGCGGGATCGAACGCTGCGCCGGCCGAGCGCTTCTCCATCAGCCCGGGCTTCTTTGCGACGCTGGGCGTTCCGTTGCGCGCGGGCCGGATCTTCACCGCCGAGGACTCGGGTGCCGCACGCGCCGCGATCATCAACGAGGCGCTCGCCAACCGGATGTTGGGACGCGCCAGCGTCGGCAGCCACATCTGGATCGGCGACACCGCCCACGACGTCGTCGGCGTGATCGCCGATTACGCCGGCGATCCGCTCGAGCAGCGCCACATCGCGGGAAAAGTGTTTCTGCCGCTGCCGATGGACGCGGCCGCGGCGAAGCGACTGCAGGTCGTCGTCCGCGCCAGCGGCGACCCGTCGCCACTGGTGCAGACCGTGCGTCGCCAGATTCGCGATGCTGCGGTTGGGAACACGGTGGCCGGCGCATTCACCTACGCGCAAATCACGGAGGTCATGGGTGAGGAATTGCTCGTCGGCACGGCGCCGCTCGTGCCGCTGATCGCGATCGGCATGCTGCTGACAACGGCCGGTATCTACGGTGTGCTGGCGTTCGCGATCACCCGGCGATCGCGGGAGCTGGCCGTGCGCGTCGCCATCGGCGCGACAGGGCGCGATCTCGTGCGGCTGGTGACAGCGCACAGCCTGCGGCTCGTGCTGCTCGGGACCGCGTTCGGCATCGGCCTGACGTTCGGCCTGTCGCGCATCGTGCGCGCGAGCGGCGGCGCTGGCAGCGTCTACGATCCGACGTTGGCGGCGTTCGTCGTGCCGATTCTGATCGTCGCCGTCATCGGCGCGCTGGCGACGTGGATCCCGTCGCGCCGCGTGATGAACATCAATCCGGCGGTGGTGCTCCGCAATACATAGGGATCGTAAGGTTCTAGACGCCACGTTGAGCTTCGAGCTGAGACTTCTGCCCGAGTCTGATCATCATCGTGTAAAAGTGATGACCTTCGTGCGCGAGGAAGAATTCGAGCATCTCGCCGATCGACTGCTCGCCGAACAAGGGATGCACGCCGACGCGGGCCGCGCCCTGGTCCGGGAGCCGGTCGACGCAGGCGATGATTCGCGTGCGCAGATCCTTCAGACGCGCGAGCGCTTCTTCGGTCGATAGCGCGGACCATCCGGGCCAGCCCGGATCCTCTTCCGCGCGATAGCGGTCGAACCGCGGCTTCTCCTCCGCGGCCACGCGACGCAGGCGCTCGAGAAAGACATCGTGGTGGCGCGCCAGGTGCGCGAGATGCTCGTGCGCCGACCACCCGCCCGAGCGAGGGCGCTTCATCAGCGCCTCCCGCGTGGCCCCCGCGAGGATCGTCTCGAGTGCGTCGAGCTGCACCTCGAGACGGATTCGCGTCGTCCGCGGGATCACCGCGCTGCCGGCGTCGCAGGGAGGCGTCGATCGTGGTGGGTGCCCCATGACGGTCCTTCACGAGCAGTCGAAGAACGCGACGCGACGCGTCGAACGAGCCTTCGTGACCTTTCTGACGCTTCGCGCCTTCGTGATGAGTCGTCGGCGGCGACCAGCTACTGCCGCTGACCGTTCGACGTTTTCTTCGCCGGCGCCGCCTCCGGCGATTTCACCGGCGGCGGGACCGTCAAGGTCAGGTTATAGCGCGACAGCGAACCGGCAAGCGTCGCGGCTTTCGCGATGGCCGTGTTGAGGTCCGCGATCGCCTTCGGCGACTGCGCTCGCACGTCGGCATACGCAGTATTGGTCTGCTCGCCCGGCGACATGCCCGCCATCAGCCCGTTCTTCGCCTGGCCGATCTTTGCGAGCAGGCTCTCAGTCGCGGTGCCCCGGCCGCCGCCGCCGCGACCGCCCTGCGGAATCGCAAGCCTCGGCGCCAGCGACTCGAGATCCTTCTTCAACGTCTCGAGCGAGCTTTTGACGTCGGCCGCCACATCGCTGCGGTCACCCACGGTCGTCGCCAGCTCGTTCAGCTGACGCATCAGCGATGCATGCGCCGTCGCCGCCTCGGTGACGCGCCCCTGCAGCGCCTGCATCTCCATTGCCTCGTCGAACATCCGCTTCTTCTCGACCGACGTCAGATTGACTTCCGGATCGTCGTTCACCCTCAGCGTCTTCGTATCGATGGTCTTGCCGTCGACAATCAGCGACACCTTGTAGCTGCCGGCGAGCACGAACGGCCCTGCCGTGCGGGCGCCGCCGCCGAACCCCCCGCCGCCGAATCCTCCAAGCGATCCGCAGCCCGCGCCGAACGGGCTCGGCGTCTCCGCTGCGGCAGGCGCTTGACCTGCCGCCGGCGTCTGCGCCGGCGATTCACCGGTCGTGCCGACTTCTGCTCCTGGCGCGGAGGCTGCCCCGCCTCGACCGCCGCGGCCCCGGCCAGCCGGCGGAAGCGCGGGCGCCGGCTGCACGCGCAGATCCCAGCAGGCCGTCTGAATACCCGCCTTCGTGCTGTTGGCGAGCACGGCCCCTGACATCTCGCGCACGTCGCGGCCGACTGCATCGGTGATCTTCAGCTTCACGTCGCCGACCGGCTTCTTGTTCAGCCACGAGATCACCGCCGCTGCCGGCGGATTCTCACCGTAGAAGGTCTGATCGCCCCAGAACTCGTAATTGCGATCGCGCGCGGGACGCCGGTACATCGCATAGGGCGGCGGATTGAACAGCGCCGCGTCGGTCGACGCTGCAGCCTGCGCCGCGGCGTACTCCTGGATCGGCTCGAGGTGATCGAGGATCCACAGCGCGCGGCCGTGCGTCGCGAGGATCATCGCGTTGTCGCGCGGGTGCAGCGTGATTTCGTCGATGCGCACCGTCGGCAGGTTCGCCTTGATCCGCATCCAGCTCCTGCGGTCGACCGTCACGAACAGGCCCGTTTCGGTGCCGAGGTACAGAACGTTCGCATTCTTCTGATCCTCGGTCAGCGTCTTTACCACCTCGTCCTTGAGGTTCGACGCCATCGACTGCCACGTCTGGCCGTAATCACGGCTGACGTAGACGTACGTGGCGAAGTCGTTCTGCCGATGGCCGTCGAACGTGGCGTACACGGTGCCTTCATCGAACCGCGACGGCACGAGCTCCGACACCCAGATGCCTTTCGGGAGACTTGGAATGTTCGCCGTGACGTTCGTCCACGACTTCCCATCGCGAGACACCTGCACGTTGCCGTCGTCGGTGCCGGCATACAAGAGATTCGCGCGCTTCGGGGACTCGGCGAACGAGATGATGGTCGGCCACGCCTGGATGCCGTCGTTTCTCGCGATGGTGATCTCGCTCCCCTTGACGCCCATCGTCACGACGTCGTCCCGGTTCGCGCCGGACGTGAGGTCGCTGCCGAGCGCCTCCCAGGTCTGGCCGCGGTTCGAGGATCGGAACACCTTGTTGCCGGCCGCGTAGATGATGCTCGCGTTGTGCGGCGAGATGACGAGCGGCGTATCCCAGTTCCAGCGGATCGCCGGCTCGCCGGGGCCCGCGATCGGCCGCATGGACACCGTCTCGCCGGTGACGCGATCGATGCGCACCATGTTGCCGTCCTGCGACTCGCTGTAGGCGATGCGGAAGTCGTTCGGATCCTGCAGCGCGACGAACCCGTCGCCCCCCTGCATCGTCTGCCAGTGGAACCCGGCGATGCCGGCGGAGCCGCGCACGGCGCTCGGCCCGCACCAGCTGTAGTTGTCCTGCATGCCGCCGCAGATGTTGTACGGCGTCGCGTTGTCCACGCTCACGTGATAGAACAGCCCGACCGGCAGATTCGGCAGGAAGTTCCACGTCTTCGCCTGATCCCAGCTCACCGCCAGGCCGCCGTCGTTGCCGATGACCACGTGGTTCGAGTTCGAGGGGTCGATCCAGATCGCGTGCACGTCGTCGTGCGTCGACTCCGCAATGTCGACGTGGACGTTCTTGCCGGCGTCGAGCGATTGATGGAGCCCGACGCCGCCGTAGTAGACGATGTCCGGATCGTTCGGATCGACGCGCACCTGGCTGAAGTACATCGGACGGGGATTCTCGTCGTTCAGCTTCTGCCACGTCGCGCCGGAGTCGTCCGATCGATACAGACCGGTCACGCGGCTCGGGTTGACGCCGGTGACCATGTTGCGTCCGGCGGGATTCGCCGGCGCTTCCTCGGGGGCCGGCGCGCCGCCACGGCCACCGCGCCCGTCGGCCGGCACCGGTCCTTCGATCACCGCGTAGAGAATGTTCGGCCGCCTGCGGTACACGTCGAGGCCGATGCGGCCGAGCGGTCCGTCCGGCAGTCCGCCGCCTTTCAGGCGCGTCCAGGTCTCGCCGCCGTCGGTCGACTTCCAGACGCCGCTGCCCGGGCCGCCGCCGTTCATGCAGCACGCGGTACGCCGGCGCTGATAGGTGCTCGCGTACAGGATCTGATTGTTCGTTGCATCCATCACGAGGTCGTTCGCGCCGGTGTCGTCGTCGACCTTGAGCACTTGCTTCCACGTCTTCCCGCCGTCGGTGGTCTTGTAGATCCCGCGCTCGCCCCCTGGGCCCCACAAGTTGCCGGTGGCCGCCACGAGCACGACCTCGTTGTTCCGCGGATCGATGACGATGCGGTTGATGAAGCGGGAGGTTTTGAGCCCCATGTTCGTGTAGCTCTTCCCGCCGTTCGTCGACTTGTACACGCCGTCGCCCCACGACGTGCTCTGGCGGTTGTTCGACTCGCCGCTGCCGACCCAGACCAGATCCGGGTTGCTCTGCGAGACGGTGACGTCGCCGACCGACATCAGCCCCTGATTCTGGAACTGCGCCTCGAACGTCGTGCCGTTGTTGGTGGTCTTCCAGACGCCGCCGTGCGCCGTGCCGACGTAGTAAATTGCCGGGTTCGCTTCGTAGACGGCCAGGTCGGCGATGCGGCCGGACATCGACGCCGGCCCGATCGGACGGAAATGCAGCGAGTCGAACAATCCGCCGGCCGACGCGGTCGAGGAGGCGGGCGCTTGCGCAAAGAGGCCGGCGAGCGACTGTGCGCCGAACGTGGCAAACAGCGCGGCGGCGAGCGTGAGAACGCGGGAGTGCCTCATGAACAGGCTCCAGGATGGGATGGTGATGGCGCGACGATTATAGGGCGAGCCGGGCGAAAAAAAGGCCGGGCGCGCGCGCCCGGCCCAAATCCTCAAATCCTCAAATCCTTAGATCCTTAGATCCTTAGATC